>Ga0272449_1002969_pt1 | contig 15106 bp, 10 predicted proteins | sample YNPCB0241_FD_198679 | JGI IMG/M metagenome (GOLD analysis project Ga0272449, IMG submission 198679) | Hot spring sediment microbial communities from Yellowstone National Park, WY, United States - YNP-CB-024-1 | ecosystem: Environmental > Aquatic > Thermal springs > Hot (42-90C) > Sediment...
AGGTGAGTTTTGGGTGTGACGGTTTCTTGGGTGAGTATGAGCGAAAGGTTCGCGATGGTTTCTTTTTCTGTCGTGCAGGGATACATGTAGCTTCGGTACTTGCCAATGGGGATATTGGAGCATGCCCAAACATTCACCGGAGCTTTGTTCAAGGAAACATCTATACAGATGATTTTATTGAAGTATGGGAAAAAAGATTCAAGATATTCAGAAATAGGAAAAGAGAAGGCCAATGTCGTACTTGTGAAATTTGGTCTTGGTGCCGTGGTGATGGAATGCACTTGCATGAACCTGATAGAGAAGGACCAATACATTGTTATTTTCAGCAGCTTTATTTGTAACGAGTAAAAATTATTAAAAAAAATTTAATCTCCTCTTGTTTAGTTGTTTTTTTTTTATAAGTTTGCGCAGTCCTAAAAACTAAACATTATGTCAGTAAAAGAAAGAGTAGATTCATTCATGGCGAAGGTTATCGCCAAAAATCCATCAGAAGTTGAGTTTCATCAAGCCGTTAGAGAAGTAGCAGAATCCTTGATGCCTTTTATCATGGAAAATCCTAGATATGAGGGCATCTTGGAAAGAATAGTGGAACCCGAACGTGTAATTATGTTCCGCGTTCCATGGGTAGATAGAAATGGAAATTTGCAAATCAACCGTGGTTATCGTGTTGAGATGAACAGTGCCATTGGTCCTTACAAAGGTGGTCTTCGTTTTCACCCAACGGTTAACTTGAGTATTCTTAAATTTTTGGCTTTTGAACAGGTATTTAAGAACTCTTTGACCACGCTTCCGATGGGAGGTGGAAAAGGTGGTAGTGATTTCGATCCAAAAGGTAAAACTGACTTAGAAGTTATGATGTTTTGCCAGAGCTTTATGACAGAACTTTTCCGCCATATTGGACCAAATACAGACGTTCCTGCTGGAGACATAGGGGTAGGTGCTCGTGAAATTGGCTTCCTTTTCGGTCAGTACAAACGCATTAAAAATGAATTTACTGGAGTTTTAACAGGTAAAGGGATCGAGTATGGAGGTTCCTTGATAAGACCCGAAGCTACAGGGTATGGACTGGTTTACTTCGTTGAAGAAATGCTCAAAACAAGAGGTGAAACCGTCAAAGGAAAAACGGTAGTAATTTCAGGTTCAGGAAACGTAGCCCAATATGCTGCAGAAAAAGTTTTACAATTAGGTGGCAAAGTTGTTACTTTCTCAGATTCGGATGGGTTTATCTATGATCCTAATGGCATCGATCGCGAAAAACTGGACTATGTTATGTGGCTAAAGAATGTAAAACGTGGACGTATTAAAGAATATGCCGAAAAATATGGTGTGGAATACTATGAAGGCAAAACTCCTTGGGGAATTAAGTGTGATATAGCTTTGCCATGCGCTACGCAAAATGAATTGAATGGAGAAGATGCAAAGACACTCGTTTCTAATGGGTGCTTCTGCGTTGCTGAAGGTGCAAACATGCCTTCTACTCCTGAAGCTGTTGAGCACTTTATAGAAAAAGGTATTCTTTATGGTCCTGGTAAGGCTGCAAATGCTGGTGGTGTAGCTGTTTCTGGTCTTGAAATGAGCCAAAATAGCTTACATCTCTCTTGGACAAGAGAAGAAGTTGATGAAAAACTTCATCAAATCATGATTAACATCCACAATACCTGCGTAAAATATGGTAAGAAAGACAATGGCTTTATTAACTATGTGGATGGTGCCAACATTGGTGGCTTTGTTAAAGTTGCTGAAGCTATGATTGCTCAAGGACACGTCTAAAATTTGGTTTTATAAATTTTTTGAAAAGCTGCCATTATGGCAGCTTTTTTTTTATAGATGAAAGGGGGAACTCTTTATTTTTGTCAGTTTTGCAAAAAGAAAACAGACATATTGATAGTTTTAAAGTTTAGGTTGTTTTTTTGTTAATGAAGCGGCAGGAGGAAAAAAGTTATGAAATTAGATCAATTTACCATCAAAAGCCAAGAAATTATTCAGGCTGCATATCAAAAAGCTTTTGAATTGAAACATCAAGCTGTCGAAGATGTTCATATACTTGATGCACTGTTAAAGGAGGATGAACAAGTTACCCCATGGCTTTTGAAAAAACTTAGTGTTAACGCTGATGTTGTTCGTCAGCAAGTTGAAAAGGAGCTTAACAGTTTACCTAAAGTTGAAGGATCTGAGCAGTATTTAGGAAGGGCAGGTTTAAAAGCTTTGCAGACTGCCATGGTCAAACAAAAAGAGCTGGGCGATGAATTTGTTTCTGTTGAGTGCTTATTACTTGGCTTATTAAACAGTGGTGGCGCAGCAGAGCGGATTTTAAAAACTGCTGGGGTGACTGAAAAAAATCTTGTTGCAGCTATTAAAGATTTAAGAAAAGGAGCTAAAATTACTAGTCAAAGTGCTGAAAATACTTATCATGCACTTGACAAATACGCTCGTAACCTGAATGACCTTGCCTATAAAGGAAAACTAGATCCCGTCATTGGTCGGGATGAAGAAATTCGACGTGTTCTTCAAATTCTCTCGCGTAGAACAAAAAACAATCCTATTTTAATTGGAGAACCCGGTGTTGGAAAGACAGCTATTGTTGAAGGGCTTGCCCATAGGATCATCAAAGGCGATGTGCCCGAAAACTTAAAAGATAAAGTAATCTATTCTCTTGATATGGGTGCTCTCATAGCTGGGGCAAAATATCAGGGAGAGTTTGAAGAACGACTAAAGAGCGTAATCAAAGAAGTGGTCGAGTCGGACGGAAGGATTATACTTTTTATTGACGAAATACATACGCTCGTGGGAGCTGGAGCTACGCAAGGTGCTATGGATGCTGCAAATATCCTTAAACCTGCTCTTGCTCGTGGTGAACTCAGAGCCATTGGTGCAACAACACTAAGTGAATACCAAAAGTACTTTGAAAAAGATAAGGCTCTTGAACGACGCTTTCAAATTGTCATGGTAGATGAACCTTCTGTTGAGGACTCCATTAGCATTTTGCGAGGTCTTAAAGAACGTTACGAAAATCACCATCAAGTACGAATTAAAGATGAAGCTATCGTTGCTGCTGTTCAGCTTTCTCATCGATATATTACCGACCGTCATTTGCCAGATAAGGCCATAGACCTCATAGATGAAGCTGCTAGTAAATTGAAACTCGAAATGAATTCTCTTCCCGAAGAATTAGATGAACTTGAACGTAAAATTCGTCAGCTTGAAATTGAGCGTGAAGCTATAAAACGTGAAAACGATGAAGTCAAACTAAATCAACTTAGTAGCCAGATTGCTGAACTGCAAGAAGAACGCGATAAGTTGATGGCTAAATGGAGACAAGAAAAAGAATTGATCACTGAAATTCAACAGCTGAAGAAAGAAATCGAAGAATTACGTTTTGATGCAGAGCGTGCCGAACGCAATGGGGAATATGGTCTTGTAGCCGAAATTCGTTATGGGCGAATTCCTCAAGCCGAAGCTAAGGTTAAAGAACTCACTGAGCAACTTAAGAAAGTCCAGGGCGATCATCCGCTCATTCGTGAAGAAGTAGGTGCTGAAGAAATTGCTGAAATTGTCTCTAAGTGGACGGGCATACCAGTTCAGCGAATGCTCGAAAGCGAGCGAGAAAAGCTCTTACGCCTTGAAAGCGAGTTGCACAAGCGTGTCGTGGGTCAGGATGCTGCTATCGAAGCTGTTAGCAACGCTATTCGGAGAAGTCGAAGTGGCTTAAGCGACGAAAAGCGACCTATCGGTTCATTTATTTTCGTGGGGACCACGGGGGTTGGAAAAACTGAACTTGCTAAAGCCTTGGCCGAATTTCTTTTCAACGATGAAAACAATATGATTCGCATCGATATGAGCGAATATCAAGAACGGCATAGTGTTTCTCGCCTGATTGGGGCTCCTCCTGGATATGTAGGTTATGAAGAAAGTGGCCAACTTACTGAGGCTGTGCGTCGCAAGCCTTATAGCGTTATCTTGTTAGATGAAATTGAAAAAGCCCACCCAGATGTCTTCAACATTTTGTTGCAAGTACTTGAAGATGGTCGCCTTACGGATAACAAAGGACGCGTCGCTAATTTTAGGAATACTATTATCATCATGACAAGCAACATAGGTTCTGATGTAATTCGTGAAATTTATGACCAGATGATACCAGGCACTGAAGAAGAAACATTTTACAAGGCTAAGGATGCTGTAATGCAAATCATGAAATCTCATTTTAGACCAGAATTTTTGAACCGTGTCGATGAAATTATCATGTTTAAGCCTTTATCTCGAGAAGAAATTCACAATGTTGTACGCTTGCAACTAAGCTATCTTGAAAAGCTTCTGAAAAAGCAAGATATAGGTTTAACGTATACTGAAGATCTAGTTGATGCAATTGCAGAAGAAGGTTATGATCCGCAATTCGGAGCTCGTCCAATTCGCAGGATTATACAACAAAAACTCGTTAATTTACTTGCTACGAAAATTCTTGCTGGTGAAATTCAAAAAGGAGATACAGTCCAGCTCGATTACATCGATGGTTATGTAGTTTATCCAGTTAAGCAATAAGGTACATGTAAATGCTAAGAACCGCCACAGGGGCGGTTTTTTTATTTTATCAAATTCTCTTTTACTTGCCTATTTTTGTAATACCATGAAAGTGTTCAGGTTGTTGCTTGTGTTTTTCTTTTTTTATCTGAACGCTCAGGACAATGTAGGAGTTAAGTTTTTTGGACTAAGTATCCATCCGTTGGGCGAAAAAGACAATGCTCATCTTATGCCGCTAAAACTGGATAAGAATGGGTATTTTGTTCTCAATGTAGGTGGGGTGGGGATGTATGAAAAGTTCGTTTTGGGTGATTTCGTTAGTATTAAACTTGCACAGGCCCTGTATGTTGATTGTGCTACCAGATTAGGAGGTTTTAGTCATCTGGGTTTACGGGGGCGAATCATAAAAAAGGGGCGACATTTTTTATATGGAGGTATTGGTCCAACGCTCATTTATCGTCGGAATTGGCATGAACTGCCGGGTTATGTTGATCAGCATCGTTTCAAAGGTGGTCCTGGGGTCAAATGGCAATATCTGTTTCTTTGGTACGGCGGCGAATTCGAATATAAATATCTGATAAAAGATAATTTATATTTTTCCATAAGCTTTGTTCCTGGCTATCCCGATTTAATGAATCTTTCGTTGGGAATAAGTAGCATTTTACCAAAGAACAAAAAAATCACTAATTCTTCATCCTTTTAAACACATTTTTATGTTTGAAAATTGAACTAAACCTTGCATAAAAAAAACATAAAAAAAACTTCGTAAAAATTTTTTAGTTAAAGATTATTTTAGGAATGTAATTTAATTTTTTTTCTTAGCTGTTTGTTTTTATTTTTTTGAAAGAAATTAAGTAATTTATTTATTTAAAAAAAACAAATATAATTTTACATAAATGCAAAAAACTATGGTTATGGGAGTTAAATTTTTTCTTTATTATTTAATTTTAGGATGGTTGCTAGTCTTTAATGGATTAGTAACTCAACTTCTATAGGGTCTCAAGATGCCCAATCTGCTTTGAGCAAAGTAGATCGGCATTTTTTTGTTGAAAACAAAGGGCAATGGCCTTCGGATGTGCTTTATTTAGCAAGGCTTGGAGGATTGGATGTGTGGATTACGAAGTATGGGGTGAATTACAACTTTTTTAAACTGGAAGAAATTCCCTCGGAAACGAAAAGCGAGCACTCATTTTCTGACAAATTTAGGCATAAGGACTACATGGTGCTAGGACATCGAGTGCTCGTGAAGTTGCAGGGTTATAATGAAAATCCTGTTCGAGAAGGCAAGGAAAAGCAAGAAGGCTATTACAATTACTTTATTGGGAATGATCCCAGCAAGTATGCTACGTTTGTGGGGCTGTATAAAGAAGCTGTGATTAAAAATGTCTACGACGGGATAGACGTGCGGTATTATTTTGACGGAGGGATGTTGCGATATGATTACATTGTGCATCCTGGAGCTGATCCGAAGCAGATAGTATTTAAGTTAGAGGGGAGCGAAGCGACGTATGTAGATGAGAAGGGCAATTTGGTTTTTACAACTCGTTTTGGAGAAGTATTGATGACAGGTTTAAGAGTGTATCAAGAGAAGGATGGGAAAGAAGTTGCAGCAAGGTTTGTAGAGAAGGAGGGAGATTGGAGTATATAGGTAGGGAATTATGATAAAAGCCAAGTTTTAGTGATAGATCCTCTAATTTATTCTACGTACATTGGGGGAAGTAGTTATGATTATGGTCGTGCTATAGCTGTTGATGGCAGTGGGAATGCGTATGTAACGGGGCATACACAGTCAACGAATTTTCCTGTTACTGCAGGAGCATATCAAACGACCTATGGTGGTGGGATCAGTGATGTATTTGTAACTACGTTCAGTTTAATTCCTTTACCGATTGAGTTATTAGCTTTTAATGTAGAGCCGTTCTATGAAGGAGGGAGAGGGAAGGTATGGGTAGCATGGGAGACATTATTAACTGAGACGAATAATGATTATTTTACGGTAGAGAGGTCAAGAGATGGTGTAAATTATGAGGAGGTAGGTAGGACGAAGGGTTCTGGCAATTCTAATGAGAGAAGGACGTATGACTTTATAGATGAGTTTCCGTACCTAGGAATATCTTATTATCGTTTAAAGCAGACGGATTATGATGGCAAGTATGAATATTTTGAGCCGAAGAGTGTTGAGATAAAGGAAGATGGAGGGGGAAATATAGTTGTTTGTCCTAATCCAGCAAGCGAGACAGTGACTATTCGGAGTAAAGAAGGCGAGACATTTGACTTGATGGATATATGCGGAAGGATCATTAAAACTTTTACCATACAAAACGCAAGCGAACAAATACAGGTCAACTTGCCAAGTGGGATATATTTTATCCGAGAAAAAGAAACGGGCTTTACACAAAAGTTAGTGATAGAATAAAAGATAAAGATTTATTTTTACTTGGAGGGAGCCGGTAAGTGTTGCTTATCGGCTCTTTTTTTATGCCATGGTTTATTGTTTTTTGATAGAGAAGTATTTTATACATGGGAATTAAATTCGGCAGGTAGGGAATTTTACTAACTTTCAAGAAACTTTATAAAATGAGCTGACCATTTCAAAGTTTTTTTTGAAAAAAGGAAAAAATTCCTTATTAATTAACATTAAACAAATAAAAGCAAGTAAGGTTCGAATAATTAATTTTGTAAAAAATGAATGAAATGGCTCTAGCTTTTAACGATATTGCTGATATTTATGATTCGTGGTTTGAGACTCCAGAAGGTAAAAAAGTAAAGGCTTTAGAGTTAGATACGCTCCTTAGAATGGTGGGTGATGTGGAAGGGCGAAAAATGCTTGAGGTAGGTATAGGCACTGGACTTTTTGCTATGGAGTTTCGGGCAAGAGGGGCAGAAGTGGTAGGCATTGATCCTGCTCCTCGCATGGTTGAGATTGCACGCTTACGTGGCTTCGACGTACAAATAGCTTATGGCGAAAATTTACCTTTCCCGGATGATAGTTTTGATATAGTTTTTTCTATGACCGCTATGGAAAATTCTCATGATCCGAAAAAATTTTTATCTGAAATGGTTCGAGTTACAAAAAAAGATGGAATAGTGGTGGTGGCAGTTTTAAATTTGCTTTCACTTTATGGACTGTATCGAAAACTCTTTGGGTGGAAAAAGCAAAATCTCATTTTTCGAAATATGCACTTTTTCACATGGTGGGAGCTTAAAAAGCTTATGAAAAAGTATGTGCAGCAAGTTGAAATTACATCTTCAGTTTTTTTCCCTCCCAATCCTTCAAGTTATTTTCTAAAACATGCTTATGATCTTGAAAAATTGGGGCAGCGTTGGGCAAAACCTTTGGGAGCTCTTCTTGTTTCAAGAGGGTTGAAAAAAAACTGTTAATTTTGTTAAGTTTTTTTAGGTAAAAATGGAGTGGTTGTTTTTCTCGGGCTTTTTGATTGTGGTTCTTGCAATTCTTTTTATCGATCTGGGTATTTTTGATAAGCATTCTCATAAGCCTTCTTTGCGAGAGTCGCTTATCTGGATTTCCGTATGGGTCAGTTTAGCTCTTGTTTTTTATTTTTTTTTAAGATTTTATGGTCATTTACTTCATGGAATTGATTCGTTTGAAAAATTGTCTGCCATTATCAAAGAAAATGGGCATCCTATTTCCGTGGCTAACTTTAGTTTCGCGGAAGCCCTGAAGATTTACAACAGAAATTTATCGCTCGAATACATCACGGGATATGCAATTGAGTATACCCTTTCGTTGGACAATGTTTTCGTAATTTTTATGCTGTTTGTTAGTTTTAATGTAAAGGAAATTCATTATAAGCGAGTACTTTTCTGGGGCATACTTGGAGCTATTATTTTTCGTTTTTTGTTTATTTTTCTGTTTTCAGCTCTTATTCATAAGTTTGAATGGTTGTTTTATGTATTTGGTGCCATTCTTTTTTATTCGGGGATCAAAATGTTTGTAAACCGAAATAAAGAAGAAAAAGTCGATCCACAACATCATCCTTTGGTTAAATTCGCTTCTAAGTATTTTCATGTATTTCCTCGTTTTGTAGGAGAAAATTTTTTTGTTAAAAAAAGCAAAAGGTTATATGTAACCCCACTTTTTGTGGTGCTTTTGCTCGTTGAATTTAGCGATATTATTTTTGCTTTTGATTCAATACCTGCTATTTTTTCAGTTACCAAAGACCCTTATATTGTTTTTTTCTCAAATATTTTTGCCATTTTAGGCTTGCGAACACTTTTCTTTTTGGTTGTTCATTTGATTAATCTGTTTAAATATTTAAAAGTAGGCATTTCGTTTTTGTTGATATTTATTGGGTTTAAACTTATGTTTCATTCCTGGTTAGTGCAAATTGGTTTTACTACGCAACATTCGCTTATGGTGGTTCTTTTCACCTTGATTTTAAGTATAGCGGTTTCATTAATCGTGGGTTTTAAAGAAGTAAAATAGTAAATGCTAAAAAATTCTCTAATCGTTTGATGGTTTGTGATGTGTTAGCATAAATTAAATATAACACTTGCTTTTTTTGAATTTACTTCAATGTTAAAATGAAAGCCGTTTATTTTTGCATTAAGTTTGAAGCATCTACTTTTTGCATTTGCTACTAAAATTCGAATGAGTGTTGGGATAATAATGATGTTATGTTAAATAGAGAAGCATATCATTTTAACTCCGTGTAAAAAAACTTTTTTATTTTTTAAATCCTTATTCTTTCAATTTCAAATGCTGTTTTTTTCACTTTCTTTTTTGTAAAAAAATTAAAGAAATTTTAAGCATTGATTTAAACCGTAAAAACATGATGAAAAATAAATGTTTATTCATGCTCTGTTAAAGAGCTGTAAGCCAATAGAAATTCAATGATGTCAGAAATTGATGTATTTTGTGAAATTTTAAATCCTCAAGATTCTTGCAAAAAATGTAAAAGTTTGAGTTTTCACGTAGGATTTTTTATAGCTATTTATGTAGAATGTTTGGAATAGTCTTATTGTTGAACAAAAAGATTGTAAAAAGATGTGATTTGGGTTTTAAAACAACGTTTATCCTACCTCGTGTTCTTTTGTGGTAAATTCTTCATGCGTCCCACTTTGATAAAAGTGTGATCCCACGCTGTCCCCTCGTAGAAAGGGAGATTAAAACTAAGTCTTACAGATGCACCATTTGATTTTGCTGAAACTCTATTTGATTTTATTGATATGAAAAATATTCGTTGCTTTTGACACGAAAATTTTTGGCCTCCAAGAACTATTTTTCTATGGCACTAACTGACTTTATTATGCTTCGAGCAGTTGCTTTCCAATAAAAAATGATGTATAAAAGTTTTTGCAGGTGTTTGTACATTTTAGAAGTCATTTTTTCAATTCCATTTTTTTATTTCTTTAAATGAGGTTAAAATAGTTCCTTGTCCATAAAAAGACCCTGCGAAAAGCAGGGTCTTGGTTGTTAGAAGTCGCGTTCTACATCTTTGTCACCTCGGCCAGAAAGGTTAACGATGGCCAACATGTTTTTATCTTTAAGAATTTTCATAGCAAGGGCGACAGCGTGGCTGGATTCAATAGCGGGAATGATACCTTCGAGAGTTGAAAGCAAACGGAAGGCTTCGATGGCTTCTTGGTCTGTTATAGGATAATATTCAGCTCTACCTGTGTCTTTGAGGTAAGCGTGTTGTGGACTTATGCCAGGATAGTCAAGTCCTGCTGCGATTGAATGCGATTCGACGGGATTGCCTTCATCGTCCACGAGGCAGTACGAATAAGTTCCCTGAAAAACTATTGGTTTTCCATAGCTAAGTGTAGCAGCTGTTTTCCGTGGAAGATTTTCTCCGCCACCTTCTGCACCGTAAAGTTTTACATGATAATCTTCTAAAAAGGCTGAAAAAAGGCCAATGGCATTACTGCCGCCGCCCGCACAGGCAATTAAAGCATCGGGCAAACGACCTTCCATAGCCAATATTTGCGCTCGAGCTTCTTGGCCGATGACACTTTGGAAGAAGCCTACCATTCGTGGGTAAGGATCGGGTCCTACTTGTGAGCCCAACAAATAATAAATGTCTGGATGGCTGATGTAATATTCCAAAGCTTCATCGACGGCATCTTTGAGCGTTTGATTTCCTCGCGTGACGAGCACCACTTCTGCCCCAAGCAGTTGCATGCGTCTTACATTCAGAGCCTGTCGTTTTGCATCTTCGGCTCCCATGAAGATTTTGCATGGAATGCCCACTAGAGCAGCAGCAGTGGCTGTGGCAACTCCATGTTGACCTGCTCCCGTTTCAGCTGCAATTTCTTTGGCTCCTATGTATTTTGCTATGAGAGCCTGTCCAATGGTGTTGTTTATTTTGTGTGATCCCGTATGATTGAGATCTTCTCGTTTGAGGTAAATTTTGCTACCTATGTGCTTCGATAACTTTTGAGCATAGTAAAGCGGAGAAGGTCGACCTGCATAATGAATTAAAGTAGTGATGAATTCCTCCAAAAATCTAGGATTTCTACTGTACTCATCAAAGGCTTCGCTTAATTTTTTTAAAGGCGCCTTTAACACATCGGGGACATAGGCTCCACCATAGGGCCCATATTGCCCATTATATTTTAACATTTCTTTTACAGGCTTAACACTTACTTCTTGAAATGGATTGTTCATGCTTGTCATGTTTTTTGCTTTTTAAATTTGGGTGAAACATTGAAAAATGTTGGTTAAAAAGACTATGTGAGTTTGTTGTGTAAGTTTAGATGTCATTGGCTCTGGCAGCTTCCTGCCAGAGCCAGATTTTTGGGTTTATGGTTTTTATGTGTTTTACTGGTTTGTTTTTCATGTTGAGTTAATTTGATGTTATAAAACAAAATCGCCGCAGGAGTTCCTGCGGCGACCAAGTATTTTAAAAATTATTTTTACTTTACACTAACCAGCAGGAACTCCTTCCTCTTGCGTAGCGCCACCACCCATATGAGATATGTTTGTAATACATGCTCAAATTTTTTGCAAAAATATTTTAAATTTTTTATTTGTGGTTTGTTATGTTTAGAATTTTTTCTAAAGAAGTGAGCATCGAAAGTTATTGGAATCATAATAATTTTACTTAGCGTTGTGAGATGCTTGCAAATTCGTAACTTTGACAACATTTCTTTTAAAATTAAACATTCTTCCTGTGTTGTGAGATGCTTGCAAATTCGTAACTTTGACAACATATCTCCTTGCAACTTCGACAAAGCGTTGGTTGTGAGATGCTTGCAAATTCGTAACTTTGACAACTATCTAACGTGCGTTTTGCCTTGTATTTTTGTTGTGAGATGCTTGCAAATTCGTAACTTTGACAACGTAAGAGCAATAATAACTGATCCTCCATACGTTGTGAGATGCTTGCAAATTCGTAACTTTGACAACTTAATTCAAAAAGCTTTACAAAGCAAAAAGTTGTGAGATGCTTGCAAATTCGTAACTTTGACAACCCACCCATATACCCCACTCTCCCTCCTTCTGTTGTGAGATGCTTGCAAATTCGTAACTTTGACAACCTATGGAATTTGCAAGGTAAAAGGAATTCAGTTGTGAGATGCTTGCAAATTCGTAACTTTGACAACCTTCCTTTTAGGAAGGTTGTTTTTTTCTATGTTTCAGGAAAATTTTGGAATGAAAAAAATAACCCCTTATCCTTTATAAAAGGAAGGAAAAGAAGATTTTTTTAATTCTACCAGTTAGAAAAGTTCTAACTGGACGGAGGGTGGGGGAGGAGCTGTTTTATTTCCGTTGTGAAATACTTTCATCATGCGGAATTGTCGGTCGGTAATAGGAAGGAGAATGATGGACCCTTCGTCAGGCATGAATTGTATCACGCGTTTCATGTGTGCTTCGGCACTTTCCCAGCTAGCACAATGCCGCATGTATAGGGAAAGTTGAACCATGGCAAAACCACTTTTTAAAAGGTTTTTTCTAAACTGGTTCATGTTTCGCTGCTGCTTCTTGGTAATGGTTGGCAAATCATAAAAAACTACTACCCACATATTGCGATATTCATTTAATCTGTGATTTTCCATACGAACTTAAATTGGGTAATTGCAACTTTTTATTTTTTCCGGCAAGGCATTTTTGCAACGAATGAGCCGAAATAAGCAGAGCATTTAGCAAAGGACTTGTTTCTTTTTTTATTTCACAATCTACATATAGTATACGAAGTAATTGGGCCTTGATTTCTCGGGTTAAATTTTCTTGAAGTCCGTGAGTTTGGATGAGTTGGTAAACATGAAGATCGACAAAAGGCCGATAGGGTTCCATTAAGTCGTCGGCAAGACAAAATGCGTTGCTTCTGTGATGATGATGTAGACCAACCATAGGTAGTAAGCCAACTTCAATGAGACTTTGTGCCGTAGCTGCCCTTAATATGGCATAAGTATAATTGAGATAATTATTTGGAGGAGCACCGTCAGGGTCACGCTGAAAGGATTGTAGCATATGAAAGAGTGTAGGCCAGTATTGATTCGAAGCTATGCCTTCGCGGTTGGTGGTGTCTCCACTTTTTACCTCACTAGCAAACTTGTTAAGTAATTTTGCTTTGTCATGAAAACCAAGAAAAGACAATACGGAAGCTTGATTTAAGATTTTTTGTTTTACCAGTTGACTCCAAAGTTGTTTTTTGAGTGGTTCGGATGCCTTGATTTGTGTAGTAAATCGTTCTTGAATGAGCGTATGTGTGTCGTAAGGTAACATGAGAGCCGAAGGCATGTGATTAGTAGCACAGCTTACAAGAATTACATTTTGCTTCATAAGCTCCATCATCAGTGCATGGGTCAAACGAATTTGGGGATGATCGAGTATGATCATCCCCAGGTCTTCAATTGGAAAAGAATGTTCTTTTTCTTCTCCATGTTCGTCAGTAAGTAGCATTTTGAGTTGCAAAAGTTCAAGTCTTAAGCTAGCAGGTTGGCTAATGTAAAGCGTTCGTTTAAGCATGATTATTCAAATTTTATAGGTTCGTAATAATCTATGTCTCCTAAAACATTTAGATGAATTTTTATAGGTTTTATCAATTTGAGAGCAGTTAGACTTTGTACTCTTCTGGATTTTTTGTCGAAATCTGCAGTTGTTTTCGTGTGATGAGCAAAAACATAGAACAAAGAGGATAGTTTTTGCACCCTGAAAACAAAAGGCGAAAGTTTATCATAAGCTTTTTCTTGTATCCATTGTTTGGCTTGTTCATGGTCAAGTTCTAGAATAAAATGTTCGCCGCTTTGCATGCTGAAAAGGTATTTCCATGATGGCTCAGGCAAGTTTTGAATAAAAGTTTCTGGTAAATCTTTGCCCTGATCTTTCAATCTTTCTTTTGCTTTTGAGATGAGTTCTTCTTGTTGAGCAGGATCGGTAATGATAACAGGAAAGCCATATAATTTACGTTGCACGGCATGCCAAAACGTACAAACATGCTCATGTAATTCCCCTTGTTCGTCTTTATAAATGGCGATGTGATGATTATTACTAGAAATTACATAAGGGGTATTTTCCTTGTTGGGGTAAAGTGGAGTAGGCACAAATAATGCTTCCACTCTGACCGATCGTATAGTGATGTATTTGTCAGGATTAAAGTAAAGTACCGACTCTTTACCTTTGTTTGCGTCTTTGCTTCCGTTTGCAAGAATTTCTTTTACCTTAGCATCTACAACGTTTTTTAGTTTCTTAGGATCTTTTAGGATGTTTTTAACAGGAAATTTATAGACAAATTTCGTTTCGTAACATAAAACGTTTTCAAGCTTACGTTTATTTTCTTTGTCAACGTAGATGGGTTGTTGTTTTAAGGATTTTTTTACTTTTTTGGCATCGTTGTGATATTCAGCGAGTCTTTCTTTGAATTTTTCTTTAATGAGTTCACGGAGTTTAGGACTAATGATATTCTCTAAAATGTCAGGGTTTTCTTTGTAGGCTGAAAAAACCTCAACAATGGTTTTGCGAACGGGAACTTTAATTTTTCCGTAATAGGTCTCCTCATGTAGTTCTCCGCGTGGGGTAAGCACTTTTTGGATTTTGCCTGATGGATAAATGTTTTTACTCCAGGTAGCAACTTTTTTTCCAGGTTTTGAAGAAATAAGAATACGTTCAACATGTTTTTTGACCTCGTGGGTTTCAAAAGGTTTTTGGCTAATTAAATATTTTTCGAGTAGGGAAAGTCTATTTTCGTATGCATAAAGTTTAACTTCAGTGTTTTTTAATTCTTCACGGATTTGTTGTTGAGTTTCTTGGGATGAAAGTGTGTTGATACGTTGGATGAAACCTTGTTTTGTGCAGGCAATCACAAGAGCATCGATGGCATGATGACGGTGGTCGTCGCGTTTTTTCTTGGTTTGTGTAGTCTGATTTTCAGTGCTATCATCAGAGTTGCTTTGAGTTTCGTCAGCTATATTGGTTTCTATGCTTTCGTTGGATTCGTCGTCACTTAAAATGTCGTTCCAACCCCACAAGTGACGAAGTTTTCCCGTAACTGCTCCAGAGGTGACTTGTATCTGTTTTGCGGTGATGGATCGAAGAATTTCTGTTGCTTTACGCGAAATATAAGCAGTTTCTCGCAAATCTCGATTGAGAAAATCGTTGGGAATATCCTTGGATGACATCAAAAGA
>Ga0272449_1002971_pt1 | contig 15097 bp, 9 predicted proteins | sample YNPCB0241_FD_198679 | JGI IMG/M metagenome (GOLD analysis project Ga0272449, IMG submission 198679) | Hot spring sediment microbial communities from Yellowstone National Park, WY, United States - YNP-CB-024-1 | ecosystem: Environmental > Aquatic > Thermal springs > Hot (42-90C) > Sediment...
AACGGCACTTCTCGTTGGGCAGGTCGGCCTCGGACCGGGTGACGGTGGCCACGGTGCAGACGTGGCGGCACAGTTTGGGGCACAGGGCGCACATCTCGGCCGTGGCACGCAGGGGTTCCTCGCTCATGCTTCCCTCCCCTCAAACCCCAGTTTGCCGGGGTTCATGATGTTGTGGGGGTCCAGGAGGCGCTTGATCGCCTGGAGGGTGGCGAAGGCCGCGCCGAACTCCTCCGCCATGAACTCCCCCAGGGTCAGCCCAACGCCGTGGTGGTGGTTGATGGTCCCGCCCAGGTCCAGGATGACCCGCAGGGCGTCCCGCTGGATGCGGAAGTAGAGGTCCGCTGCCCGTTCGTCGTCTGGCGCGCCCATGCACAGCACGTAGGGGTACATCATCCCGCCAGTGGGGTACCAGTGGGAGAAATGGGCAGCGAAGAGGAGGCCTTCATAGCGGGAGAGGGCCTGGCTCATCTTCCCGTGCACCGCTCGCAGGTAGTCAAAGGTGCCGGCCGTGTCTATCACCGTGCCGATGGTCCACCCCTCCTCGCTCTTGAGGAGGAGGTTCTCCGCCGTGGGGTAGGCGGAGGTGTAGCGGTGCTCCCACCAGTCCTCGCCGGGTTCGGGCCCCAGGTCCTCGCCGCCCAGGGCCAGCGCGAGGCGTAGCGCTTCCCCCTCCTCCGCCTCCACCTGGGCCGCGAAGCCGTCAAAGCACCAGACCATGAGGGCCCCGGCCCTCTTGTACAGGAAGAGGCTCTCCAGTTCGTCGGAGAGGCGCATGGCCGCCGGGCGCAGCCCCCGCCGCATGATCTGCCGGGCCGCCTCCAGGCCCGTGGCCGTGTCGGGGAAGGCCACGCCGCGGAAGCGGCGGCACTCCGGCAAGGGGTGGACGGCCAGCGTGGCCTCGGTGATGACGCCCAGCGTCCCCTCCGAGCCCAGGAAGAGGCGCTTGAGGTCCGGCCCGGCGGCCGATTCCGGCACGGGGCGGAAGCGCACCACCTCCCCTTGCGGCAGCACCACCTCCATGCCCAGGACCATGTCGGTGATCTTGCCGTAGCGGGTGGAGAGGACGCCTGCGGAGCGGGTGGCAAGGAACCCGCCCAGGCCGGAGCAGTAGGCCGACTGGGGGATGTGGGCCAGGGTCAGACCCCGCTGGTTCAGGGCCCACTCCAGGTTCTGGCCGATGATGCCGGCCTGGGCCGTGACCGTGCCGTTGGCCTCGTCAATCTCCAGCACCCGGTCCATGCGCTTCACGTCCAGGATGATGCCGCCGTAGATGGGCAGGGTGCCGCCCTGGACGCCGGCCCCGCCGCAATAGGGGACGACGGGGACCTTGTAGCGGTTGGCGATGCGCAGCACACGCGCGACCTCCTCCGTGCTGCCAGGCCAGACCACGTAGTCTGGCAGGGGGACCTTCCACCCCTTGCGCACCCAGGTGCGGCCCAGCCAGGAGTAGTCCTTGGCGTAACTGGTGCGCTCGGCCTCCTCCCGGGAGACCCAGCGCTCCCCCACTGCGCCGACCAGTTCCTGGTACAGCATCACCTCTCGCAGCAACATCTCGCCCATGCGACTTCCCCTTTTCGCGCGCTGACCTCTCCTCATCCACCCTTTGTGCCCTCTGTGTCCTCTGTGGTCCCCTACACCGCCTCTGCCTCGCCCGGGGCCAGGCCCAGGCGCAGGGCCAGGTACTCGGAGAGGTTGTAGACCTCCACCGCGTCCCGCGAGCGGCGGGCGTTGCGGAAGTTGTGCAGGCAGGTGGGGCACTCGGTGAGGAGAACCCCCGCGCCCGTCGCAAGGGCCGCCTCCAGGCGGGCGCGGGCCATCTGCACCGAGAGGCGCGTGAAGGCTCCCCGCACGCCGCCACCGCCGCCACAGCAGTCGGTGTGCTCGCGGCAGGCTTCCATCTCCACGAACGTCCCCGCGGCCCGCGCCAGGACCTGCCGCGGCGCTGCAGTCTCTCCCAGGCCGCGGGCCAGTTCGCACGGGTCGTGGAACGTGACGGCCCCCTCCGCCAGGCCCGCGGGCAGGCGGTCCAGCCGCTCGGCCAGGACCTGTGCCGTGTGCCACACCTCCAGCCCCCGGTAGGCGGGGTGGGTGGAGAGCGTCAGGGCACAGCGGGGGCAGGCGGTGATGACCTTGTGCGTCCCGGCGGCGGAAAACGCGGCCAGGTTGCGCTGGGCCAGGGCTTCCACTCGCGGCTCTCCCACCATCGGCGCAGGGCCCCCGCAGCAGACCTCGTCCACCGTGGTGAAGTCCACGTCCAGGTGCTGGAGGAGAGCCATGGTCGCAGCGACGCTCTCCCGCTCCCAGTAGGAGAAAGCGCAGCCCACGAAGAAGATGTACTCAGCACGCCCCCGCCGGGGCCAGGGGGCCAGGCTTTGCCCGAAGATGTTGCCGCGTTCCCGCAAGTTGCCCAGGAGCGCCCTGTGGGCCGCAGGGACGTACGCCGCGGCGTCCTGGGCCTCCTGCAGGGCGATGGCCCGGCGCAGGCTGGCCACCAGTTCGGGGATGGGCACGCCCACCGGGCAGACGGCCTCGCACGCCCCGCACAGGGTGCAGGTGTAGAGCGTGTCGTGCGCAGCCCACGCCTCCGGGAGGGCGCGGGAGAGGCTCGTGGCCACCTGCCGGGGGCCGGCGTAGCGCCCTTCCGCCCCCAGGAGCGCCCGCAGGACCGGGCAGCGGGCGGTGCACAGGCCACAGTTCACGCAGGCCTCCCACGCCGGGAGCAGGCGCACCTCGTCTGGCGTGCGGGGCGTCAGGTGGTCGGGCGCGTAGCGCCGCAGGAAGGTCTCCAGGCCGCGGTGGGCCTCCCTCCCCCGCCAGCCGGAAAGGAGGCTCCAGAGGACCCGCCCTCCCAGGCTCCACAGGTCTCGGCGAGACATGGCTCACTCCTCCCCACCGCGGGCTGCCCACCAGCCTGCCCGGGCGCCCGAGGCTACGCACAAGCTGCCCAGCCCCGTGCCATCGGCGTAGTCGCGGCCCAGCACGAGGGCCCCGGCAGCCCACAGGTTGCGGTAGAGGGGCTCCCCGCGGGCGTCGGCGGGGCGGCCCAGCGCATCGGTGCGGACGCGCACGCCGAAGAGAGGCTGCACCTCGCCGAAGGCCGCGCGGGTCAGGGTCCAGGGGTGCGCGCCTTCGCCCAGCCCCTCCAGCGGCAGGTCCAGGACCGGCTCCCGCAGGCCCCCGTCGTCGGCCAGGCCGCCGCCCACGAAGCGCCCCGTGGCCCAGATGGCCGCGGACGCGGGGAGGTCCGCCTTCTGCTCCCGCCAGGCCACGCGGACCGCGCGCACCTCGCGCCCTTCCGCGTGGACCCCGAGGGCCCTGCCCGGCACGACTTCCACCCCGGCGGCGCGCAGGGCGCGCTCCAGGGCCTGCTGCAGGCGCCACCCGTGGACGGAAGGCGAGCCGCCCAGGGCTTCCCAGACGGGGACGCCCCAGGCCGCCTGCCATGCGGCGCGGATCCCTGCCGTCCGCTCCACCCCCAGGACCCCCGGCCAGAGGACAGATTGGAATCCCCCGGCCCGCACCGCCCGGCCCACGGCCTCGCCCACCTCCCGCTCCACCTCTGGCCGCTCCAGCAAGCGGGCCACGTCAAAGGGGGTCAGGTTGTCTGCCTGCCGGGTTCCTGGCAGGGCGACCTCCAGGGGCTCGGCCTGGAACTCCCCGGCGAGGGCCTGGGCCACGAATGGGGCGTGGAACTCGCCCAGGCCCCGCACCCCCACCACCAGGAGGCGCGCCCCCCTCTCGGGCAGGGCGGCCGAGGCCGGGAGGAAGGCAGCCGTCTTGAGGCGGCCCAGGCTGGTCGCAGCCTCCAGGGGTGCTCCCCATCCCCCACGGTAGGGAAGGCCAGCCCTCTCCAGGGCGGCGAGGAGCATCGCCAGGGCGTCTCGGGCCACAGCATCGGGGGGGAGGTCGGCGGGCCAGTCCAGTGCGCCGCTGGAGAGGGCCGTCGCGCCGAAGGCCTGGCGCACCAGGACCACCTCGGCGCCCAGGGAGCGGGCGGCCAGGGCCGCAGCCACCCCTGCCAGCCCCCCGCCCACGACCACCACCCGCCGCCCCTCAGCCTGCCGCCGCGGGGGCAAGGGCGTCTGCAGGCAGGCCGGCGGCTCCCAGGAGACGCCGCGTTCGCCCAGCCCCTCCACGCCCAGGTAGAGGGCGCGGGTCAGTTCCTCCTGGGCGAGTTGCAGGCCGCGGAGGACCGGCTGCCGGCCCTTCCACCGCTCCTGGAGGAAGGCGCGCACCTGCTCCGATGTGGGCAGCAGGTCCGGGCCTCTTTCCTCCACCAGGGCGGCCACGGCGCGCGCCGTGCAGCCGAACCCCTGGCAGGGGCCCGTCCCCAGGCGGGTGCGGCGGCGCAGGTCGTCCAGCGTGCGGGCCCACTCGTGGCGCACGGCGTGGCGGACCTCCGCCTCGGTCACCGGCTCGCACAGGCAGAGGTACGTGCGCCGCTCCGGGGCCTGCCGGACCTCACCCAGCACCTCCCCAGCACGGGCCCCGTGGCGGCTCACGAGGCGCACCGCAGCCTGGAGGGGGAGCCCGTACTCCTCGGCCAGGCGGGCCGGATCGGCCAGGGCCTCGCCGCCGGGCAAGGGCTCCTCCGCCGTGCGGCAGGGCGCGGGCCGGCCCAAGAGGTGGCCAACCCGGTCCACGGCCTCCTCCGCCATGAGGCGGTAGAGGACCATCTTGCCCCCCACCACGGAGAGGAACCCCGGCGCCCCGTCCTCGGCGTGGTCCACCACCTGGTGCTTCCGGGTCAGGCGGCGGGGGTCGTCGCCGGGCTGGTGGATGAGCGGGCGCACGCCGGCCATGGCCCGGATGACCCGCGCCCGGCGGATGGCCGGCAGGGCCTGTTCCAGGGTGGAGAGGAGGTACTCGGCTTCGGCAGGCTCCGGGCGGGCCTCGTCGGGGTTGTCCGGGAAGAAGGTGTCGGTGAGGCCGCAGAGGGCGGTGCTCTCGTGGGGCAGGACGGAGACTTCGCCCACGCCCACGGCCACGCTCGTCACGTGGCGGTCAAAGAGGATGTGGGTCCCTTTGGTCGGGCGCAGCCGCAGGGGGACTCCGGCCAGGGCCGCCACCCAGGGAGCCCAGGGGCCAGCCGCGTTCACCACGCAGGGGACCTCAAAGGTTTCCTCCTGACCGGTCAGGGCATCCCGCATCCGGACCTGCCAGACGCCCCGCGCCACCTGCCGTATGGCCGTCACTTCGGCGTGGTTGCGCACGGCTGCGCCGTGGGCGGCGGCGGAGAGGAGGTTCAGCACGGTGAGCCGGAAGGGGTTCACGCCCGGCTCGTCCATGGAGAGCGCGCCCTCTATCCGCTCCGAAAGCCCTGGCTCCACCTCCCGCGCCTCTTTGGCCGAGAGGAGGACGTGGGGCGAGGAGTTCTTCAGGGGGGCCAGGCGGTCGTACTGGGCCATGGCCGCCTCGTAGAGGCGCGCGTGCGCGCCCGGAAACAGGGGGAAGAGCCACGGGATGCGGAAGGTGAGGTGGGGGGCCAGCCGCTGGATGATGCCGCTTTCCACGCAGGAGAGGCGGGTCACCTCCGGGTCGTAGATGAGGTAGCGCAGCCCCCCGTGGAGCATCCCCATGCACGCGCCCGTGGTGCCCGAGGCGAAATCCCGCCGCTCCAGCAGGAGGACGCGGAAGCCCCGCATGGCTGCGTCCCGGGCCACGCCCGCCCCAGTGATGCCACCACCGATGACGATGACGTCGTAGTCCATCGTGGGTCCTCGCCAGCCCCGTCGCTGAGCGCCCCATGGCTCAGATGAGAAGCCGCGGAGGGTACGCCCCGTTGGGGTAGGCCAGCAGGGCAAGCCCCTCCAGCAAGGTCCGCAGGGGAGGCACCAGGTCTCCCGACGCTTCGCCACCGAGGACCTCGGCGAGGGCCTTCCGCCGGGCCTCCCGCAGCCGGGCCAAGAGGTCCTGCCCCTCCGGCGTGAGGCGCACCCGCACCACGCGCCGGTCGCGGTCGTCCCGCCCCCGGGTGCAGAGGCCCCGGGCGACCAGGCGGCCGACGATGCCGGTCAGGCTGGAGGGCGCCTGGAGGGTGCCCTCGGCCAGGTCCGTCATGGTGGCCCCTGCCTCGCCGCCCCGCTCCACAGCCAGGAGGGCGAAGAACTGGGGGAGCGTGAGGCCGTGTTGGCGCAGGAGCGCGGCGGTGTGCTTCAGGTCCATCATGGTGACGCGCAAGAGGAGCCGTTCCAGGGTGACGACGGTCCTCTCTCCCTCTCCTTCCGTGTGCATGGTGCCCCTCCTTGGGGCGGTCAACTCAGGTAGCCCAGACCCCGCAACCGCTCCCGCACGGTTTCGCTCTCTTCGTCGGTGAAGCCAGCGAGGTCCTCTGGAGGTGGAGGCGCGCCCGCGCGCTCTCGCTGCTTGACCGGACGCTGCGCCACGAAGTCTGGCTCAAAGACCTCCGCCAGCACGCGCCCATCCATATCGGCCAGGACCGGCTGGCCCAGGAGCCACAGGATGGTCGGGGCCAGGTCCACGATGCGGGCCCCTTCCACCGTGCCCCCCTGGCGAACTCCATGGCCCCAGGCCAGGAAGATGCCGTGGTAGCAGTGGTCCCCGGTCTGGCCGGCTGGGCCGAACATCGCCTCGCCCCACAGTTCGCCGGCCGAGAAGTGGGTGCGCCGTTCCTCAGGGTACTCCTGCCACACCACTCGCAAGTCAGGGCTCTCGTCCACGTAGGGGCCGATGTAGAGGTCCTCGCGGCGGTGCACCGCGGCTACCACCCGTTCCCCGCTGACCGGGTCCCGCAGGTCCAGGAGGCGGGCGGCGATTTCGTCTCGGAGGGCTTCGTACTCGCGGCCGGGCTGCACAATGCCCTCCGGCTCCCGTCCAGCCACGTTGATGGTGATGCCGTTATCCGCTGCCCAGAAAGCCCGGGTGCGGGACCAATCCACGTCCTGCGCAAAGGTGAACTGGCGCAGCTGGCTGGTCAGGCCCCAGCCGGGGAAGAGAGCCTTCAGGGTTCGCTTGGCCGCATGGGCCAGGCCCAGCCGTCGCAGGAAGCCCTTTGCCCCGTGCACGAGGCTTGTGGACACCCTCCCTCTCTTCAGGACAAGGTACCCTTCCGCCTCCAGCCAGCGGTTGGGGTAGAAGAAGCGGTACACCCCCCCGAAGCCGTGGTCCGAGATGACAAGGAGAGTGGTCCGCTCGTCCACCACGCGGTCCATGGTCTCGCCCAGAATGGCATCCAGTTGCTGGTAGTGGTGCAAGATCTCGCCGCCGTAATGGGCGGCCAGGCGCGGGTCGTGGGCCGGGTGGTTGGGGTCCATGTCGTCCCACAGGTAGGTCATCACCCGGTCCGTCTCAGAGTAGACCACGACGAAGAGGTCCCAATCGCCCAGCCATTTCATCAGGAAACGGGTGGCTTCGGCGCGGGCCTCCGTCCCCACACGCACGTTGCGGGCCACTGCGGCCTTGGTCTTCTCCCGGTCGGGGGAGGTCTCCGCGGCTTCTATGCGGTACTCTGGGACGGCCCGCAACAGTTGCTCCTTGAGTTCCCGGGGGTAGGTAAAGTCACTTTTGAGGCTGGGGGTGAGCATGCACCCGACCATAAAGCCGTTGACCGGCCGGGGCGGGTAGGTGACCGGGCAGTTCAGCGCGCCCACTCGCAGACCGGCCTTGCTCAACAAGGTCCACAGCGTGGGATAGCGGATATCCCTGGCGTTGACCAGTTCAATCCCGTACCCGCCTCGCTCGCGACGGGCGAAGTCAAAGACGCCGTGCTTGCCTGGGTTGACCCCTGTGGCGAAGGAAACCCAGGCCGGCCCGCTGACATAGGGGATGGTGGAAGCCAAGGGCCCCCGGACGCCCCCCTCCATGAGGCGGCGGAAGTTGGGCAACTTCCCCTCCTGGACCCACGGGTCAATGAGCCAAAAGGTGGCGGCGTCAAACCCCAGCACCAGGACCCGGGACCGATTCCGCCCAGACGTTCCCACGTTGGCCAACGCTTTGCCCTCCTCTACCGTCCAGATGGCGTCCAGTACCCCTGCCAGGCCACCCGCAGGACGCCCCAGTAGGCCCGGCACGCCTCCCGCCAAGAAGGCCGGCCCCCTGCGTACCCTAGGAGCGCGGCGACGGCCATCCGGGGCAGGATGCCCCCGACCGTCAGCGCGCGCACAAGGCGCGCGTACCCCCGCCCGTGGTGCCGCTCGTAGTAGCGAAAGCGGCCGGCAAAGGCCCGCGGCAGGATGGCCGCCCGGGCGCGGGCCTTGCTCACCCCGCCGTAGTGCACAACCTCCGCCCCGGGGAAGAAGAAGATGCGCCCCCCCGCCCCCCGGATGCGGCGGCACCAGTCCAGTTCCTCGGCGTAGACGAAGTACCCCTCGTCCAGGCCCCCGACCCGCTCGGCCCACTCCCGTCGCACGGCCATGGCCGCCCCCAGGACCCAATCCACCTCCCGCACCGTCCGCCGGTCAAAACCGCCCATCCCCCGCCGGTTGAAGAGGGGGCTCCCGGGGAAGAGGGCCGAGAGGAACGCCATCTCGCAGAAGACGTCCCACGCCGTGGGGAAGCGGAAGCAGGAAGGCTGCGTCGTCCCATCCGGGTTCAGGACTTTGGGCCCCACCACCGCGGCCTCGGGGTGCGCGTCAAGGAAGTCCCGGAGGGCCTGCAGCGCGCCGGGCCACAGGTAGGCGTCGGAGTTCAGGAGGAAGAGGTAGCGGCCCTGGGCCTGGGCGATAGCCTGGTTGTTGGCCGCGGCGAAGCCGCGGTTTTCCGCGTTCACCCACAGGCGGGCCTGGGGGAACTCCTGCCGCACCATCTCCGCGCTCCCGTCGGTGGAGGCGTTGTCCACCACCAGGAGTTCCAGGGCCACCTCCCCCATCTGGGCGACGACGGAGGCCAGGCACTCCCGCAGGAGGTCCCGCGTGTTCCAGTTGACCACGATGACGGAGACGTCAGGCTGGGACATCGGCCTCGCCTCCTCCGATCGGCTCCCCACGGGCCGCCGCCGAAAGGAGCCCGGCGTGGATCCACGGCAGGACCAGCCACGTGGCCTCCGTGGACTGGTACGCCACCAGGAGGCCCACGAAGCCAGCGATGAGGGCCAGGAGCACCCGGCGGCGGAAGGTGGGCCCGGCCCGCCGTGCCGCCTGGGCCCCGCGCCAGAGGAGCGCGCCGACGAAGCCGCCGAAGAGGAGGAGGCCGATGATCCCTGTATCCAGGAGGAGGTGGAGGACCAGGTTGCTCACCCAGGCCCAGCGGCGCCCCCGCTCGGCGTAGAGGACGGCCATGCTCCCCGTGCCCCAACCGACCACAGGGCGCTTCAGCCAGGAGGTGAAGGCGGCCTGGTACTTGGCCAGGCGGCCCACCACCGTCACCTCTTCCTCCAGGCGGGTGAAACTGGCCAGGCGGTCCACCAGGGGAACGCCCTTGGGCGCGAGTTCAATGAAGGCCCACAGGCAGGCCACGAGGGCGAGCAGGAGGGCAACCGTCAGCACCAGGCGGCGGGAGAGGCGGTGGGCCAGGCGCCTCGTGATGAGGAGCGCCGTGACCAGGGCCGCGGCCAGGCCCAGCCAGGCCCCCCGGCTCATCCCCAGGGCCACGGCCACCAGCGTCACCGCCAGGCCCACGTCCGTCCAGCGGAGGCGCGGGCCGAAGAGGCGCTTGCCCGGCCGGGTGAGGACGAGGGTCGCGTAGGCCACGGCCAGGGACATGGAGTGGCTGCAGTAGATGTTCCCCTCCAGGAGGGTGCCGTAGGGGACGGGCACGGGGAGGTTGGGCGTCATCTGGATGCCCAGGTTGACCCGGGTGAGGACGTACACGGCCCACACGGCGATGCCCCAGGCCGCCTCCAGCGTGCCCACGGCAAGCCAGGCGCGGAAGGCCCACTGGAGCATCCCCTCATCCCGGACGAGGTTGACCACGCACAGGTACGCCCCGACCATGAGGGCCAGTTTGAAGAGGTGGTTGACGGCCGCGGGGTTGGCCAGGGGGGAGAGGGCCGTCGCCCCCACGTTCCAGAGGACCCAGGCCACGGCGAAGACCCCGGCCCAGGTGAGGATGACCTTCCGCTTGCCCAGGAGGACCTGGGAGAGGAGGATCCCCAGGACGAGGAGGACAGCCGCGTGCTCCGCCTTGACCGTGCGCCCCAGGATCTCCGCGTCGTAGCGGCTGAACAGGCCGGCGACGAGGAGGGCCAGGAGGCCGCTGCGGGGCCATCCCCACCACACAGCGCAGAGGACGAGTACTCCTCCCAGGCCCGCCAGGGCCCAGAGGGGCGACGCCTGCAGGGCCACGGCCGAGGCCGCCAGGGCCAGGCAGGCCATGAGGGCCAGGGCCACGAGATCCGCCCGCTTGCGGGCCCACTCCTGCACCGTCTCCATCCCTCGTCCCTCCTCGTCACAGGGGCAAAGGTCCCGTGCCCGCCCGGCATCTGGCGGGGCCCATCGCTTTTGCTTCGCAACATGAAGTATATCACAGGGGGCCGGATTTGACAAGTTCGGCGGGAGGGTGTATAATGTTCAAGGTACTCGATTATCGGTTATCGAAAATTTCCACGCTCCTGGGACAGCGGAGGGCAGAAAGGAGGTGAAGGGCGGGGGAAGTTCCTCAAGGTCTTGCGGGGCTTGACGTGGGCACAGAGTTTCGGTTCTCGCCGAGGAGGTTCTTGCGATGGCGAAGAAGGTCAAGGAGACGGTTCCCTTCTGGCTCGCCGTGGCCATCACGGCCGTCGTTCCCCTTCCGCTGGCGCTCTACCTGGGCAAGTTCAACTTCCCCCTGTGGTGCTCCTTCATCGTCTGGGCGCAGTACTTTGTCTACGGGTCCAAACCCAGCGCGTTCAAGACCATCTTCCCCGCATTTGCCGGGGGCGCCTTCTGGTCCACAGTGGGCATGGTGCTGACGGCGCTCCTGGCCTCTGCGCTCCCCTTCTTCCCGGCCCTGGTCATCGGGTTTGGGGTCGCCATAGCCGCCATGGTCTACGTCATGCGCTGGGTTCCGGTGTTCCGGGAAGGCTCCCTGTCCTACTTCAACGGTGTGGCCATGATGCTCGCCGTCTACTTCACCCAGAGTTACCCGGCCCTCACATCCAGCCCTGTGTTGATGCCCATCATCGCCGGGATTTGGGCGATCCTGGTGGGGTGGTTCGGAGCCATCCTCGGGTGGTTCAACGTCACCATCACCTTCCCCAAAGAGGTTGAGGAGTGAGGATCCGCCTTCTGGCTGCTGAAGGCGCTCCTTGGAGTTGGCCTGCCACAGGTGCGCCCTTCTCCCGTGGGTGCCTTGCGGTACCATGAAAACCGATAATCGGGTGAGGCTCTCAGGGCGAGGCGGCGGGAGGCCTCGCCCCCAGCAAACCAAAGTCAAGGACTGACAGAAGGAGGTCGTGCGATGGCAGAGCAGGTGGACCCCAACAAGGTACTGGCGACGTTCTACGGCGACGAGAGTTTCCCCGTAGAATGGGCGAACGAGGAAGAGAAGAAACTCTTCTGGTTCCTGGACGACAACCACTGCATGTACCCCCTCTCGCCCATGTACTGGAGCCTCAACGGGTGGTGGGGGCCGACGCTGGAGTACATGTACCGGCGCTTCGGATTCCCTCTGGGCAGGGCCTGGATCGGCAAGCGGGTCAACGGCTACCTCTACAGCGCCATCGTCCCCCGGGACCCCAAAGAGGCAGAGGCCATCGCCCCCTACTACTTCTGGATCATGCCCACCTACGCCGACAAGTTCCTGGAGTGGTGGCACGACCGGTACCTGCCGGAGATCCTGCGCAACTTTGAGTACCTGGACACCTTCCCCACGGAGACGGTCACGCTCCAGGAACTGATGGTCTTCCTGGAAGAGGCCATTGACATCCAGGAGCGCCACTTCCGCATCCACTGGATCCTGAACCTGGCCCAGTTCCAGTCCTCCCTGGACTTCCAGGCGGCGGTGAGGGAAGTCATCGGCGATGTGGACCCCAACCTCATCGGGCGCATCCTCATCTCCAACAAGGACCGCAACTGGGACAGCCTGGAGGCCATGTGGAAACTCAAGGAGAAGGTCAAGGCCGACCCCGACCTGAAGGCCATCTTTGACGCCGGCGAGACGGCCTCGGCCATCATGCCGGCCCTGGAGGCCAGCGAGAAGGGGCGAGCCTTCATGGCGGACGTCCACACCTACGCCAAGGAGTACGGCTACAAGGCCATCTTCCCCCACGAGTACATCAACAAACTGTGGGTGGAGGACGTGACGCCCATCGTTGAGACCATCAAGGGCTACTTGGTCTCGGATTACGACTTCCCCTCGGCCTACAAGCACGTCCTGGACGACCAGAAGGCGGCCATTGACGAACTGATGTCCATGGTCCCCGCCACGGCCACGCCGGAGCAGCGGGCCAAACTGAAGGAAAAGCTGGACCTGGCCGTGAAGATGATGCCCCTCACGCCAGACCACCACTTCTACATGGACCAGGGGACCTTCGGCCGCCTGCGCCTGGTGCTCTTGGCCATCGGCCGCCGCCTGAAGCAGATGGGCCTCCTGGACGACCCAGAGGACATCCTCTTCCTGGAGTACGACCAACTGCGCCAGTACGTGGCCAACCCCAAGACCGACGCCAACCCCAACGGGTTTGACGGCAAGGCGGTCGTCAAGCAGGCCCGGCGCGAGTGGGAGAAGGCCTGGAAGATCCGGCCGCGCTCCTGGATCGGCACCGTGACCTACTGGTCCATGTACATTGAGCCCTACCACACCCTGTGGGGCTGGCCGCAGCGCTTTGAGCGGGAGCAGGCTGGCCTGGCCGAAGCCAAGGACGTGGTGCGCGGGCTCCCGGCCTCGCCGGGCATGGTGGAGGGCACGGCCCGCGTCGTCTGGGGGCCGGACGAGTTCGGCCAGGTGAAGAAGGGCGAGATCGTGGTCTGCATCACCACCAACCCGGCCTGGGTGGTGGTCTTCAGCAAGATCTCCGGCCTGGTGACCGACACCGGCGGCGTCCTCTCGCACCCGGGCGTGGTGGCCCGCGAGTTCGGCATCCCGGCTGTGGTGGGCACGGGCAACGCCACAGCCCGCATCAAGACCGGCGACCGCATCCGGGTCAACGGCAACACCGGCGAGGTGGAGATTCTCGGCTAGGGAACCTCGGGCGGAAGGGCCGTGCCGAAGCGGGGGCGGGGCTGGGGGTCCCCTCCCAGCCCCGCTTTTGCCTGCACGTGGCGACCTCTCCCTATCCCTCTATCGGGGGGTAGGCGTGGGGTACGGGCAAAAACCTCACCCTCCCCCTGCCCCCCATCGCTGATGGAGAGGGGGGCCGAAGGCCAGGGGAGGGCGAGGCGGGGTGATAGGCACCCCTCCCACCCCCAGGTGCCGCCGCAGGCGGCGGGGGTGGGGAGAGGTGCGGGCTGCATGAGTAGTATTAAGAATTTGGAGGTGCGAAAACCGAGATGGCTTTCCAAGGCGGGTATGCTGGATGGGTGCTCCGCGTGGACCTGACGCGGGGCGAAGTGCGGAAAGAACCCCTGGACGAGGCTTTCGCCCGGGCCTACATCGGCGGGCGGGGGTTCACGGCGCGCCTGGAGTACGACCTCATCCCGCCCCAGGTGGACCCCCTGGGGCCAGAGAACGTCGTCATCGTGGCACCCGGTCCCCTCACCGGGACGCCAGCCCCCTCCACGGCGCGCTTCACCTTGGGGGCGCGGTCCCCTTTGACCGGCATCCTGGGCGACGCCAACTCCGGCGGCTTCTTCGGGGCTATCCTCAAGCGGGCTGGCTTTGACCTCATCGTCCTCTACGGCCAGGCGCCCCAGCCCGTCTACCTGTGGATAGAGGACGGCCGGGCGGAACTGCGGGACGCAAGCCACCTGTGGGGCAAGGACACCCACGAGGCAGCGCGCCTCATCCGCGAGGAGATGGGCCGGGGGGTGAGCACGGCCCTCATCGGCCAGGCCGGCGAAAACCTGGTGCGCTTCGCCGGGCTCATCGTGGATGGCGAACACGCCGCGGCCCGGACCGGCCTGGGGGCGGTCCTGGGGTCCAAGCGGTTCAAGGGCTTCGCCGCCCGGGGGACCCAGGACGTGCCGATCCACGACCCCGAGCGGTTTGCAGAACTGGCGGAGGAACTGGCCGAGATCCTGCGGGTGGACCAGCGCAGCGGCGGGGAACTGCGCCAGTACGGCACGACGGCCCTCCTGGACCACCACACCCAGATCGGCGGGGTGAACACGCGCAACTTCCAGTCGGGCATCTTTGAGGGCAAGGAGCGCATTGACGGCGATGCCCTGAACGCCCTCTACCTGGTCAAGGCGACCGGCTGCTACCGGTGCCCGGTCAAGTGCGACCGCTACTCCCGCGTGGACGAGGGCGAGTTCGCCGGCACCGAGGTGGGCGGACCGGAATACAGCACCCTGGTGGCCTTCGGCTCCGCCTGCGGCAACGACAACCTGGCCTCTATCCTCAAGGCCAACGAGATGTGCAACAAGTTCGGCCTGGATACCATTGAGACGGGCAACCTCATCGCCTGGGCCATGGAACTCTACCAGCGGGGCATCCTGGACAAGAGCAAGACCGACGGTGTGGACCTGACCTGGGGCAACTACCACGCCATCCTGGAGATGGTGGAGCGCATCGCCTTCCGCAAGGGGCCCTTCGCCGACCTCTTGGCGGAGGGCATCCTGAGCGCAGCCCAGGAGATCGGCCAGAACGCGGAACGCTACGCCGTCCACGTGAAGGGGATGACGCCGCCGCCCCTGGATGCCCGCGCGGTCAAGGTCTACAACTTCCGCTACGCGGTCTCCACCCGGGGGGCCGACCACCTGCGCATCTCCGCGCCGGGGGCCTACGGGCTGGACACCCTCCCCAGGATGGAGGCAGCGGAGAAACTGAAACTCTGGGAGGGGATCGTCACCATCCCCGACCTGATGGGCCTGTGCAAGTTCCCGTACTCGTACTATGCCGAGACGGTGGAGCGCACCCTGCACAAGATGCTGCACATCGTGCCCGGGCTCTTCTCGGCGGCGACCGGCCTCCAGGTCACCGGCGACGACCTGCTCCTGGTGGCCCGGCGGGTGGCCAACGTGGAGCGGGCCCACAACTGCCGCCTGGGCCTGACCGCGGCCGACGACACCCTGCCGCCCCGCTTCACGGAAGACCCCCTGCCCGAAGGCCCCTCCAAGGGCAA
>Ga0272449_1002972_pt1 | contig 15096 bp, 9 predicted proteins | sample YNPCB0241_FD_198679 | JGI IMG/M metagenome (GOLD analysis project Ga0272449, IMG submission 198679) | Hot spring sediment microbial communities from Yellowstone National Park, WY, United States - YNP-CB-024-1 | ecosystem: Environmental > Aquatic > Thermal springs > Hot (42-90C) > Sediment...
ATTTATAGTAAACCCGTTATATGTAAAATCTCTACTCTGCTTTCGTTCACCGGTTTCAAATATTCTTGAAAACCCGTCAATTTTTCTGTATCCATCTGTGTGTTCTGTTCCTTTCGGGTCAACGAACAGAATTAAATAGCGTTTTCCTTTTTGCGCCCAAAAAATGAAATCGAGTTTGAAATTGGCGATACTATTTTCCTTCGGATTATAATAAGGAATAAAAACCTCATCCAGAGTTTGGTCAAGTTTTGAAAACATCCACCAGTCAAATTGCGAAAAGATATTATCAGGTTTAGTAAGATATTCTTCTAATTGTTCAATAAATTTTCTCTCACTTTCAACATTAATAATATGGTTGAGATAATCAATTTTTTCGGTTTCTGAAACGATTACCGGAAGGTAATAATGATTAGCCAAATACTTTATTTTGATTCGCTGATTTTTGTTTCAAATTTCCCAGCTTCTTCAAATAGTTTCAATTGCTGAGCATATTCATTAGCTGATATTTTACCATAATTCTTGTCTAACTCTTCTTTCTTCTCTGGATATTGCTTTATAAATTCAATTTTCTTTTTAATTTCATCAAATTTTTCGCCATCACTAAATCTAATTTTTCTGAAATGCACAATTTCATTTTCCAACTCTTTAAACTTCTCAAACTCCTTGCTTTTAACTCCAAGATAATCAAAAATACGGTTAAGAATTAACTCCGGCTCAAAAAGCGATTCTCTCTCGCTAAAATCATAGTATTGTTCTTTCCCCCAAAAACTCTCTTTTGCTTTCTCTAAAACTTTCACTTCGCAATCATATTTAGCCAAAGCGATCTTTTCACCTAAAAATTTGTAAAATTTTGATGTTATGTCAAAATCTTCTCGGCTGATGGGATATTTTTGCAGGTCTTTTTCTTCGGCAAAAATCCTTTCAGAATCACGGTAAACAGGTATTAAGAGAAGTTTCCCTTCTCTTTCAGGATTGACTATAAATAAGTCACCTAAGTTTTTATCTTGCTTCTCTGCTTTCAGTGTTGCAATTATTTCCTTCAAATTTTCAGCGTTAGTGCCAAAAACAAACAAGCTTTCAATAGGCAAAATCAGATCTTTAACTTTTTCAAAAACTCCATCTTCTACTTCCTTTGCATTGAACAAATTTTTAAGCTGCTTTCTTTGATACTTCAGCGGTTCTATTCTTACGCCTCTGCCAACTGATTGTAAAACAAATTTTTTGGCGTCGCTTCCAACTCCGATATTAACAAACAAAACAATATTTGGCCTATTAGAATCCCAGCCCTCGTAAAAAGAGCGCGAACCCATTAGAATATTTATATCGGAATCGTCACTATTTATTCGTCTGAAATAACTTTCATTTTCAAAACTTTCGTTTATTTCGTATCCTTCAAGTTTTTCTTTTAGCCAGACGGAGATATCACCTATTTTTATTAGTGCAAATGGCTTTTCGGCAGTCATTAACCTGAATATCAACTCGTTTCTATTATCGGGAATTTTCAAAACCTCAATATTGCCCGGAGTTTCGGCATTCAAAACATATTTCAAAATATCTTTGTAACCTAAGTTTGAAATTAAATTGGCATTTAAAACGCAGTCCAACTCTTCAAACTCAAATGTTGGATGGTCACTAACCTCTTGAACAAGTTCCTGTTTTGCTGTATCAAGTAAACCTGCCCTAATCTCATTTCTTGCTACTTTCTCTAATTCCTTGAAAAACAACTCCAAATCCGAATTCTCTTTATCTACAGAATTAACCAGAGTCAAAAGAAGCGGGCGGTGATATAACAAACTATTAACCTCTCTTATTTTTTCAAAATACTTATTGATATAAGTTAAGAGTAAAAGAGACTTTAAAACGATTTTTTGTTTTTCAATAGGTGAAAAATCGCCTCTCTCACGAAAAGCACTTATTTCAGCAGAAGACACATAAATATGCTTGCCGTATCCTTCTTCTACAAACCTTGAAAGATTGAAGTTAAAAGCACAGGTTGCAAAGTCCCTTGGATCGGTAAAGGTTGCGGAAAAATTAAACAGGAATCCATTTCTTGAAAGTATGGAGTATAAAATCTGTCGTTTGCTGTCTTCCTTGTCGCCCTTATGGGCTTCGTCTAAAAGAATATACCATTTGCCGCTATTATCGTAATTTCTAAAATTCACGATTTTTTCTTTATGCTCATCAGAAATCAAATCGGAACGATAATAAAAAACGGTAATCTCGTTTTTGGCAAACGGCAGGGCGTTTTCGCGCTTCACACTTTCGTAATCCCGCAAATTTTTGAGATATATCTTTGTATCAAAATTGAAGCTGTTAAATTCCTCAATATGATTTTTGAATTGGTCTAAAAGGTCATCACGGTGAGCCAAAAAAAGAATATCCCCGGTAGGCAATTTTTTTTCAGTAATGAGTTTGCCTAAAAACTCAATTAATTTAACGATGATTAATGTCTTGCCTGAGCCCGTCGCCATCCAAAAACTCATCCGATTTATAAAATGAGCAAATGATATCTTGTTATCAACTACCGGATAATCTTCGGGATATTCCAAAAGATATTTTTTCTTTCACGATTTAGGTTATAGTCAAAGTCTTCTTCAAGTCCGTTTAATGTATAAAAGTCAAATAGAGATTTCTTATCCGCTTTTTTGTCTTTAAAATAAAGCCATAAACCTTTGAGCGCGTTTTGAAGTCCTTGTTTTTGAAAATCAAAAAGCGTCTTATCTTTTGAAAACCGAGAAAAATCAAACCCCTGCCACTTTGCTGGCAAGTTTTCAAAAAAATATCATCTATGATGTTTTGGAGATAAAGATGCATACTATTTTTTCTTTCTTGGAATCTTTACAATAAATTCATAATCATTTGCTATCAACTCAACATCAGTTCCAGTGTAATCTTTTACAAGCTTTATCATTCTTCTTACTCCACTCCCTAAATCTGTTACCATCTGGAATTTTATAAGCATATTATAAATATGAGGGTTTCTCAATACATGAGAGCCTCCCGCCTTCATGCTTTCAATAGTTACTGTATTTGGTAATCTCCCAGGGCTATGAATTTCTATTCTATCAGTAAAAATTAAAATTCTTATAGGCCCACTTATAGTGTAATCACGATGTGCAATTGCATTGACGACTGCTTCCCGTAGGGCTAACATAGGTATTTCACTTTTAGTTTCTGGTTCAAAATCTTTTATGACATGTTCTTCTCTAAGATGAATTTTAAAGAATCGTTTTGTATCTTCTATTATTTGGGAAATAACGCCATTAAGATCCTTCTTATCCAAAGGAGCAGTGGCAATATCATCTCCTTCTATATAGGCACATACAATTCGTGCTTCTTTTAGGAAATATTGCGGGTTTTTACCAAAAAACAAAAGACCTGTTACCGTAGGCACCAAATCCTTATCAGCTAAATGTAAGTTTTTTAAGTATGATAACACTTCCTCTTCAGTAATATTCGTAATACTCTCAGACAGGTAATCTTTTAGAAACGATTTAAAAAATTCTAAATCAATATTTTCTAAATTAGCATTCGGAACAGATAACTCATCATAATAAATACTTTCGGAACTCTGAAATAATCTGAGAATCTCCTCCCTCGTAGCTTCTCTACAACGGTTAGTGGATCGAATGTAGAATTTCCCTTTACACTGATAAGGTCTCTGAATTCCTTTCGGTATATTGATAATTACTATATTTTTATTATCAATTATAGCAGTTTCTTGAAAAATTGTAACAGGAGGTTTGCACAAATTTAATGCTAAATCGTCTATTCTAAGCATAAATTTATCAATATCACTAATTCCAATTATTGTTCCATCATCACCAACCCCTGCAAGTATTTTCCCTCCGTCTGTATTTGCAAATGAAACTATTGTCTTGGCAAAGTCATCATTGTTTTCTTCTTCTCTTTTAAATTCAAGATGATGACCCTCTCCTTTAGCAATAATCTGTCTAATTTCTAATTCAGTCATAATTTTACTCCATATTTTTGAATTCTCTTTTTAAATGCTTCCTCTCCACCTTCCATAATCTTCTTTATGTCTTCAGTAATTGACATTTTATCAATGGATCCTGAATTTCTTATTTTGCAATGGTCTGCTTCTGCATCCAAAACAAATATTTGCTCTGAATCACCAAGCACTGGGATATTAGCATTATGAGTGGCAAAAATTAATTGCCTTTTATCTTTCATCTCTCTTAACATTACAACTATATCATCATAAATAAATCTATTGTCTAAATCTTCTTCCGGCTGGTCAACGATTAGAATTCTTTTTTCCTGTGAGAAAAGCAAAATAAGCAATGCGGTTGCTTTTTGACCATCAGAAAGCTTTTCAAATGGTTTATATTCATCTCCCACTTTCAACTTGATTGTAATTAAATCTTCTGGAAATAAAATTTCTAATTGGTACAATTTGCTTCTGTCTTCAAACCACTCTGTAATTCTCATGGACATTGCATCTGTAAGTTGAAAATCTGTTTTTAGTTGTTCAGCACCTGCTCCTATAAATTTTGAAAGTTCAATACCATCTATTGTTATCTTTTCATTATCTATAATTTTTGAAATAGCATCTTCGCTGACTTTAGAACCATACAGCAAAGAACCTAATTTGTCCTTGAATTCTTTTTTGTCCAACTGATAACTAATTTCAAGCTTTACTCTGCCTGAGAGTTGCTCATTTATCTTTTCAATTCGCTTCTTTCTAATGTCAAAAAGATTATGTCTTTCTTTTTGGATATCTTTCTTTAGATTTTCTCTTTCCTCTTCCAATTGCTGTTTTTGCTTTTCTATTTTTTCATATTCTTTTATTAAGGGTTCTAACCGGGCTTTTTCCTGAATGAGTGCTTCGTATTTATCTGGAGATAACCTTTTTGCCGACAATTCTTTTTTTATCTCATCAGATTTTTTTCTATTTTTTTCGAAACGGTTGTTCCATTCAGTAAGAACATCATCTAATTTCTTTTCTATTTCGGCTGACCTGTTAGAAAAATCTTTAAATTGACCTTCTAAATATTCTTTGTATTCTCTTATAATGTTCTCCGCATCTAATAATAATTGTTTTTCAGGGCTTTCACCTTTAAGAAGACTATCTTGTGTATTATTTATTTCCTGAATAAATTCTTGATATTGGGTTATTAAGTCATCTTTGCCTGATTTAAATTTTAATATAGCTGTTTTTAAAATATTGCTATCTTTTGTTAATAGGGCAAGCTCCTTCATTTTCTGGGCTACACCTAATTCTTCAAATGTTTTTATATGCTCATTGATAGTTTTAAGTCTTTGCTCATAATCCTCTTTTTGAAGGAGTTTCCTCTGCAGATTTAGAAGTTTTTCTCCATTTTCTTTTAATAAATTTAATTTCTTACTGAATTCTATTTTCTTCCTTTTAATTTCATCACCTATAAGTTGGTCCACTAATTTCCTTTGGAAGTTCTGGTTATTGGACAATACATAAAGTTCCTTCTGTCCCAAAAGAATAGGAGAGTTTTCCTCAAACAATTCATCCGGTGGGATATTTTTCTCTTCTACATTTGGTTGTTGTCCGATAACTCTATTAATAGTATACAGAATTTGTTTATCACCATATCTTTTTTGCAATTTCACGGTAATTTTTCCGCCACTTCCTACTACATTCTGAACAAATTCTTCTCTAAAGGATTTTTCCACATAAGATGGTAAATCAAGACAATAACGAATTGATTCAATAATGGCAGATTTTCCTACACCCCTTCCACCAATCAGACAGTTTAGATTACTATTGAAATTTATTTTCACATCCTTTAAAAAATTCGTCCCTGAAATTTCAACAGATCCAATCATATCTCCTACTATTTCTTCTGGTATCTCATACAACCTTACTCGCAAAGAAGGGTCCTGAAAGGCTATTCGGATTGCATTTATGGAAACACTGCTTAATTTGATATATGTGCATCTTGTTTTATCACCTCTCTGTTTACAACCAATTTCATCTATTGATTTTGGGTCTGTGTTTTCTAAAACAGCAATTTTATTTTTAAAAAAATCTTTATTTATTTCTCCTGTTGAAACTAATTTGTTTATACCAATGTCTGATATGAATTCAATTGCATCAGCAAGTTTTAATAAATTGGAGGCCTCTTTAGCCTGATTTGCATCAAGCAATCCGTTTTTATCTTCAGGATGTGGAAAAATAACAAGGCAAGAAAATTTATCGTGCAATTCATTAAGAACATCGCTTAAATTATTCTTAAGAGAAATATCTCTGTGGCTCCTGTCGCTGTTAATCAACGGCTTTTCAGGCGCTTGATCTAATGATTTAATATAATCATTTATACCGTCTATGTCGGACTCATAATCAAAAATTATCAAAATATGCAGTCCTTTGCCAAGTGTTACAGAAAGTTCTATGCCCGGAAAAACAAAAATATTTTCTTGTTCTGCCTTTTTCTGAAACTTTTTAAACCATTCAGTTCTTATCTGTTGATAATCAGTTATAGCACATATCTTAATTTCCTTTTGTTTAAGTTTTGCTATGTATTGATCCATTAAATTTTCAAAATCAGAATCGGAATTGAGATTGACCCCCGAAGGCAATTTAAAACTATCAACTAAAGGCGAATGAAGATGTAAATCGCATTTTATCCAATCGGCACCATAGTTAAATAAATCTACTTCTGAAAAATTTTTCATATTTTTATTCCCACCAAATTAAAGGTTTAATTAACTTGTAATCCAAATCTTTGATATTGATTTTTGTTCCGTCCTCAAATTCCACTTCGTAATTCCCCTCTTGTAGAGGGGTGTCAGACGAAGTCTGACAGGGTGTTATTTTCTTAATCCATTTGCCAGTAAGATTAGACAATGTTTCAGCAATATCTATGTTCTGATAGAGTTTATCTAAATCTACTTTGACTTTGTTATTCTCGTAATCAATCTCCAAGCATTTGAGCATCTTTTCGTCTTTCATAAAGACATATTCCTGGTAAGGAGATTTGCCGGATAAATACCCCTTCATTCCTTCGGAATGCCACCCCTTTATTAAAGGGGAATTAAATAAATCTCCATCTTCATACTTGCAATTAGCCAATGCTTCCTCGTATTGCTCAAGCTCGTAATATTTGAAAAACCCACCACCCTGATATTCCTTAACATCTTTTGAGATGCCTGATTTATCATAGGCCAAAACCTTTTCGTCTTCAAACTGCGAGATAAAATCGATGATTTTGAAAGCGATATCTTTGAGGATCTGAAGTTGATTGACTCTATCTGCACTCCATTCCTTTGCTCCTTCCCAGAAATACTGATAACTCCAAAGTTTAAATTGCTCCTGTAAAAATGCTTTTGCATTCTTATTGATAAAGAAATCCACCTCGCTTTGTTTTTCAAAAACTCTAAAAGCGCGCTCCAATTGTTCTTCAGTGATTGCTATGCCTTTCCTTTTTAAGGCTTTTAATATTTCGTCTTGTTTTGTTTTTGTGTTTTTTTCGGAGTATTGAACGCTAAAAACAATCGTGCCGTCTTCTTTGACTTTATCTAACTCAAAAACAAGTGAGCGTTTTTCGTTGGCTTTTTTATGTTCAAGTTTTGAAACATCAAAGTAAAATTTAAAACCATCAGAGATAATTTCTAAACTCCTAAAAATCCTGTCTGTTTTGACATAATAGAGCATCTGCGTTTTCCAGAAGAGAATGACATCCTTTTCATCGGTATAAACTTTTTCGTAGATATTGTTGTGAAATGGCGTTGAATTGAAATAAATGGAGCCACTTTCGGTAAAATAGCGACTGAAAAAAGAATAGAGTTTGTCAAAAAGTTCGTCCCTAAAAGCAGGATATTTTTCTAAAGCAGTGTCAATGTCCTTCTTAAGAAGTTCCTCAATCTTGCGGTAGTAGTTTGATTTTATTCTCATCAAATTAACAAAACCGCCTTCACCCTCAATCTTTGCACCAATAAAAACATACTGAAGTGCTTCGTAAAATTTTTGCTCTTTGTTCATGTTTTTACCTTAGTTTATTATGACCTAAAATTAAACGATTCTATAAACATAATCTTCTTCTTACTAATCAATTTCTGTAATTTCAAGAAATTTTTGTATTTAAAGATCTGCGATAATCTTTTCACTAAAAATTGGGAAATGAATAAATAGGAAATGGGTAAACTTTCATGGGCTTTTGCCCACCCCCGCAATATGAAAACTTCTTTCTAAACAAGTTTTCATAATAAGTGAGGAGTGGGGAATTCCTTCCTTAGAGAATAATGCTTTATGCTGACATCATCTTATAAAGACAGAATCTTTCACTCTTAACTCTATAAACTATACGAGCAATAATGATAATTACCACCCGTAACCGAATCTTTAGAACCAAAACTAATTTTGATTTGACTTTTGAGAATATAAGATTTATATTGTTGGTTCGATTGTAGGAGGAGTTGAGAAGATGAAACTTGATGCGACAGTCAAAAATGAGATTATTAAGAGGTACAGAATCCATGAGAATGACACTGGCTCTCCTGAGGTTCAGGTGGCGCTCTTGACGGAGAGGATCAAGAATCTAACAGAACATTTTAAGGTTCATACCAAGGATTTTCATTCTCGTCGAGGACTGATTAAACTTGTAAGTCAGAGGAGAAGGCTTCTGGATTATCTCAAGACAAAAGACTTTAACAGATACCAGAAGTTGATAACAGAACTTGGTATCAGAAAGTAGGATCAATCTATTTCATAACAAAGAGTGAAGGGTAAAACATCTATAAGAAGTCTTCACATTCTAACTTTGTAATTTTTTAGCAAAGAAAGGGCAAGAGGTCTGGATTATGTATATTAAAAAGAGTGCGAGGCTTGGTGAGAAGGAGATAGTATTCGAGATAGGTAAGATGGCAAAGCAGGCGGATGGAGCGGTTCTGGTCTCTATGGGAGATACATCTGTTCTCTGTACCGTTGTGGTGGGGAATGAGTCGGAGGCCGGGCTGGATTTTCTCCCCCTTACAGTGGATTATATTGAGAAGACCTCAGCCGCTGGAAAGATCCCGGGTGGATTTTTCAAGAGGGAAGGGAAGCCTACAGAGAGAGAGGTGCTCAATGCGCGGATTATAGACCGTTCAATAAGGCCATTATTCCCTAAGGCTTTTAACCGTGAGATACAGGTGATAGCAACGGTACTATCTGCGGATCCTGAGGTGGACCCTGATATCGTGGCGCTCACCGGTACTTCCCTTGCTCTGTTGATCTCCAATGCACCCTTTGATACACCAATCGCAGGCTTGAGGATAGGTTATAGAGATGGGAAGTATTTATATAATGCTAACACCTCAGTGATGCAGGAGAGCATAATTGAGTTGACTGCTGCCCTCTCTAAGGAGGCACTCGTAATGGTTGAAGGTGGAGCCAATATGGCAGATGAGGGTATCATACTGGATGGGCTATTTGGAGGGTTTGAGGTAGTGAGGGATGTGATAGCCCTTCAGGAGGAGATAAGGAGAGAGGCAGGGAGAGAGAAGCTTGTCTATGAAAAGCCTGATTGGGGTGATCTGAAGAGGATTATTAATGAAGAGTATAGAGATAAGGTTATTGAGACTTTGAGGGTGCAGGGGAAGAAGAACAGGAATGAGATGTTTAGGTTATTAAAGGAGTCTATCAGAGAGGATTTGCTGTCACGGGAGATAATCAAGGAGGAAGACCCGCTCAGTATTGACGGAATACTTGAAGATATGAAGCGGGAGATTATTCGTGAGATGATCCTAAATGAGGGGAGGAGGATAGATGGGAGGGGGCTCAATGATATCAGGGAGATATCCTGTGAGGTGGGTTTATTCCCCAGGACTCACGGCTCTGCCCTCTTTACAAGGGGAGAGACACAGGCTCTGGTAGTAACCACTCTTGGCACTGCTGAGGATGAACAGAAGATTGAGACCCTCGGCGAAGAGAGTACAAAGAGGTTTATGTTACACTATAATTTTCCTCCATTTTCTACTGGAGAGGTGAAGTTCTTGAGGGCCCCTTCCAGAAGAGAGATTGGGCACGGAAATCTGGCTGAGAGGGCACTTGTCAGGGTAATCCCGCCTGAAGAGAAGTTTCCATATACGATCAGGGTTTTGTCGGATATACTGGAGTCAAATGGTTCTTCCTCGATGGCCACAGTATGCGGGGCCACTCTATCACTTATGGACGCCGGGGTCCCAATATCGGCCCCCGTGGCTGGTGTTGCAATGGGGTTGATCAAGGAAGGGGATAAGGTAGCCGTACTGACTGATATACTCGGAGATGAGGATCATTGTGGAGATATGGATTTCAAGGTTGCAGGTACTGTTACAGGAGTGACCTCAATTCAGATGGATATAAAGATAAGTGGTATCTCCAAAGAGATTATGGCTCAGGCGCTTAAACAGGCTAAAGAGGCAAGGCTGAAGATACTTGAAATAATGAGTAAGACTATCTCCCAGCCCAGACCCGATATCTCTCCATACGCCCCACGCATAACCGTAATTAGTATAAAACCCGAAAAGATTAGGGATGTGATTGGGAGTGGTGGGAAGGTTATAAGGGAGATAATCTCAGAGAGTGGTGTTATTTCTATTGATATAGACGATAATGGCCTCGTTAAGATCGCAGCCAACAACGCAGAATCGGCTAATAAGGCGGTTTCGATGATAGAAAACCTTACTCAGGAGGTCGAGGTTGGAAAGGTGTATATGGGGAGGGTGAGTAAGGTGGTCGACTTTGGTGCATTTGTAACACTCTTCCCCGGTACAGAAGGACTTGTGCATATATCAGAGCTGGCAGACACAAAGGTAAATAAGGTCACAGATATCGTAAGGGAGGGTGAAGAGATTCTCGTCAAGGTCATCGGTATAGATCGACAGGGGAAGATAAAACTCTCCCGAAAAGAGGCACTCAATCACCACCGAAAGAAGTAGAAGTAAGGGAATAACTTCCTGAGATAGTTAGAAAGCCAGTTAAACCATTTTGAACTAATTTGGGGTCATTTGTACCTGGCACTTATCGTAAAAGTTTGAGTAATTTCAATGTGTTAGATGTAGTTTCTCATAATTTGATGCCTGGCACGAGTAAGGGAGTTATTGTGCCCATAATTTCCTTTATGTTATTATTTTATATGAGCCTTTTCCAAAGGCACACCTTCTGCCCATATTCAGGTAGACACCAAGCAGAAATGGAAATCTAAATGCAGAGATTGAACCTTTGAACTCAAAGGTATTCCTTTCTGTTTCCCTCTCTATTACCCCCTCGCACCTGTCAGATAGACCCTTGATCTCCATCGGCAGGTCCTCGTCGAGGTAGATTTCATATAATGCCCTGATTCTATCCCTTATCCTTCTATAAAAGGTGCTAAATATCCTCTCTCCTTTAAACCTCTTGTTAGACCTGAAGAGGTCAAAGTCTGACTGAAATCTGATTCTTAAATTAAGAGATGGCATTCCCTGAGATATCCTCTTGATTTCATCTATCTCAAACATAGAGAGGCTGTCAAGATCTTTGTGGGAGTAATTTATAGGGTTAGTTGAATTGAAATTCAGGTCTGCATTACTTATATCAGTAACCTTAAATTTGAATCTCTCTCTCCCCAACCCCATATCCCCTATCTCAGAAAGTGTCTCCATTATATCATAGGTAAAATTCCTGCTTTTTGCAAAAAGGCAAAGGCTAAAGTCAGTCCTCTCTTTCTCAAAGTTCCATTTAAAGGCAAATGGTATCTTTATATCGGGCAGGGAAACAACTAAGGATTTCTCGCCTGTCAGGATTGGCTCAAAGAGATATGCATAGGCACACCTGTCGTTTAATTCACACAATCTACAATCTATGTCTCTGTTCTTGCAGACCCTTCTTTTGAGAATCTTCGGGAAGAAGCCACTCAAAAGGTCTATAAAGACCACATCTGTTAATAGTTTTTTTTGATATATCAATCTGGCATTAAGTATTGTGATGTGCTTCACCTTGACTATCTCTCCATTAATAATATGAAGGCGGTAGTGTATATATTTACGAGTTTTATAATCTCACTTTCGCCTATGAATGTACCATCTGCAATGGATTGTTTCGTATATGGAGGGAATAGAGGTCCAAAACCTATCGAATTCGGGAAGATCTTTGTATAATAACCATCATAAACCTGGGGCTTTTGAAAGTCCCCTGTTGTCTGTTCATATGCCTTTTTGAGTTTAATCGCAATATCTGAATTTGTATCTATCGTTACGGGATTATAAGCGTTTACATAAACCTCTATATCTGCTGTCTCCTTTTTATTGAATAGGTTGACATTATTTTTTATTTTGTCTACAAGGACAAAAGAGTCTATCCCGTATGGGAATCGTATGTATATTTCTGCACCAATAGAAGAGCCATTCAGCCTGATACTTTTTAATATAACTTCTGTGTGATTCAGAAGGGGATGACTTCTATTGATGCCTAAACTTTTACCTGATGGATTTAGCACTATGTTTCTTCTCAAATATTCAAATAATCGGACACTCTCGGGGTATAGGTCGCGGTTTTCTGAGAGAAATGACACCAGATAGTCCAGGGCATCGGGCATACTCCCTTTTGGATCAGATAAAGACTTGAATTTTATATAAAGATCCCCGTCTTCACCGGATTGTATGGCTATGTTATTATTTTTTACTGAAAACCTTACCAATCTCTCAGATATAGAATTTTTGTCTATTCTCTGCGGATCGAGATAGAGTATGGCGGTGTCAGGCTTTTGAAAATCCCCACCATTGGCGATTATCTTCTTTATACACGATTTTTTCATAGTCTCTTCTTTGATACTCTGGTTCAACTTTATAATTGCATATCCATACTCGGCAGAGAGGACAGGGAAGACCGAATCCAATATGAGATTGACAGGGGGAATCTCATAGGAGTTGAATAGGTCTGCAGGATCAGGAGTCTTAATGAGGGAGAGGTCAATTATCAGGATTATCCTGTTTAAAGGTTTGAGGTTTATCTCTTTTAAAATACCCATTGCAAACATCGCCGCCTCTATGGCCAATTTTGAGGAACTGAGAAACTTAATCTCTCTATCTGAAGATATCTGTTGTCTCTGCTCGATATAATTGTTTGATATCCTGATCCTGCCTACCAGACCCAGTGGGGGTTGCTCTCCCTCAAGAGAGACTATTAAAAACTTATTGTTGATATTGGTAAGCTCGAGACCGAGATTTTGCGAAACCCTTTTTATGTGTTCTATATATTCAAGGATTTTATCTGTCTTATCCTCACCAGTATATACCTCGAAGGTATCTATATTCATTGCCTCAGCTATGTTTTTCAGAATTTCTTTGCTATATGAAGTCAGGATATATTCTCTCACAATATTTCCAAATTCATATGAAGTAAGCCCTGCACCCCTATAACCCTTGTTAGGGTTGGATAGATAGTTCCATATTTTTCTGTGAATATTACTATCTGTCTCTTTGTTCTGGAATTTTCTGAGGAGGTAGTTATAAAAATTCTCCCTTGAGTGTAAGGGTAACTCCTGAGAACGCAGATTGGTAGAGAGGATTATAATAGAAATAAAGGACAGAATACCTTGAAGATAAATTCTGTATGTATTTATTTTTGAAAGAGCAGAGGACATAGCTTTATGTAAACCCCCTTGAGGACAGGGGTCTATATATCATATTACCTGATATAGCAAGACAATTCGATAACAATTGTTAACACCTTGCTGGTTAGAGGGTATTTGATGTAAAGTTTAAGATTGCCTGATTAATGTCATACAAAAGGGTTGTAAAATCGGGTTTGCAGGTGTAGGTTTATGCTGTTTTCTGTTACGGGAGGAGTCTATGGCAGAGATTTTGATAGCTATTGCGATTGGATTTGTGGCAGGGATTCTATCGGGCCTTTTTGGAATTGGAGGGGGGTTGATTATTATTCCATCCCTTATATATATCCTGAAATTCAACCAGCACCTCGCTCAGGGGACCTCACTGGTGGCTCTATTGCTACCTGTTGGGTTACTTGCTGTTATAAAATATTACAAATCAGGAAATGTAGATATCAAAGTGGGACTTTTGATAGGACTGGGGTTATTTATCGGGGCTTTTGTCGGGGCGATCTTTGCAAATAACCTTTCTGACACCACTATGCGAAAGGCATTCGCAGCCTTTATTGTTCTGGTCGGGATAAAACTATTTTTCAGTTGAATTAAAATAGGATTGACAATTACATATATTGGATTAAATCTTAACGAGTTGTATTTATCTGCTTAAGGAGTTTGTGTATGAGTCTATTGAATGATGTAAGGATGGGCAGGGGGAGAGAGATTATAGACAGTGTCATTGAGACAGAGAGAATACAGCGAGATGTATTAATAGAAAGGTTTTTGAAAGGTGAGATAGTTATACTCAAGAATAAAAACCGCAGGAACATAAAGCCCCTCGCCATAGGTAAGGGTCTGAGGACCAAGATAAATGCTAATATTGGTTCATCACGGGATATTGAGGATCTCGATATAGAACTAAAAAAGGGACTTGTGGCTAAGGAGGCAGGAGCAGATGCCATAATGGATCTGTCCACCGGCAGGGATATCAAGAAGATTAGAGAGACACTTCTCAACTCCATAGACCTTCCCCTTGGCACAGTGCCTATTTATGATGTTGCAGCCAGTGCATATGAAAAGAAGAAATCGTTTGTACATATGGAGGTTGATGAGATATTTGATGTAATCTATGAACAGGCACGACTTGGTGTAGATTTTATGACAGTTCATTGTGGTGTGACACTTGAGACATATGCTAAGATGAAGAGAGAGGGAAGAATACTGGATGTGGTCTCCCGGGGTGGTGCCCTTATAGTTGAATGGATGAAGTATAACAAGAAGGAGAATCCGCTATTTGAGAGGTTTGATGATATATTGAAAATCGCCTCAGAGTTTGATGTGGTTTTATCCTTAGGTGATGGTTTCAGGCCCGGGGCGATCGCAGACGCGACAGACAGGGCTCAGATTTATGAATTGATAATCCTTGGGGAACTCCAGCAGAGAGCTCTTGAAAAGGGGGTCCAGGTGATGATAGAAGGACCGGGTCATGTTCCCATAGATCAGATAGAGACCAATATAAAAATCCAGAAGGAACTCTGTCACAATGCGCCTTTTT
>Ga0272449_1002973_pt1 | contig 15095 bp, 12 predicted proteins | sample YNPCB0241_FD_198679 | JGI IMG/M metagenome (GOLD analysis project Ga0272449, IMG submission 198679) | Hot spring sediment microbial communities from Yellowstone National Park, WY, United States - YNP-CB-024-1 | ecosystem: Environmental > Aquatic > Thermal springs > Hot (42-90C) > Sediment...
ATTATTTCATAAAGCTTTTGATTGGAAATATGAATAAGTGTATCTACATTTTCTTCAAGACTCCCAAGACCGATTTTGGCATTTTCCATCCTTTTTTCGCCTTCAAATTCAAAAGGAGTAGTTACAATAGAAATTATAAGTGCCCCAAGATCTTTTGCTATTTTAGCAATAATGGGGGTCCCTCCTGTCCCTGTCCCTCCACCAAGTCCTGCAATTAAAAAAACTATTTGTGTATTCTTTAATACATCTGCTATTTTTTCCTTGTCTTCACTTGCCGCATATTTCCCTTTCTCAGGATCTTTTCCAGAACCTCTTCCCTGCGTAGTTTTCTCTCCAATCTGTATCTTAACATCTCCTTTTGCATCTCTCAAAGCATTTGCATCTGTATTAAAAATAACAAACTGGACACCATCTATCTTCCCATAAATTCTTGAAACAATATTGCCACCACCATTTCCAACCCCTACAACCTTTACGTTTATTCTTGATGTTTCAACTGGTTCCTTTTTAATTTCTACCATTTCATCCTCCTATTCAAGAGGGGAAAAATAAATCTATAACCCATTTTTTAAATTTTCTTATAAAATTTTTATCCTCTCTTTTGACAATTTTAGAACCAAGCAATAAAAGTCCTAAAGCAGCGGCAAACTCTGGTGTTTGATAATTTCTATCAAGATTAAATATTTTTTGAGGGAGGCCTATTCTTACAGGAATTTGAAAAATGCTCTCTGCAACAAACTCTATACCTTCCAATTTTGAACCTCCACCTGATAGTACAACTTCTGATATTTTAATAAATGGATTTATACCTAACTCCATAAGATTTTTTTGAATCTTTTTCCAAATATATTCTAGAATTTCTTTTAATCTAAAATAGACAACATCTGATATTTCTTCTATGCTTACCTTTTTGGAAAATTTACCGGAAGGGTCATATATTTCTATTTTTTTCGTTTTAACTGCTTCTGGATTCTCCTCTATAAGTTTTTTATAATAACAGTTTGCATATTTTTTCTTTAATTCTTCAGCAAAATCCAAGGGAGTATGAAACACACGAGAAATATCTGAATCAATTAAAGATGAACCTAATCTCAATGATTCTGTCAAGATGATCTTCCCATCTATATAACAAACAAAATCTATTGTATCTTTCCCAAAATCAATTACAAGACATCCAAGTTTTTTCTCTTCTTCATTAATAACCGCTTCACTAACTGCCCAGGAATATGGGAAAAGGTGTGGTTCTACTTTTAAACCGGCCATATTAGCACATTTATGAATATCTTTAATAGGATTTGTTTCTCCACTTACAACGTGTGCTTTCATTTCAAGCAAATTTCCATGCATACCAATGGGAGATTTCTCTATAGGAATAGGGGTGTTGTCAATTATATATTCTTGAGGAATTATAAAAATTATATCTTTATTATTTTCAAGTGTTGGGATAACCGCATTCTTAATTTCCCTTTCAATAATTTGAATATCTGTTTTATTTATTTCTCTGCCTTTAGGTACTATTTCTATTGTTTTTGAATAAATTGTTCCTTTTATATGTCCCCCTCCCACTCCAACAATTATCCACTCAATCTTTTCTTTTGACTGTTTCTTTAATGACTCAACTAAATCAATCAATCCTGTTGTTGCTCCTTCAATATCTACAATTCTTCCACCTTTAACCCAACCTTCTTCAGTTTGCTTAACATCCACACTTTTAACTTCAATATAATCACCTTCCACTACTGCAACCAATCCTAAAAATTTTGTTGTTCCAATATCAATTACTGTGATAACTTTTTCCATTATTTTTAAATTTTACATAAAAATCTTTAAATCTTGTATCAATATATTCAAACTCATTTTTTAAATTTCTTAAAACTATTACCAGTTTTTCCATCGTTTGTGGAGAAATTTCACTTTTAAAAAGGATTTCTCTTTCTCCGTCACTTATCTTAATTTTATTTAACTCAGAAATATCCATCCGTTTCATTTTGAAAAAATTGCCTATATTGTAATAATTATACCATTTATAAAGTTCATACAAAATTTTTATTTTTTCTTTCTCCTTTATTTTATTTTCTACTTCGTTAACTTTTATCCCATAAATTTCCAGTTCTACGTTCCCCTTTTTATCATTAATTATCATTCCATTTTTATCAATTAAATATTCCCTCTGTTGGGTCTTTAAAATTGCCCACGGTATTCTATAGATAATATTTATTTGAAGAGTAGATGGAAATTCTTTTATAATTTTACAATCTTCTACTTCAGAAATAGAAAGTATTTTGGTTCTTATCTCTTCAACATCCAGAAATAATAAATTTTTATCTTTTTCAAGTTCAAGCAATTCTCTTATAAATGGACTTATCTCTTCTGGATATATCTTAATTTCTTTAATTTTAAACAGTTTTGAATTCCACAAAAAATTCATTGTTTTCTTCTCCAGATAATATATGCAGAAAACAGTCAATAAAAAAAATACAAAGATGAATAAAATTTTAAACCTTTTTTTCCTCCTTTGTCTTATTCTCTTTCTAATTTCATCTATTTTTCTGCTTTTTTCTTCCATTTTTCAAGTCCAAAATTTAAAATAATTTCACATAATTGAGTAAATCCTATGCCTTTAAATTTTGCAGCATCTGGGAGTAAACTTACTTTTGTCAATCCTGGAATTGTATTAACATCAAGAACGAATGGTCTATTTTTTTTATCTATAATTATTTCCATCCTTGCAAATCCACTACACTTTAAAACTTTATATGTCTTTATGGCTATATTTTCAATCTTTCTTATTAAATAGTTAGGCAATCCTGGAGGGATAATATGAAAACTTTCTCCTGGAGTATACTTTGCCTTATAATCATAAAACCCTTTTTTTGCTCTAATTTCTATAATTGGCAAAACTTCAAAATTTTCATTTCCAATAATTCCAACAGTTACTTCTTTCCCAGCAATATATTTCTCTATAAAAACTTCATTGTCAATTGAAAATGCTTCTTTTACTGCAGAAATCATTTCACTTTCATTATAAGCAATTTTTACTCCAATGGTTGAACCAAGATTAGCAGGTTTTACCACTACAGGAAATTTAAATTTTATTTTTATTTCTTTATTTTTCTCCAATACCACAAAAGGGGGAGTTGGAATTTTATTATATATCAGAATCTCTTTACATATAATTTTATTCAAACATATAGCAGAAGAAAGAACATTGGAACCTGTATAAGGGATTTTTAATGTTTCGCAGAATCCCTGAATTGCTCCACTCTCTCCAATTCCTCCATGTAAAGCAATAAAAACAATATCTGGTTTAAACTTCAAAAATTTATAAATAAAGTTATTCTTAGAAGGATCAAATAGTTTTACATTATATTTTTTTTTTAAAGCATAATAAACACATCTTCCAGATTTTAAAGAGACCTCTCTTTCAGGACTATCTCCACCATATAAAATTGCAACTTTCATTCAAATTCTCCTATCAATTGAATTTCAAGTTCAAGTGTAATATCAAACTTTTCCTTAACTTTTTCTTTAATTATTTTTATAAGTTTATAAACCTCATATGCTTTACCATTACCCCTGTTAATTATAAAATTTGCATGTTTTTCAGATATATAACAATCACCTATAGAATAACCTTTTAAACCAGATTTTTCAATTAATTTACCTGCATAATATGGATGTGGATTTTTAAAAATACTTCCTGCACTATATCCAACTGGTTGTTTGTTTTTTCTTTCTTTCATGTATACTGCAATCTTATCAATAATTTCTTCTTTAGTTCCATTTTCAAGTTTAAAATTAACATCCACAATAATTTTTGAGTTATCAAATTCACTCCTTCTATAATCAAAAAATATATCTTTTTTTTCTTTTTTTACTATTTCTCCAGAATTAAAATCAATAAATTTTACATAATCAATCTTTTCAGAGATCCATTCATTTTTTAAACCAGCATTATTTTTCACTGCTCCTCCAACCGTCCCCGGTATGCCTGCAAGAAATTCAATCCCTTTTAATGAATTCTCAATACAGAATCTTAATAAAGATGAAATTTTAACCCCTGATTCACACTCAAAATTCTTACCATCAAATCTAATTTTGTTTAATTTTAAAGTGGAAATAATTATTCCATCAAACCCATTCTCACTTATAAGCACATTTGTCCCTTTTCCAAGAACTAGAAATTTTAAATTATATTCTTTGGAAATTTCTATTATTTTTTTAAACTCTTCAATACTCTCCGGATATATTATGTACCTCGCATTCCCTCCACATCTAAAACTTGTATACCGGCTCATAGGATAGTTCTCAACTAATTTACCCTTAAAATTCTCCTTTAAAATATAATCAATATTTCCCATCTTTGAAATATAAACCAACAGCAGGAACAGGAGGTGGAGCAAATTTTCTATCTTTTTTTTCAATAATTTCTTTTACCTTCTCTATTCCAATCTTACCCTTGCCTACAGAAATAAGACATCCAATAATATTTCTTACCATTTTATACAAAAACCCACTTCCTTCAATATCAATTATAATTAAATCCACATCCTCATCAATAAAAAATTTCCTCTTCTTAATATTAATTCTGTAAATCTCCCTTACTGTATCTTTCACATTACTACCACTTGATTGAAAAGATTTAAAATCTTGTTTCCCTATAAAAAATTTTGCTGCTTCCTTCATTTTTTCAATATCAATTTTATCTTTTAAAAAATATGCCAAATCAGCAAGAAATGGAGTTTTTTTTGATGAAATTATATATCTGTATATCTTTCTTTTAATTGAATATCTACTATGGAAATTTAAAGGAACTTCTTCAACTTCTTTTATATAAATAGAGAATGGCAGGAGGGAATTTAAGGCATTTTTAATATTTAACGAATTTAATTTAGTATTTACTTTAACATTTGCAACATAATTTATGCCACTTACTTTACTATCTGTTCTTCCACAACCAATAACTTTTACATCCTTATTAAAAATCTTTTTTAATATATCTTCAATTTCCCCCTGCACTGTTTTTTTATCCTTCTGTTTCTGCCATCCATAAAATTCCTTTCCTGAAAAAGAAATTATAAGTTTAAAATTTTTTTCTTCCATTTATGCGAGTATTAAAACTTTTGATGTAAATATTATCTTTCTGGGACACTCCTCAATACATTTCCCACAATTATCACATTTTTCATAATCAATAACAGCGATATTATTTTCAATTTTTATGGCACCAGTAGGACAAACTTTTGTACATTTACCACAGGCAAAACAACCAACCTGACATACTTTAGCAACAATAGCACCTTTATCCAAAGAGGAACAGGCAATATAAACATTTTTTTCTTTTGGTAAAAGTTTTATTATATTTTTCGGACATGCCTTTACACATAACCCACATCCTGTACACTTTTCTTCATCTACTAAAGGAACCCCTTTTTCAGACATTTTTATTGCATTCACAGGACAAACATTCACACAATCCCCATATCCAATACATCCATAACTACACTGGTAATTTGTATCAAAAATTGCATTTATGGCATAACAGGTCTTTATTGTATTATATTCAAATTTCTTTTTTGCATTAATCCCTCCATAACAACAAACCCTTGCAACAAATTTCTCTTTTTCTTCCTTTTTCAATCCCAGCAATTTACAAATTTCAGAAAAAGAATTTTCGTCAAGCATTGCACATTTTGAAGGAGAAACTTTCCCTTCTAAAAGAGATTCAGCAAAACCACTACATCCAGGAAATCCACAGGCACCGCAATTTGCTTTTGGCATAAGTTGATATATTTTTGAATATAATGGATTTTCTTCTACTTTAAATTTTGAATATATAATTGTTAAAAATACTCCAAAAAATAGCCCAAGTAAGCCAACTATTAAAATAGAAAAAAATATTTGGTTCATATTTCTCCCCTTTTCAATTTTACTATATAAAATTATAATTTTTATTGAAAATATTTTCAATCAAAAATTTATAGGAATTTTAAGTTGATTTGAAAATTATAGAAAATAGTGTTAACATTTAAACTATGACAAGAAGAGAATTAAATATCAAAATTTTTGAAGGAAAGGCCAATAAAGTTTTATGGCAACCAAGGCTTGAAACTTGGATATGGCACCATAGGAAAAATAATTCATTACCGGATAGATTTAAAGACCTTTCCGATTTTCAAATTTATGATGAACTTGGATGTTCAGTCAGATATGGTGCTTCAAGAGGTTTAGTTGAATATTACGAAGAACCAATTGAAGTTTTTAAAAAATATATTGATGAAAATCATATAGAAAAAGTTTTAAGGACAAAGTGGGGAGATTTAAGAACAGTTTACCAGATAGTTAAAGATACCGGGAATGAAAGAATAGTTAAATTTCCTATTGAAAATATTGAACAATTAAAAATTCTTACAAATTTAATGAAAAATATAAGATATATTTTTGTAGACGAGATTTTTAAAGAAAGCGATAAAAAAGTTGGAAATAGAGGAGCACCTACAATTTTTCTTTCAAGTTCTGGTTTTACTGATTTGATTAAATGGTACGCAGGTCTTTTAAATACATATTATCTTCTTACGGACTATCCAAAAGAAGTAGAGGAATATCTTGATGCCTGTGATGAAAGAGATGAAAGAATGATAGAAGAAGTTTTAAAATCGGATTGTAGAATTTTCAACCTTGGAGACCATGCGACAAATGAATTTACCCCTCCACCAATACTTGAAAAATATTTATTACCGAGATGGCAGAAAATAGGTGAAATTATGAAGGAAAATAATAGGTTTGTTCACAGCCACTGGGATGGGAATTCAAGATTGATATTAAAATATATAAAGGTTTCAAATCTTTCTGGAATTGAAGCATTAACTCCATCGCCTCAATGTGATATGACACTTGAAGAAATAAAAGAAGCAGTTGGAAATGATTTTATTGTTCTTGATTTAATTCCAGCAATTTTCTTTCTCCCTCAATATAAAACTGATTTTGTTGTTGATTTTGCAAAAAGAGTTATAGAACTTTTTTATCCTAAACTTATCCTTGGTGTATCTGACGAGATGCCTCCCCTTGGAGAAATAGAAAAAATAGAAAAAATTTCTGAATACATTTATAAGGAATTTGGACCTATTGAATAAAAATGATTAAAATTGGGTTATTTGGTTATTCTGGCAGTGGGAAAACATATATTTTTAAAAAACTGACAGGGAAGGAAACAGAAATTTTTGATCCATTTACACCAAATATAGGAATTGGTACTTATAAAGACGAAAAACTTGAAAAAATAACTGAAATCATAAAACCTAAAAAAGTTATTTATCCTGAATTTGAAATAAATGATTTTAAAGGATTTCCAGAATCAGATGGTTTCCCTTCCGAATACTTCAAAAATTTATTTGATATGGATATTCTTTTGCTTATAATAAAAAATTTCAGCGATGAGTTTAATCCAGAAGCAGAGATGGCTTCATTAATTATGGAACTTATTTATCATGATATAGAAAGAGTAGAAAGTATTATTGAAGCAAGAAAAAAAGAGAAAGGGAATATTGAAATATGGGAAAAATGCCTTGAATTTTTAAAAAATGAGAAATTTTTAAAAGATATGGAAATAGATAAGAAAAAGTTGCTTGGAGCAGAACTTATAACTTTAAAAGAGTTTTTAATTTTTTCAAATGGTAATAAAAAAGAAATAAAAGGAGATATTCCTGTTATTTATGAAATAAATGAGATTTATAGAAGGGCGATAGAAAAACTTGGTATGATAACTTTTTACACAATAAAAGGGGATATAGCACAGGCATGGATTATTCCAAAAAATTTAAATGCAAAACAGGCAGGAGGAAAGATTCACAAAGATATTGAAAAAGGATTTATCAAAGGGATAAGTTTAAGTTTTAAGGAGTTTGTTGAAATTGGTGACTGGCAAAAAGCAAAAAATATGGGTGCTTTAAAACTTCTTGGCCCAAATTCCTATATTTTTGATGGTGATATAGTAGAATTTTATTTTACAAAGTGAAAAACTCATAAATCTCTCCATAATCGTTTGAATAAATCTTCCTGAAAAGTTCTTCATTCTCTTCAATCCATTTTTTTTCAACATATTCTTTATCCTTTCTAATAATTATCCAGTCAGTTTTTTTATTTTTAAGTCCTTCAATCCATTTTTCAAAATCAGGGTTTTCTCTATATAAGTTTTCTGAAGGTTCTCCATATTTTATTACCTTTTTATATTTATAGATAGATATTGTTTCAACTGAATTTACTGATTGATAAAATACATTATTCTGAAGATTTTCTCCATAAAAAGGATAGATAAAGAAACTCCCAACATAGGCAATATTTTTCCCTTCTTTTGAATTTTTCTGAATAAATTCCCATATTTCTCCTTCACTTCTGTAAATAGTTTTCCAGAAATCAAACTTTACTTTATTGTAAAGAGATGTTTTTATATCAATCTGAAAGATGAGAAATAGAAGGAATAAGACAGGTAAAATTATGAAAAGTGATGGTTTTTTGAGCAAATTAATAATAAATAAAGAGGAGAAAAGTATTAAAAAGATAATTAAAAACTGGGAAACGAAAGGAGAGGGGAAAATAGAAATAAATAAATATAGAAATATAGGAATACACAAATATTCCAGTTTTTGAAATGGGTAAAAAAGAGATACTGATAAAATTGTATAAACAGGTAGTAGATGCCTTATTTGATAATATGTTGGTGGAACTGAAAGATATAAAAAAATTGAAAAGAAAAAGAGTGAAAAGAAAATTAAAACATCTTTTTTTCTAAATGAAAGGGAAAATGAAAGAAGCCAGAAGGAAAAAAGGAGGATTTTTAAACTTAAGGGAGGGTCAATATGTAAAGAAGAAAAGACAAGAACATTAAATAATTTTTTGATTTTTTCTGAAAATGAGATTTTCTGATATATATAAGCACCTTTAAATAATATAAAATCTTTGAAATGGATACAAGCAGGATAAAAGGGATTTCCTGTTAAAAAGAGATTTCTCCAGTAAGAAAAAAGTCCAAAAATTAATAGATAAAAAAGAGAAAAAAGAAAAAATTTTGAAAATTTACCTGATTTTTTTTGAAATAAGAATGGTAATGTTAACAATCCGAAAATTAAGGAAAGTGTTTTTATTGAAAGAAGTATGGATAGGGATAAAATTCCAACTGGTATATATTTTTCCCCTTTTCTGAAAAAATAAATAGTTGCAATAAATGTAGAAGCCATCATTAAATCAACAAATTCCATCGTAGATTCTTTTAAAACAGGTTTTATAAGAGAAAAAGAAATAGCGGATAAAACTGAAAGGAAATTGGATAGTCCAAATGATTTTGAAATTAGAAATATAGAAAGACAACCAAGAATTAAAAATGGAAATTGTGTATATTTAAAAAGGAATTCCTTTTTTGATAGAAGTGTAAAAAAGTAAAAAATTTCTCCACCAATAGGATAATATGTCATTGAAATTTCTGTAAAATATAGATCAGGAAGAGAAATTGAATGAGTTTTAAAATAATGAACAGTAAATGGCAAGTGGTACAAAAGACCATCTGTTGTTAAAGGTGGCATAATTAAAAGATTAAAGATATAAATAAGATGTAAAGAGATTGCAAGAGATAAAATTAAGGAAAGTGAAGGTGACATTTTTTCGGGTTTTGGTAATTTGATTTTTTTAATTTTCGGGATAAGGGAAAGCGAGATTAAAAAAAGGAAAAGTAAGATAAAATGTGGATATAAAATTTTAAATAGACCAAGAATTATTGAAATACCAAGGATCTGGGAATAAAAGAATATAAGAAAAACCACAAAAAATTCAACAAAACTGGAAACCCCTAAAATACATCCCAGTAAAAAACTATTCAAAACCAAAAAACACAAATTTACTATGAACACTTTAATATTATAACTCAGATAAGAAAGATAAGTAAATTGCTGTAAATAAAAATGATATATCTAAAATCTTTAAAATTTTAAGGTCATTCACTTGATAACACTGTAAGATATTCCTTCTTTTCAATTACACTTCGGACATTTATTAAGTATATACTTTTATTTTACTCCTCCTTCCTGGCTTGTCTACTCGCCTGTGGCAACAAAAAAAGAGAAGGTGAAAAAGGGTGAGTGAGGGGATTTGAACCCCCGACTCCTGGAGCCACAGTCCAGTGCTCTGCCGCTGAGCTACACTCACCACTTATTTATATTTTATCCTTTGTATTAGAAATTGTAAACTTCATATGATAAAATCAAAAAAATAAAAATGGAAAAAGTAATTAATCTTAAAGAAATTTTCAGGTCTTTTAAGTATAGAAATTACAGATTATATTTTATTGGTCAGGGACTTTCATTAACAGGAACATGGATGCAGAGAATGGCTTTGCCTTGGCTTGTTTATCGCCTTACAAATTCTCCTTTTTTGCTTGGATTTTTGGGTTTTATAACTCAAATCCCTACTTTTATTTTACTTCCATTCTGTGGTGTTTTAAGTGATAAATGGAATAAATACGCTATACTTATAATTACGCAGATTCTTGCAATGGTCCAGGCATTTATTCTGACAGTCCTTTTTTATACAAATTTAATTAAAATCTGGCATATTATTCTTCTTGGTATTTTTCTCGGAATTGTTAATGCTTTTGAATTACCATCAAGACAGGCATTTATTGTTCAAATTGTTAATAAAGATGACTTACAAAATGCTATAGCACTTAATTCCTCCCTTGTAAATCTTACAAAACTAATCGGTCCATTTTCTGCAGGTATATTAATTTCTTTAAAAGATGAAGGGATCTGTTTTTTAATCAATGGTATAAGTTTTCTATTTGTTATACTCTCACTTCTTTTGATGAGAATTGAAATTACTGAGAAAAAAGAAATGGATATGGAAATTTTTTCTGGTTTAAAGGATGGTTTTAGATATATTATTGATTTCAAAATTTTAAAATATACAGTCCTGCTTCTTGGATGGATAAGTTTAATAGGTTTTCCTTCTTTTTCAATTTTGCCTGTTTTTGTTAAGGAGATCCTTAAAAGTGGACCTAAAACATTTGGATTTTTGATGGCTTCTTCTGCAATTGGTTCTTTAGTAGGTGCTATTTATATGGCTGGAAAGAAAAATATAGAAAATCTTGAGAAAATTAATCCATTGTCAACTTTAATTTTTGGAATAAGTTTGATATTTTTCTCCTTAATAAAAAATATTTATCTTTTAATTTTTATTATTTTCATTTCAGGCCTTGGTATGGTAATTCAAATGGTTTCAAGTAATACACTTCTTCAGACACTTGTTGATGATAAGAAAAGAGGAAGGGTTATGAGTTTTCATTCAATGGCATTTATGGGAATAATCCCTTTTGGAAATTTATTGATTGGTTCAATGGCAGAAAAATTTGGCTCAATTATAAGTTTTATAATTTCAGGTGTTTTATCAATAATTGGTGGTTTATTATATATGAAGAAAACATTTAATGTAAAAAATGATTTAAAATTTCATTAATTGCTCTACCCCTTCTCTTATAAATTTTATTCCAAGCGAGGCAAGAAAAAGTGAAAAAATCTTAATAAGTCCTTTTATACCTGTTTTTCCAATTGAATGAGAAATCTTCTGTGAATAAAAAAGGATTATATAGGCAAAAGCAAGGTTTAAGAAAAGACAGATTAATGTTATTATTGTTCCATAAAAATTTTTTGAAATTAAAATTGTTGTTAAAAAGGCAGGACCGGCAAGTAAAGGAATTGCAAGGGGAACTATAGCCATTTCTTCTTCAACTTTAAACTGACTTGTACCTATAAATTCAGTAACAGAAAAAATTAAAAGGATTATACCACTTGCTATAAGGAAATCACTGAATGAAATTTTAAGATATTTGAATAAGAATTCTCCAAAGTAAAGGAATAAAATACTTACAAGAAAACATACAGAAATTGAGACAAAAAGGATTCTATGTTTTTTCTCCTCTGTAAAACTGTGTGTATAGGTTAAATAATAAGGAATTGTGCCAACAGGGTCAAGAGTTATAAAAAGAGAAAGTAAAGAAGCAATAAATTTTTCCATAATATTTCCTTTTTAGCGCGCCTGGCCAGATTTGAACTGGCGACCCTTGGATTCGAAGTCCACCGCTCTATCCGGACTGAGCTACAGGCGCACTCTTTATTTTACTTCCAAATTTAGAAACTACTACATTAATTGTCTTACGAACTTTTGTATTCTTATGGAGAAAGAGAATAAATTTTATACAAAGTGAATATGGCAAATAAATATAAAAATACTTATTTTCTTTTAAGTTTTATCTTGCCATCTTCTATCAATTCTAAAGTAACTTTTACAATTTCAGGATCAAATTGAGTGCCCATATTCTTTTTCAACTCGTTTTTTATTTCTTCCAAACTTAAAGGAGTTTCTCTATAAGGTCTTTTTGAACTCATAGCATCAAGAGCATCTGCAACTGAAACTATTCTTGCAAGAAGCGAAATTTTATTTCCAGAAATCCCATCTGGATATCCTTTGCCATCTATCCTTTCATGATGATGTCTAACTATACTTATTCCATCTCTAATTTTTCTCAATGGTAAAAGTATTCTCTCTCCATTTAACGGATGTCTTTTTATTATCATCCATTCCGCCTCAGTAAGTTTTTCCTTTTTATTTAATATAGAACTATCTATAAAAAGTTTCCCAATATCATGTAAAACACTAACATTTGAAAGTATTTTTATTTCATCTCTTGAAAGGCCCAATTTTTTCCCAATTTTTATAGAGTATTCTCTCACCTTTTCTGAATGCCCTTTTAAATATCTATCTTTTTGTTCAAGTTCAATAATAAGAGAATTTATAATTGCTGTATATGTTTCTTCCAACTCATAATAAGTGTCCTGTAATCTAATCACCAGAGAAATAAAATTTGATAATGTATAAAAAAATTCCTTCTCTTCTTTATTAAATTTTTTAGGATATGAGAAATATAGAGTATTTGTTCCGAAAACTTTATTATCGCATATTAAAGGGCATGAAATAAGGGAAATCATATTTTCTTCAATTGCCAGGTTAGATTTGATATATATTTTACTTTCCCTTATATCACTTATAGCAATTGGTTTTCTCTTTTCAATTACCATCCCAGCAATACTTTCTCCAACTTTTATTTCTTTTTTTTCTTCTTTATATTTTTTACTTGTTCCATAACTTGATAGTAAAATAAGGGTCTTTGTTTGAGGGTCATATACACGGATATTGCCTGCTTTTGCTTTTGTGAATTTTACTATCTTCTTCAGGATATATAAAAGAATTTCTTCTCTTTTCCTATATAAATTTGATGTAGAGTATTTTATAGTATCAGAAAGCAAAAAAAACAAATTTTTGTAAAAAGAAAGTAATTCTTCTCTCATATAAAAATTTTACCTCAAGATTTTTAATTTATCAATAAAACGTTTTTTCTCTGAAGTAAAAGAGCAAATTCAAATAGAAAAGATTCTGCTACATAAACTTGACCAGCAAAATAAAAAACCATCTGACTATCTGAAACTACCTTAAATTTTTTCTACAGAGTTTAACAAGAATTTATCCTTTTATATCTAAAAATATCTAAAAATTCTTAAATTGTCTATTCCAATCCAGTAAAGTGTTCCTATTTTACCAGGTCGTTTTTTCTCTCCAATTACAATCATTCCATTTGGCATTTCCACTTTTTGTAGTGTCTTCAATAATAAATTTGGAGTCCTCCTTATAACTCTCATAGATTCAACTATCTTAGTTCCTTCCGGAGGATTTATCTGGGATATTTCTGTGTGCGGTAGTATTTCTGTTTCTGTCTCCATTTCTTCCTGTATCTTTATTGATCTATCCTGAAGAAGAATACACATTTCAAGAGTTGAAGAAAGAAGGCTTCCAGAAGAAGAAAAATTAGTAATAAAAATATACTTCCCATCACTCCAGACAGAAGAAATAAACTCTACTCTTTCCAATGAAATAATATGCCTAGATAAAAGACTAGAGAAAATAGGATCAGTAGGATCAATATCATCTACATCTAAAAGAGGAGAAGTATTATCTGATCTACTTCCAATATCTGCCCTAACAAGTATCTTTTTCTCTATTGAACCAATTAAAACAGGTTTTTGTGGATTACTTATATCAATAACATACATACTCCCGGCTGCTGTTAATATTAACCAATTGCCAATAAATGAGAAGGAACAGAAGAGACCACTACCATATCCTCTTAATTTTAATTCTGCAATAAGTTTTGGATTTTCCCTTTCTTTAATATCTACAATAAAAAGTGTATTACCTTCAACAATATAATATAAATAAGATTGGTTATAGGAAATACTATAGCAAGATTTAACTGGTAATGAAGTTTTAAGTTTTTTAGGGTTTTCTGGTTCAGAGATGTCAAATATATTCCCACTTGATAGGTAAAAATAATTATCAACAATAACTCCGGTGAAAGCAAAATCTTCTTCACTAACAACATTTACCAATTTAGGATTTTTAACATCCTCAAGGTCTATAACAAAAATAACATACCGAGGGAGAGGGAGAATATTAGTAGGAGAGTATCCCAAAGCATAAATATATCTATCTTTATAAATCCGTATGTCTGAAATGTTATAAGGAGTAGTAGATAAATAACTTAAAATTTTTGGCATTTTAGGATTTGTTACATCAATAAATATACTCTTTCCTATCCTCGCTTTATTCATACACAGTATTTTACGCTTTGGATTTGATATTAATTCAACTGATAAAACCATATCTCCTCCTTGCAAATCAGTAGCCACTTGTTTTATATTCTCTGGCTCTCTTACATCAAATACCCTTAACCCAAAAGATGGATCATTGGCAAAAATATAACCTTTATGATATACTAAATTCCATATATCACTTACTTCTCCATCAATTATATACCAGGATAAAAGTTTCGGTTTAGAACTAAAATCTCCTACATCTATAACAGCAATACCACATTGAGTAAGATTTTTCTCCTTTATTTCTAATTTACCCCATAGAGATTTTATTGGCTGACTTATACCTATATAAACTTTACCATTATAATATGTAGCACTATCTGCACCTTTAAAACTTATTTTTTC
>Ga0272449_1002975_pt1 | contig 15089 bp, 14 predicted proteins | sample YNPCB0241_FD_198679 | JGI IMG/M metagenome (GOLD analysis project Ga0272449, IMG submission 198679) | Hot spring sediment microbial communities from Yellowstone National Park, WY, United States - YNP-CB-024-1 | ecosystem: Environmental > Aquatic > Thermal springs > Hot (42-90C) > Sediment...
CGGTAGCGGCCCGGGGGCATCCCCAGCGCGGTCATGGCGTCGGTCACGGCGCAGATCCCCTCCGGCCCCTTCACCCGCCAGACGAGGCGGACGACCGCCGGGTGCAGGTGCACGCCGTCGGGGATGAAGCCCACGGTGGCGCGGGGGTCCGTCAGCAGGGCACCCACGATGCCCGGGTCCCGGTGGTGCAGCGGCCGCATCACGCTGAAGAGGTGGGTGCCGAAGGCCACCCCCAGGTCCAGGGCGTGCAGGGCCTCCTCGTAGGTGGCCGAGGTGTGCCCAGCGGCGACGACGATGCCCCGCCGCCGCAGGTCCCGGATAACGTCGTCCGCACCGGGGAGTTCGGGAGCCAGGGTCACCAGGCGGACCGGCTCCAGGGGGCCGAGTGCTGCCAGGGCTTCCAGGGAGGGCAGGCGGAGGTGAGCCGGGTTGTGCGCCCCGGCCTGCTGGGGGTTGAGGAAGGGCCCCTCCAGGTGCAGGCCCAGCACCCGCGCGCCGGTGGGTTCGGGGGGCAGGCTCCGCACCACCTCCACCGCCTTCCGCACCACCTCCGGCGGCGAGGAGACGATGGTGGGCAGGAAGGCCGTGACGCCGAAGGCGGGGAGCCTCCGGGCCACGGTGGGGATGGACCCGGGGTCCCGGGTGAAATCGCAGCCGAAGCCGCCGTTGACCTGCAGGTCCACGAAGCCTGGCACGGCGCAGAGGTCGGGGAAGTCCAGCACCGGGGCACCGGGCGGGATGGGCAGCGCCTCCTGAGGCCCCACGGCGCGGATGCACCCGCCCTCTATGCAGAGGACGGCGCGCTCCAGCACCTCGGTGGGTGTGCAGAGCCGGCCCACCCGCATCCAGTACGTGGTTCTTTCTGGAGAAGGGGGCTTGGTCATGGAACGCTCTCCCCCCTCGCCCGGAAGTGCCGCTCGGGAAGGGCGCGCAGGCGGGCCGCAGCCTCCTCCGGCGTCAGGTCCCGCTGGGGTTCGGCCAGCATCTCGTACCCCACCATGAACTTCCGCACCGCGGCCGAGCGCAGAAGGGGCGGGTAGAAGTGAGCGTGCAGCTGCCAGTGGCGGAAGTCGCCGGGCGCGGTGGGCGCACCGTGCCACCCCATAGAGTAGGGGAACGAGGTCTGGAACAGGTTGTCGTACCGCGTGAGGAGCCGCTTGAGGAGGTCCGCCAGGGCGTCCCGTTCGGCATCCGCCAGGTCCGGCAAGCGCAAGGTGGGGCGCCGGGGCAGGAGGAGCGTCTCAAAGGGCCAGACCGCCCAGAAGGGGACCACCGCCAGCCAGCAGTCGTTGGCCACGACGACCCGCTCCTGGGCCCCCTCCTCCAGCGCGGCGTAGGCCAGGAGGAGGGGTTCGCCGTGCTCTTCCAGGTAGGCCCGCTGGTGGAGGTCCTCCTTGGCGGCCTCGTTCGGCAGCGACCCCTGCGCCCAGACCTGCCCGTGGGGGTGCGGGTTGGAGGCCCCCATCATCTCCCCCTTGTTCTCAAAGACCTGCACCCAGGCGTACCGTGCCCCCAGGTCCTCCACCTGCTCGGCCCACACGTCCACCACCCGGCGGATGGCCGCCACGGGCATCTCCGCCAGGGTCAGGTCGTGGCGCGGGGAGAAGCAGATGACCCGGCAGGTCCCCTGCTCTGGGGCCGCCTGCAGGAGGGGGTGCGCCGCCTCGTCCACAGGGGGCGTCTCAGGCAGGAGGGCTGGGAAGTCGTTGGTGAAGACGTAGGTCTCCCTGTAGTGGGGGTTCCGCGCCCCGCCGGCCCGGGCATTCCCCGGGCAGAGGTAGCAATGGGGGTCGTAGGCAGGGCGGGCCTCCTCGGGCACCCGCTCCACCTGCCCCAGCCAGGGCCGCTGGGTCCGCTGGGGCGAGACCAGCACCCACTCCCCCGTGAGGGGGTTCCGCCGGCGGTGAGGGTGTTCCCAAAGCCTCTGGCGCGCGCGTTCCACGGGCCTCACGCCCTCCAGACGATGTGCACTCGGTTGCCTGCCGGGTCGGGCTCCTTCAGGTACTGCAACTTCATCCCCGGGAGGACGATAGGGTCTTCTAGGTCCACCCCTTGGGCCCGCAGGGCTTCCACGGCAGCGTCAAAGTCGGCCACCCGGACCGCCACGTGGCAGCGCACGGAGCCGCTCGGCGGCAGGACCTCAATGCGGCCCCCTTGGGGGTCCAGGGCAAGGAACTGGGTCCCGGAGGGGGTCACCGTGGCCCCGAAGCCGAAGCGCTCCCGGTACCAGGCTGCGAGGGCGTCCACGGTGGTCTCGGGCGTGGCGTAGAGCCCCACGTGTTCCACTCCCAGGAAGAGGCGCTCGCCCCGCGCCTCGCGGATCCAGCGCAGGACCTGGGCCACGCGCCGCGTCAGGCCGTCGTAGTCCTGCGCCGCCAGGCACTCCGGGGTGATGAGGCTCGCGCCCATGCCCAGGCAGGCAGCCCCAGCCTGGATCCAGGCGCGGATGTCCTCCGGCGTGGCCTTCACTAGGGCGGTGGGCATGCAGCGGGTCCAGGGGCAGGGGGCCAGGAGGGCGCGGAGGAAGTCCGGCCCGCCGAGGCCGCTGGCCGGGAAGACCTTGATGATCTCGGCTCCCAGTTCCTCGGCCTGGCCGATCTCCGAGACGCTGCCGCAGCCAGGGATGTAGGCGACCTTGCGGCGGTTGCAGAGGCGGGCCACTTCGGGGTTCAGGTCTGGCCCCACGATGAAGTTCGCGCCGTAGGCGATGTAGAGGGCCGCGGTGGGGGCGTCCACCACGGTGCCCGCCCCGAGGATGACGCCCGGCAGGTGGTCCGCCACGTACCGGGCCAGTTCCAGGAAGACCTGGGGGGCGAAGTCGCCGCGGTTGGTGAACTCCACCACGCGGCTTCCGCCCGCGGCGCAGGCCTCCACCACCCGCTTGCAGACCTCCGGGTCCGGGTGGGTGAAGATGGGCACCAGGCCCGAGCGCAAGATCTCCTGAAGGACTGTCAGTCGGTCAACGCGCGCCATGTCATCCCTCCTCAGGTCCAATGTGGTCCGTCACCTGCCCTACGGCCTCCCGCACCAGGAACACCCGCGCGCTCAGGGAGGGGAGGAGAACCTCCCGCGCGTGGCCTCTCTGCACCACGACCCCCTCCTTTCCAAAGGTCCCGGGCTGCCAGAGGTCCTCAAGCACTGCCCCGTCCGCCACCAGGGGGCGCAGGCGCAGGTCCACCCGGGCCGGGCCTGCCCCCAGGTTGAAGAGGGCAACGAGGGTCTCGCCCGGCGCACGGCGGGCGAAGGCGTAGACGTCCTCTCGGGCCAGGAGGGGCAGGAACTCGCCGCGCCGCAGGGCGACGTGGGCCTTCCGCAGGGCGATGGCCGCCTGGAACCAGGCCCGGAGGTCGCGGTCCCACTGCGCCTCGTCCCAGGGCATGCTGCGGCGGCAATCGGGGTCCGGGCCGCCGGCCAGGCCGACCTCATCCCCGTAGTAGATGCAGGGCGCGCCGGGGTAGCACATCTGGAACAGGGTGGCCAGTTTGACCCGGGCGCGGTTCCCCCTCAGGAGGGTCAGGAGGCGGGGCGTGTCGTGGCTCCCCAGGAGGTTCAGTTGGGCGAGGCTCACCTCCCAGGGGTAGAGGGCCAGGAGCCGTCGGACCTGGCGGGCGAAGGCCTGCACCGTCAGGCGGCGCAGCCGGTAGATGCCGTAAGGAAGGCCCACCTCCAGGTCGGGGCCGCCGAAGAAGCCCAGCACAGCGCGGCTGAAGAGGTAGTTCATCACGGCGTCAAACTGGTCCCCCTGGAGCCAGCGGCGGGCGTCCCCCCAGACCTCCCCCACGATGTAGGCCTCGGGGTTGACCCCCTTCACCCGGCGGCGGAATTCCTGCCAGAACGCGTCGTCGTCAATCTCAAAGGGCACGTCCAAGCGCCAGCCATCTACGCCTTCCCGCACCCACCGTTCCCCCACGTCCCACAGGAACTCCCGCACGCCGGGGCAGTCGGTGTTGAACTTGGGCAGGGCAGGGAGGCCCCACCAGGCCGCGTAGTTGGGCTTGCGGCGGGGCGAGTAGGCGTGGAGGGGATATCCCTTGATGTGGAACCAATCCAGGTAGGGCGAGGCCGGGCCGTTTTCCAGGATGTGGTGGAAGGGGAAGAAGCCGCGGCTGGCATGGTTGAACACACCGTCCAGGACGATGCGGATGCCGCGCCGGTGCGCCTCGTCCAGCAGGGCCCGGAAGGCCTCGTTGCCCCCGAGGAGGGGGTCCACCTGATGGTAGTCGTGGGTGTGGTAGCGGTGGTTCGCCGCCGACTGGAAGATGGGGTTGAAGTAGATGGCCGTGATGCCCAGGTCCTGGAGGTAGTCCAGGCGGGCGAGGACCCCCCAGAGGTCGCCCCCCTTGAACCCTTCCCGGGTGGGGGGCGTGTCCCAGGGCTCCAGGCGGACCCACGAGGGAAGCCGCCCGCTGCGGGCAAACCGGTCCGGGAAAATCTGGTAGAAGGTGGCGTCCTTGACCCACTCCGGCGTCTGCACCGGGGGACGTGTTCCTGTCATCGGAAAGACCTCCTTAAATAGCGCAATGGGATTCTCCCCAGGGTAGGGGCAAGCCGTAAATCGCCCCTGCCTGGAACCCCGATTTGAGTCGGTGGCCTGGCAAGGCCGTCAACGAATGGAGGAACACGAATAAACGAATTGCTTGCACCCGGGCCGGGTCCATTCGTTTATTCGTTGGCCATTCGTTGACGGCTCCTCTCCAGGAGGTGTAGGACGTGCCTCCTGGCGTGCCGCCTCTTACCTGATGCACATGGGGCGATCCGTGAATCGCCCCTACCGGGGCGGAGGCAAGCCAAGGGCTCTACCGTATGTGAAGGTGAAGTTAGAACCGGCCCACCGCCCCAGTTGCCCAGAAGGGGCACCCTTGCTATAATGTCCGTGCGCCCCAGGGCAGAAAGCGGCCTTTCCCCTCCGTGTGTCGCCCTTTGGAAAGGGGGAAGGACCGCAAAGCAAGTGTTCCCCCAGAGGGGGCTTGATGACCGCACCGACCTCGCCATCTGAAAGCCCTGCCCTCCGCCGGGTGTTGGCCACCCTGCAGGGCGAGCGGGCGGACCGCGTGCCTTTCGCCTTCTGGCGGCGCTTTCCCGAGGAGGAAGGCGACCCCGAGGCCCTGGCCCTGGCCACCTGGGAGTTCGCCCAGGCCCTGGGCACGGACCTGATCAGGCTGGTGCCCGGACCCTTCTACGCTGTGGAAGACTGGGGGGCCGAGGTGCCCTACCCCAGCCGCGGGGACGAGCTTCCCGTCCTCCGGCGGCCCCTCATCCGCGAGCCCGAAGGGTGGCGCGACCTCCTTTCCTTGGACCTGGAGGCTGGCGCCCTGGCCCGCGAACTGGAGACCCTCCGCCGGCTCCTCCTCCTGACCCGCAAGCGGGTCCCCGTGCTGATGACGGTCTACAGCCCCCTCACCCTGGCCTACCAGATGGCCGGGGACCGGCTGCTGGACCACCTCCGCAAGGCACCCCAGGCGGTGCACTTCGGCCTGGCTGTCATCGCCGAGACCACTGCCCGCCTGGCCAAGCGCGCCTGCCGCCTGGGGGCGGACGGCCTCTTCTTCATCGCCCACCCCACCCCCCGCGCCCACCTGACCGAAGCCGAGCACGCCGCCTTTGGCGAGCACTACGACCGGGTGGTCCTGGAGGCGGTGCAGGGGGTCGCGCTCTGCACCGTCCTGCACCTGGGCGGCGAGGGGCCCTTCTTCCACCTGGCGGACCGCTACCCCGTGCAGGCCGTGCACTGGGATGCAGGGAACGGCTCCCCCTCCTTGGACCAAGCCCTGCACCTCACGGGCAAGGCTCTCGTGGGCGGGCTGCGGCCCGAGACACTCCGAAGCGGCTCGCCCGAAGAGGCCGCCCGGGAGGCCCAGCGCGCCCTGGAACTCACCCAAGGCCGCCGCCTGATCCTGGCCCCCTTCGGCGACCTCCTCCCCGGCACCCCGGAGGCCAACCTCCTGGCGGTGCGGGAAGCGGTCTACGCCTTTTCGCCCTGATCCCCTGCGCCAGACGGCCCCTTTCGCAAGAGGACCCGGATGATCTCCGTATCCCGGGCGCCGAACTGGTACTTGTACTCCTCCGCCCCCTGCAAGAAGTCAAACACGGCGCGGCCGGCCTCAATGGCATCCCGGATGGCGAAGGCCACAGCCGCCACCCCGGGGCTGACGCGCACGTAGCGCGGGTCGTAGCCGGAATTGTAGACCCAGATGCGGTCGGCGTAGTCAAAGCAGAGGAGCCCTGCCGCAGGCTCTCCCTCCACCTCCAGGAGCGAGAGCCAGAGCCACCCCCGTTGGAGGAGGACCTCCGCCACGGCCCGGAAGAAGCCGGCCATCTGGTCGTCCATGAAGGCGTGCTTTGCCGGGCTGCTGGCCCGGTGGAGGGCCAGGAAAGCCTCCACCGCGGTTGGCAGGTCCTCCGGGGAGGCGGCCCGCCACCAGCGGAAGGAGGCCTCCCTCTGGAGCCGCCGGAGTTTGCGGCGGAGTTCGTGCCGGTCCTTCTTGGAGAGCATGGCCAGGTAGGCCTCCCAGGTCCCCGGCAGGGGGATGACCGGGGAGACGTCCTCCCGCATCCGGTGGACCTCCAGCCCCTGCCGCGCGGCCAGCGCGGGCAGGACCTGGTGCGTGAGGGAGGCCTCGGGGAGGTTGCACAGGTCCACCACGTCCCAGGGCGGCGCGTCGGCGCTGGTGAGGAAGTCCACGAAGGCCTTGAGGACGGCCTCTTCCGCCCCGGCCGGGGCGATGACATCCAGGTAGTCGGAGACCTCTATGCACCCCACCAGGTTGAAACGCCGCTCGTGGGGCGACGTCTCCAGGTAGAGGGGCACGATCCCCACCAGATCCCCCCCATCGCGCACCTCCAGGATGTAGAGGTCGCCCGTGCCCAGGTGGCGCCACCAGGTGGTCTGCCATTCCCAGGTCATGAAGAGGTTGTCAAACCGGCCGGCGCGGACCAGCGCGTTCCACTGGGGACGCAGGAGGTCAAACGCGGCAGGGGAATCATGGACGGTGAAAGGCATGGCCCTTTTCCTTGGCTGGTGTCGGGGGCATTATACACCGGCCTGGGGGCTCCAGCAAGGCGGAGGTCCCTTGCTGTCCCCCTTTGCGGCAGAGGGGGAAAAGGACCCCCGCCTGTGGCGGGGGTCAGGGGCTCAGCGGATGAACTGGGGTGTCGGGGTGGGCGGGATTTTGTCCGGCGTCAGCATCCGCTGGATCTGGGCAGCGGCGCGCTGTTCCTGGAGCCAGTTGTCCAGGGCCTGGGCCCGTGCCTCTTCCAAGGCCGCCTCGTCCAGGGGCCGGTTGGGGTCGCGCCCTTCCACCTTGATGATGTGGTAGCCGTACTGGGTCTTGACCGGCTCGCTCAACTCGCCCACGGGGAGGGAGAAGGCCACCTCCTCAAACTCCGGCACCATGCGCCCGCGGGGGAACCACCCCAGGTCGCCACCCTGGTCCTTGTTGCTGGTGTCCTGGGAGAACTCCTTGGCCACCGCCGCGAAGTCGTCCCCAGCCTTCAGCCGGTTCAGGACCAGGCGCGCCATCTCCTCGTTTTGGACCAGGATGTGCCGGGCGTGGACCTGTTCGGCCGTGGTCGGGACGCGCGCCTGGAGCACCGCCTCCAGTTTGCGCTGCAGGAGTTCGGCCTCCACCAGTTTCTTGTAATCCGTCTCGCTCAGGCCCGCGACCTGCTTCAGCGTCTGCAGGTAGTTCTCGTACGCCTTCTGGAACTCCTCCAGCGTCATGGGGGCGACGGTCGGCGTCGGCGTCTGGGTCATGGCCTGCGTGTCCGTCAGGATGGGGGTCGGCGTGGGCGTGGGGGGATTGCGCACGAACCCGAACTGTTCCTCAATCTCCGCCTGGATCTCGGACGGGGTGACGACGATCCCCTCCTTCTGCGCGCCCTGGCGGATGAGTTCCCGGTCTATGGCCTGCTCCAGGACGAAGGTATCCAGCGAGAGGAGCTGGGACTGGGCCTGCTGGAGCAGTTGGTCTATGTACGACGTCAGGAACTCGGCCCCTTCCTGGCCCTGGTACTGGGCCTTCTGGCTCTCCAGGCGGGCGATGTAGTTCTGCAGGTTCCAGCGCTGGTAGCGCCAGAGTTTCTGGTACTCGTCGGTGCGGATGGGCACCCCGTTGACCACGGCCACTGGAGAGGAGGGCTTGCCCACGAACTCCTGGTAGAGGCCCGCGGCCAGCAGGCCGATGACCAGGAGGGCCACGATGCCCAGGCCGATCAGCAGCCAGCGCTGGCGCTCGCGGTCCCTGCGGCTGATGGCGATCTGCTTCTTGGTCAGTTCCTTCGCGGGCTTCTCGCGCCGTTTGCCCATCCGAACCTCCCCGGGTCAGGGTGCGGGGGCTGGCCCAAGGGGCCAGCCCCGGTGTGCAGGGATGCTCCGCCTCGGCCTACCGTTCGGGGAACGACCCCGTGCGGATGTGCTCGGCGGTGAAGGGGAGCAAGGCCAGGTGGCGGGCCCGCTTGATGGCCACGGCCAACCGGCGCTGATGCTTGGCACAGGTGCCAGTCTTGCGGCGGGCCATGATCTTGCCCTGTTCCGTGATGAACTGGCGGAGCAGGCCGACATCCTTGTAGTCTATGGTGTCCACCTTGTCCACGCAGAACTGGCACCGCTTCCGGCGCGAGGCGGCGTAGCGCCGCTGCTGGCCTCGCCCAGAAGGCCGCCTGGGCTCTTCCTCTTCTTCCAGTTCCTCTAGCTCTTCGTCCTCGTAATCACTGGGCATGAAAACGTCCCTCCCTCAGATGTCCATCCACGGCTCCCGTCTCTCGGGGGCCGGCCTCCTGGAACAGGGCTCACTCGTCCAGGAAGATGACCTCCTCGGCCACCAGTTCGGTGCGGTGCCGGGGCTGGAGGTCCTCCCCCTGCCACGCGCGCGTTTGGAGGTGGCCCTCCACGTAGACCCTGCTTCCCTGTCCCAAGCGCCTCTTGCACTGCTCGGCCAGGTCCCCCCAGGCCACCACGTGGAACCATTCCACGGTATCCTGCTGTTCCCCGTCGGAGGAAACCCAGGCCTGGTTGACGGCCACGCTGAACGAGGTGACGGCCTTGCCGCTGGGGGTGTAGCGCATCTCCGGGTCGCGCCCCAGTTGGCCGATGATCATGACCTTGTTCAAGCCTCTGGGCATGGCGTCGCGCTCCCTGGCTGGCCTTCCAGCCTCTGGTGGGGCAGGGGCCGGCCTCCCGGCACGGGGGACCGGGTTCAGGTCTCGTCGGTCCGCACCAGGAGGTGGCGGAGCACAGGCTCGGTCAGTTTCAGGGTCCGTTCCACCTCGGCGATCCCTTCCGGGGTCAAAAGGGCGCGCAGGAGGACGTAGGTCCCCTCCCGGAAGCGCTTGATGGGGTAGGCCAGTTTGCGCCGGCCCCACACATCCACGCGGGTGACCTCGCCTTTGGTGCTGGTGATGGCCCTGGTGACGCGGTCCGTGACCGCAGCGACCCCTTCTTCGTCCTGGGTCGGGTCCACGATGAAAACCAGTTCGTACTCTCGCATGTGGGCTCCTTTCCTCGGGATTGCCCCTGGTCTCGCCGGGAGGGCTCCCAGCGGCCAGAAGCAGAAAGGGACGAGGGCCCGAATGCCCTCGCCGCGAGACTCGCTGCACTTTAGCACACCTGGCCGATTTTGGCAAACGGGGGATGGGGTTCCGGCGCGGGTCAGGCCCTCTCCCGCCGCAGGGCCTGCGCGAGGGCGCGGATGTGGGCCGGCGTCGTGCCGCAGCAGCCCCCCACCACGCGGGCCCCATCCTCCAAGGCGGCCGCGGCGTTGGCGGCGAACTCCTCCGGACCCACGTCAAACACCGTCCGGCCGCCCTCCAGGTGCGGCAGCCCAGCGTTGGGCTTGTACCAGAGGGGGGCCTCCGGCGCGGCGGCGTGGGCGGCCCGCAGCGCGGCCGCGTTGTCGGCCAGGGAACGCCCGCAGTTGACCCCGATGGCCGCCAGCCCCATCGGCCAGAGCCGCTGCACCATCTGCTGAGGGGTGACCCCCATCATGGTCCGCCCGTGGGTGTCAAAACTCATGGAGCAGACGATGGGGAGGTCCGTGGCCGAGCGGGCACCCTCTATGGCCGCTGCCGCCTCTTGCAGGTCGGCCATGGTCTCAATGAGGATGAGGTCGGCGCCTCCCTCGGCCAGGACGCGGGCCTGCTCCCGGAAGAGAGCCACAGCCTCCTCGTAGGTGACCTTGCCCAAGGGGGCCAGGAGGTCGCCCAGGGGGCCGATGTCGCCCGCCACCAGCGCGTCCTTGCCGGCCGCTTGCCGGGCCAGCCGCACCGCGGCGCCCACCAGTTCCTCCATGCGCGCTCCGAGGCCGGCTTTCGCCAGTTTGTGGCGGCTCCCGCCGAAGGTGTTGGTCAGGATGACCTGCGCACCGGCCTCCAGATAGGCCTCGTGCATGCGCAGGATGGCGTCCGGTCGCTCCACGTTCCAGAGTTCCGGGGGCATGCCCGGCGGAAGCCCCTCCGCCTGAAGCCAGGTCCCTGTGGCCCCATCGGCCACCAGGACTTCCCCTTGCGCCAGCCGTTCCACGAACCCCATGGTGTGCCTCCCCAATGCGTGTTGTGTGCTCGCCCCCTGGGCTCAGTCCCCGAAGAAGGCCGGCCCGTAGAGGGTGAGGGTCAAGAGGATGTCCACGCCTGCAAACCAGGCGAACCCCCAGAAGGGGCTGGGGCGTGCGCCCCTGCGGGCATAGGGGCGATCGCCCCGGCAGCCGCCCCCACGATGGCCAGAGGCAGCCCCCAGGTCAGGGCCGGGGCAGCCCAGGCCGGCACGAGCCCCAGGAACGGCGGGTTCGCCAGGAGCGACGAGTAGTAGACGCCGTCGTGGCGGTTCCGCGCTCCGCTCCCCAGGCAGAAGAGGTGCACGACGTCGGCCCCATCCAGCACCAGCGCGAGTTCCCGGGGGAAGAAGAGGCCCGGGGAAAGGCGTACCCGCACCTCTTCCCTGGCGCCCTGGCCGAGGCGGAGGTAGGCGACCTCCATGCCCCGCTCCCCGGCCTCGCTCCAGGCCAGGTGAACCTCCTCCCCTTCGCCCGCAACCTGGAGGGCCACCGCCTGGTTGAGGCTGGCCACGCCCACGCGGAGGCCGCGGCTCCAGTCGGCCGAGGCTTTCTGGCTCTTCTCGGGTTCAACGGAGCCGCAGCCGCCGAGGAGGAGGCTTGCCACGAGCAGGGCAAGGACCCCCAGCCCCTTCAACGCCACCTTTCGGCCCATAGGACCTCCCGAAGCGGCACCCTTGCGGGCGTGCCCTTCCCTCACATCCCAGGCTCTGCCAGATGCGCGAACAGGGGAGCCCCTTCAGAAGAGGCTCAGTTGCTGCGGGCGCCCTTCCACGGGAGGAGGCTCCTCAGCCAGGTCCGCGGCTTTCTCCAGCAGTTCGGCGATCCTCTGGAAATCCTCATCCAGGGCCGGGCGGTAGCGGGGCTGGTGCAGCGCGGCAGCGGGGTGGAAGACAGGGATCACCCACGTGCTCCCGAAGCGTTTGGCCTGGCCGTGGACGCGGGTGATGCTCGCCTCAGGGAAGTAGCGGGCCATGGAGAACCGCCCCAGCGTGACGATGACCCGCGGGCGGATGATCTCAATCTGGCGGTCCAGGAAGGGCCGGCAGGCTTCCAGTTCCTCGGGATAGGGGTCGCGGTTGCCTGGCGGCCGGCACTTGATGACGTTGGTGATGTAGACCTCCTCGCGCTTCAGGCCGATGGAGGCGAGGAGCTCCTCCAGCAGTTTGCCGGCCGCGCCGACGAAGGGCCGGCCCTGGCGGTCTTCGTGGAAGCCGGGGCCTTCGCCGATGAACATGAGGCGGGCATCGGCAGGGCCCTCGCCTGGCACGGTGTGCGTCCTGCCGTAGGCCAGGCTGCAGGCCCGGCACTGGCTGATCTCCCGGACGATTTGCTGCAAGGCTTCTTCACGAGAGGACATCGGACCATCCCTCGCCATGTGAGGTCCCGTGGGCCTCCCCTGGAAAGGGGCCCGGCCCTATTGTACCCCAGAAGGCCGCTCCTGTCCAACCGGCCCCAATGCCCCTCCTTGCACCCCTTTTGACAACTCCCCGTCGGTTGCCGTACAATTTCCCCAGAGGGACACCCCACCTCTGGCGAGGGGAAGGCGATGGGACGCAAAGGATACCGATGGTGCTGGCTCTGGATGGCCCTGGCCCTCGTGCTGGCCGGCTGCACCCAGGCCACGCCCCCCACCTCTCCCACGCCTGAGCTCTCTCCCACCTCCGCCGCGCCGACGCCCGGCGGCGGGACCGGCGGGCCAGTGCGGCCGCCGGCCGTGGCCGGCCAGTTCTACCCCCAAAAGCCCGAGGCCCTGGAGCAAGTGGTCCAGGCCCTGCTCCGCCAGGCACGCCGGGCTGTGCCGTCGGCCTCCCACCCTCCCCTGGCCCTCATCGTGCCCCACGCCGGGTACCCCTATTCCGGCGCGGTGGCGGCGCGGGCCTACGCCGAGGCCGCCGGCCACCCCTACGAGGCGGTCGTCCTCCTCGGGGCCAACCACACCCTGCCCACCCTAGATACGGGAGCCCTCTACCCCGCCGGGGCCTTCGCCACCCCCTTGGGGGAGGTCCCAGTGGCCCAGGACCTGGCCAGCGAGGTCCTCGCCGCCCTCCCAGGCCTCGCCTCGGACCCCGCGATGCACCGCCAGGAGCATTCCATTGAGGTCCAACTCCCCTTCCTCCAAGTGATCGCGCCAGGGACCCCCATCGTGCCCCTCATCGTCGGCGACGTGACGTGGGCGAAAGCCCAAGAACTGGGGCAGGCCCTGGCCAAGGTCCTGGCGCAGCGCCGCGTGCTCCTGGTGGCGACGACGGACCTCAGCCACTACCCGCCCTACGGAGAGGCCTGCCAGGTGGACGGCCGGACGGTGGAGGCCATCGCCTCGCTGGACGGGCAAGAGGTCTGGGAGACGGATGCCCGCCAGATGGAGGCAGGGCACGAGGGGCTAGCCTGCACCCTGTGCGGACGGGGGGCGGTCCTCACCGCGCTGGCGGCCGCCAGGGCCCTGGGGGCGGAAAGGGCGCACCTGCTTCTCTACGCCAACTCCGGCGACACCCTCTTCGGGGAGAGGGACCAGGTGGTGGGGTATGCAGCCTTCGCCATCTGGAGGGCGGGGGAAGGGCCAGCCTCCTGGGAGGCCCCGCCCGCGCCCTGCCGGCTGGAGGCCGAGGCCGAGACACGGGCGCTGGACCCGGCGGAACAGGCGCGCCTCCTGCAGGTGGCCCGGGAGACGCTGGAGTGGACCCTGGGCATCGGGCTCCCCCCGCTGGAGGTGGACCCCTCGCCCGCCCTCTACCAGTCCAGCGGGGCCTTCGTGACCCTGAAGAGGCGGGGCGAACTGCGGGGCTGCATCGGCAACCTGAGCGGCCAGGGCCCCCTCATCCGGACGGTGCAGCGCATGGCCATCGCCGCCGCCACGGAAGACCCGCGGTTCCCGCCGGTCACGTCCAACGAACTCCCGGACCTGCGGATAGAGATCTCCGTCCTCTCCCCTCTGGAAGAAGTGGCCGGCCCCGAGGCCATCCAGGTGGGGCTCCACGGGGTGGTCCTCGTCCACGGTTCGCACCAGGCGGTGTACCTGCCCCAGGTGGCCCTGGAGGAGGGCTGGGACCGGGAGACGATGCTGAGCCACCTGGCGCAGAAGGCCGGCCTGCCCCCCGAGGCCTGGCGCGACCCCGAGGCACGCTTCTACGTCTTCACGGCGCAGGTGTTTGAGGAACCGGCGAGCGCGCCCTAGGGGGATGCTCGCCTCCCGTCCCGTCAGTAGGGCCGCGACTTCAGGGCCTCCTGCAGTTCCTTGCGGCCGAAGACCTGCTTGATGCGGGGCTCTTCCTTGGGCTCCTCCGGCGCCGGGGTCGCGCCGGCCACGTGGACGGCCGGCGCGGAGAACAGCCGGTCCACCTCCTCCGCGCCGCACACCGGGCACCGGATGTCCGCGCCTTCCACCTCCTTCAGGGAGCGGAACAGGCGCTGGAACACCGCATGGCACCGTGCACAGCGGTATTCGTAGATGGGCATGTCCCACCTCCGCATGCGGCACTTCCGCTTTTCATTGTAGCAAGGGGACCGCTGGCCGTCAACACGAGGGGGCTTGCCGCGCGGGGGCCGGGGTCAGCCCTGGCTTTCCGCGTAGACGCGCCCGATGAGGGGCACCGGGTGCCCGCAAGCGGGGCACCGCCCCTCCACCAGGAAGGAGCGCCGTACCCCCAACACACGCCGCTCCACCAGCAGCGCCCCACACTGAGGGCACCAGGTGTGCATGGCCCTGTGCACGCCTACGTTCCCCACGTAGACGTAGTGCAGCCCCTCCTCCCGGCCCCACCGCCACGCCTCTTCCAACGTCCGGAGCGGTGTCGGCCCGGCGTGGAACTGGTAGGCGGGGTAGTACCGGTTCACGTGCCAGGGCGTCTCCGGACCGAGGTCCTGGGCGATGCGCCGGGCGATCCCCCGCAGGGTCGGCTCGGCGTCGTTCACGCCGGGGATGACCAAGGTCGTCACCTCCACCCAGACGCCGGCGGCGCGGGCGAGGCGGCAGTTCCTCCAGACCACCTCCACGTCGGCCCCGCAGTGCTGCCGCACCGCCTCCGCATCCCCCTTGACGTCCACGTTCATGGCGTCCAGGCCGTGGGCCACAAGCCGCTCCAGGGCCTCCGCCGTCATGTAGCCGTTGGTGACGAAGGTGTTGTAGAGCCCAGTCTCCCGCGCCAGCGAGAAGAGGTCCAAGGCCCATTCCAAGGAGAGGGTGGGCTCGTTCAGGCTCACGGAGGTCCCCTGGCAGCCCCACTCCAGGGCCATGCGTACGAAGGCCTCTGGCCCGAGGTACCTCCCCACCTCGCGCATCCGCTTGCTGATCTCCCAGTTCTGGCACCAGGGGCAGGCGAAGTTGCAGGAATACGAGCCCACCGTCAGGGCCACCGACCCGGGGTGGAAGTGGTACAGGGGCTTCTTCTCAATGGGGTTGGCGGAGAGGGAGGAGACCAGCCCGTAGGTCAGCGTGACGAGGCGGCCGCCGCGGGCTTCCCGGGTGCGGCACCAGCCCCGCTGCCCCTCCGCCAGCAGGCAGCGCCGCTCGCAGGTGAGGCAGCGGACCCTGTCGCCCACCCGCTC
>Ga0272449_1002978_pt1 | contig 15074 bp, 17 predicted proteins | sample YNPCB0241_FD_198679 | JGI IMG/M metagenome (GOLD analysis project Ga0272449, IMG submission 198679) | Hot spring sediment microbial communities from Yellowstone National Park, WY, United States - YNP-CB-024-1 | ecosystem: Environmental > Aquatic > Thermal springs > Hot (42-90C) > Sediment...
TAAATTGTAACAGTAGCAGTGGCATGGAGAAACGGGCTTGAGAAAGTCTATTTTAGGAAGTTTGCTACTTGCTATCTATTATCTATTTATATTATATAGAATTTTTGCTATATGCAATCATACTTATAAATCTTTCAAATTTCTCTTTTAAAGCATCTTAGTCGCAAGAACGGTAGACCCTATATTCACTTTACAATTTAGTCCGACCTCTCTCTCTAAGTGGAAAGATTAGCAAGCTCATATTTTTGAAAAACTTTCGTATTATATATTAGTCTCTCCGAGAATGCGTTACAACAGAAAGCCTCGCCCTTCAGGGCGGGGATGGCAGGAAAGGCTTATAAATGCTCTAGTAGTAACATGATGGGTAGTGAGGGTTTCCTAACCCTGACAATCAAGATGAGGGTTAGGCCCGAGCCCGAGTGGGGGAAGAGCCCATATCTGGGGATCTCTGACCGCCCCGACTGCCCCGCAGATGACAGATGTATTCCCGAACAGATGCGGGGAACCGAACCGCCCTTTCAGGGCGGGGAGGAGGTCAGAGAGTATAAGCACGTTCTCACCTAGCCCCATTTTCAACAAACATTGAATGTGATGATGTTTAACAGGAATCCCTTGCTTCTGGAGAAAATGATAAAAGAAGTTCAAGAACCGAGTACAAAAAGTTTTTAATAACTTATGCTGTTATGCAGTTATTAAGGAAAAAACTTATAAAGGTTAAAAGTTATAAACTCTGTGAAACTCGCGGTCTGCACGCAGAAAGGGGGCGTGGGAAAAACGACAACTGCCGTGAACCTGTCAGCCTGCCTTGCAAAGCTCGGAAAAAGCGTCCTACTGATTGATGCCGACCCTCAGGCGGCGACAACATCTGGACTCGGCTTCCAGAGGGCGGAGAAAACGATCTACGACGTCCTCCTCGGCAGGTGCAGGGCGGAGGACGCAATCCTGAAGACAGGAGTGGACGGGCTGGAGCTGCTGCCGAGTTGCATAGACTTGGTAGCCGCAGAGCTAGAGCTCGCAGATGCAAAGGACAGAGAATTCAGGCTTGCAAAGGCGATTTCCGGGATCAGAAAGGACTTCCTGATAATAGACACTCCGCCGAACCTCGGCCTGATGACTGTCAACGCTCTCGTTGCGAGCGATGCAGTGCTGATCCCCGTGCAGGCCGAGTACTACCCCCTCGAAGGCCTCGCTCATCTGCTGCGCTTTCTTAAGGCGCTTGAGTCTAGGCTTGGAAAGGGGCTGAGGAAAATGGTTTTGATCACCATGTTCGACTCGAGGCTCAAGATCTGCAGGGAAGTTGAGAAGCAGCTCAGGAGCTTTCTTAAGGACTCTGTTCTGAAAACCGTGATACCTAGAAACGTCAGGCTTGCAGAAGCTCCGAGCCACGGGAAGCCCGTAATACTCTACGACCCGTCCTGTCTTGGAGCGAGGGCATACATGAGGCTGGCGGAAGAGGTGATCTCGATTGCAGAGGGAAGATAAAAGGCTTGGCAGGGGGCTCGAAGCCCTCCTTCCCAGTGTTGAGGAAGCTCCAAAGCGGGCTGAAGAGACTTCGAAGACAACAGTTCCTGCGCTTGGAGAGGAGAAGCTGAGGGAGCTTGCTGAGAGCGTTAAAAAGAATCCACGCTTGGTCATCTGGAGCCCAAAAGCCTTGCTCGCTCTGAAGATCCTGAAAAACACAGTTCCGAACTTCTCGATAAGCGGCGAAGCCTCAAAGCTCCTCGAGGAGGCGATCAGGAGCAAATACCCTGAGGCTTGGAAGGCTGCGGAGGAGCTGATTCGTTAAAGGTTATAAGTTTATAACTTAATATGTTTAAAACTTTATAACTCTGAACTGCGTGAACACCTAAAAGTACTCACAAAACAGGGCACATCCACGTATGCGTAGACGAGGTCGACACTGTCAGGACTACAAGAACTACAGGTTCCTTGACCTCCTCTACTGTTTCTCTAGGTGTTCTTCAACAACATAACCTCGAACCCGCTGAACAGGAGCGAGAGGTTCAGGAGGTCGATGCTATGCTGGGAACCATTCATAAAGCTGTTCATGCTGTCTACAACCACCTAAGGAGGTAGGCTTAAGTTGCCACGTTCGAAGTATTTGCGAAGTTCTCGAACTCTTCCAAGGTTTATGTTTGTAAACTCGCCTCCGACGAGGCTTATGAACGGGATCAACTTGCCATTTTCATCGAATTCAACCTTGGCCTCGAACTTTACTTCTTCAATATCAGCTAATCGAGTCTGTTGAGAAATTGAGTGGAAGTACGTAAGCTTCTTTGTAATACTATCAACACGTGGCTTTTTCCCACTTATTACTTCATCTAGAGTGCAAGCATGTAATTCATCCAAAAACACCTAAAGGACGACTATCGGTATTTCATAATCTCTCTGCCAATCTCTCAAAGGCTTAACGTCTTCTTCCTTGACCGTGAAGCTTAAAGACTTCTTAGCGCGCTTTACTGACCTCTTTGACGAGGTCTTTGACCTCCTGATCGGGCTTCGCTGAGTTCAACATCGTTTAATGAATGAGGAGAGCTCGTAAAAGCTTTGAAGCCTTTAGTGCTTGAATTTTCTTTCCCATAAAACTGAAACTAGAGTCGATAGAGCCAGCATGTAAAGTGAAGCAGATAGCATGGTCGTAGCCTGCAATCCAACTCCACATTTCATTCTTTAGGGTTGGGAAGGGCCAACCGTATTACCATAGTTTATTAGAGACCTCATCGCGGTTAATGTTGACCAGTAGTGGTTAATGTTGGATGCTCTCTCCTTCTCCTTCTGGGCTTGACCTTGGGCCTCTCCTTGTGGCTCGACCTTCATTTCGTTTCCCCAGATCCTTCTGTGGGAATGTTACTTTCTCCCAGAAGCTTCTGACCAATTTCTGGTCGAAGAGCCTCGACAATTCTAAGCTTCGTCAAGGTTCTAGGAAGCGATACCTAGTTTCACCCGCTGCAATGACGTCGAGTTGTCGGTTCCTCAGGACCACTGGGTAGTACTCAGTGGCTTTGCCGACGGTCAAGAAGTGCCTAGGCGGCAGGGCGGAAACAAGCCGTTGAAGAACATCTGGCTCAAGACCCGACGGAGGAGCAACGTACTTCACATCGTCAGGCAGGCTGAGATAGAAGCAAAAGAGGTTGTCCGTCTGTCTAATAAGGAACTCGGGCAAGCTGGTTGGCGTGTTTGTTATGTAAAATTGCCAGAGGCCCAAGTGTCTCATTCTCGTTACCAGGTCTTCGATGTCTGCTCTATCTATGTAAAGGTGCGCTTCCTCGGCGAGGAGAAAGATCGACTCTAGTCGCTTCTCCTCAAGAAGGCTGAGTAGATTAGAAAGCAAGACTTGCACCACTGTTCTCATTGCTGATTTCGTAAGCCCTTTAAGGTTCACGATAAGCGTCTTACCCTCCTTCAGCTGGGATAGGACATTCGCCAGTGTCCCCTGCTGAATGCTGTCGTCTATCAATCCTGTATCCCCAAGCATTCTAAGCCTTCTCAGAATAGCCCCCTTTACGCTCGCTGTCTTTACATTATTGACCCACTCTTTAAGGAGCTCGAGGCTGAGCACGCTTTGCTTCTGCCCCAATTCTCCAACTATTTCAGAGAATTCGGCTAACGAGGCATCCTTGAGACCAAGGGCTTCCATCACATTGACTAAGACCTCCGGCTTAATATCGGATAGCGGGAACTTCAACGTTTCCCCTGGTCTAAGCTTCACAAAAAGCTTTTCAAGTTCAGGCTTGGACTGCCCATTCCTCCCTACATCCAGTCGAGAGTACTCGTCATTCACGTCAAAGACTAAGCAACCAGCTTTATGCTGTGTTAGGTCCAAGAGAATCACCTTGGCAAGGTGACTCTTTCCAGCCCCCTTAAAGCCGACGATGAGGTTTAAACCCTGTAAATCGTAGGCGCTCACCTCAAACAAATTGTCCTTGCTGTCTAAGCCAACAGCGACAGGGTACTTGAAGAGACCACTTGCGGTCACTGCTTACTCACCTCGAGCTTACACTTTCTTAGTGCTCCAATTACCTCGCTGGGGCTTATGTGCCTGTAATCGGCGCCCCTCGATGGCACGTAACCCCTCCACTTCTCGAAAACTAGCTCATTATCCACCTTTTTAACTTCCATCATAATGCGAGCAATTGCAAGTTTTGTACCTTCAACAGCCCTCTTGTAATCACTAAGCTCTTGGAGTCCGTGAGTCTCTGGAGCCTTCGTAGAGGCTTCTCTACGCACAATTTCAAGGAGGATGCCGGGCAACTCTGGCACAGATATCTGGATTACTTGGACGAGTACTCCCCGCTCATCTCTGCGGTCTAGGATTACGATGTTGTCGCCGACCTCAACTCTCTCCTTGCCAGGGTTGTAAACTAGGGTCACAATGTTTCCCTCAACATTTAGGATATTCACGGTCTCACCCCAAAGGGGCCGAGCACATGGGTTCGCACATCAAAGGAGTCAATTTCTCTGAGCGAATAGCGATCTCTAACGTAAGCCTGAAGAGCGACGATCTCAGAGCAAGTGAAGTAGGCTTGCATGTGAGCCTCTGCGAGGGGCTCTGGGTATCCGTGGATAAAGCTCACCGAGGAGATCAACCTCCTGAGGGGCAAGAGGCAGTCGCCCTCCTTCGGAGCAACGTCTACCCTGAAGGGAAAACCATCCCCCATGAATTTCACCACATATACTTTACCCATCAGATCCCTTTTTATATTGTCGGGCAGGAGATCTTCTACCTCCACGGCGAAAGCCCTGTCTTTACCTTCGAGCACGGTCGTCAACTTCTCACCAGTGTGGAGCCTGAGCCTTGTCTTCTTCGATACAGCGACGATGCTGTTCCCATGCTCCGTAGCCAGCTTTATTGATGCGCGGAACACGTCAGTTCCAGTCTCCTTTGTCCTCGTCAAAGCTCCATCCCACAACACAATGCCGCTCTTCACTTGCGTGCAAGCGTAGCGTTGTGCTAAGCGCTCGATCACGTTCATGAACCTGTAAACCAGCCTATCAAGGCTACATGTGGGAGGACGCATCTCGTGATGTGCCGAAGGAGAGAGGAAGCTCCTAAGCTCCGTGTAAGCACCCCTGCTGGCCTCTGTGATATGAGCAATGTATTCGAAGCGCTGAGGAAGTCTCCTATCATTGTACACGATAGCGCACCTGAAAGCTGCGAAGACCCCTACGTTGCTCTCGCCTAGGAGTGCAACAGACGAGTCTACAGCAGCCACGGGAACTCTCTCCTCCACTGGGTCGAGCGGGAGCTCGCGGAGGCCAGACGCTCCAGTTGTAATGCTCAGCTCTCCTTGCTCCTCGGCGAGCTCTTCCTCATCCGGGCTGTACGTCTCAAAGTCGTTTATATAATCCTCGAGTCTAGCAATTGGTACAAAAACCTTAGCTTGTTGAACCTTGTTTTCAAGTAACTCTTGAACTTTCGATGCTAGAATCTCCCCGTAATCCTCCACATTAGTGGTGTTGCTTTTCTAATATTTATGCTTTTTACTTTTTAAACCTCGAAATTGCTTTCTCATCGAAATTCGCGAATCTTCAGCTACTGATTATCGGGAGGACTACAGTTTCCTTCCTTCGACGTATCTCTGATACGGCACATCATAAGTACGTATTACCAAATTAAAAAGAGGCTCAGGAAAAAATATTGATAGAGGAGAGCCGTGGAAAGAGCTCTACGGGAGCTTACGGAAAGGGGTGTACAGGGAGCTACTGCTCAACACGAAGAGGGGGAAACCCACAGTAACGCCACTGTGAGAGAAGCGCAACTATGGCAAATGGCCTACGGCGCAGTACTAAAGGCCCTGCTTTACATGTTGTTGGAGCAAGAGCTTAACTTGCCAAGCTTGGCTGGTTATGAAGACCCTAGAGCTCTCATGGAAGAGGTCGACCGTGGCGATGGAGGAGCTGATATCAGAGGTGACAGCATTAGCCCTCTCAAAACAATATGCGAAGGACTCAGTCGAGCACTAGCCCTTAAATATGCATAGTCTCTTAACTTCTTCATCTATTACTTGGCGCACTTCATCCTCCTTGCCTTTTCTCGTTGCCTCACACAACTCATCAAAAAGTGCTGCCAGCCTCTCTCGCCACTCAGGACTCAATTTATGAGGGTCTATACATGGTATCTCCATAGCCTCCTTGGGCTCTAGCTTGTACATTCCTCCGTAGACCCTAAAGGTGCTCCTAGCAAGCTCAAATGCTGGGCCTGAGTTCAGATAAGCAAGTATTGCCTTAATGCATGAACTCTCCTTTATCCTCTCATCAAAGTACACGCAATGTAGAGTATTTAGTGCGCAGGCCCTTGCACTATTATGAACGAAGCGCAGTCCACTTCTGAACATATAGACTAAGAAGGCATCTGGTGGCTCTCTCTTCTCAATCCAATACCACACGCGCCTGTGGCTGGTCAGGTAGCGCTTGTTGAAGCCTCTTGCCTCCCCCCACTCTATGTACTTTAGAGCTGACGTACCGAGCAATTCGTTCTTCCGTTTAAAACACCAGAGCAAGTAGACCTTCTTCCCCTCTCTCCTCAGCGACTCCCAATCCTCCTTCGTGAAGTTGTAGCCCTTGAGGTAGCGGGCAGCTGCTACGACGGGCTTTAAGTACTCGTACTCTATCTTGAAAATTTTGACCTCCTTCTCACTTAACGTGAAGAACTCGTTGGCCCCCGTCGCTATCCCTCTCGAGACCTTGGCCAGAGCGCCGAGCTTCGTCATGAAGTCTGGCCTCACCCCTCCAACAACCTCTTTAAAGAGTGAGGTCCACTTCAAAGATGAGCCCGCATTCGTTAAATTACATAACTTTGTCCTCCCCCATCCATAGTCTTTCTCTAAACCACTCTCCACAGCTTCGATAAGCTCTCCCACTGACGGCCAAGTCCTAAGCTCTACTAATAGCGTATGTTTACGGGGCTCCTCTTTAGAGGCGAGCGTTATACATGCTCTCGTCAAGACGTCGGAGAAGGCCAACGCCCCCTCATCGAAGAGCACTATGGACTCCACATGCATTCTCCTGGCTAAGAATCGCCTCAGGATGGCGCCATAGTCCGCTTCCATCCACTCGCTAGGTGTTATGAAGGCCAGCCCCCCTCCATCTTTGAGGAATTGACAGGAATGAATGAAGAAGTGAACGTAGATGCTCGATAAGCGACTTAAGGGCTCGCCAGCTTCGGCTTCAATAATTCGTGCTATCTCCTCCTTGTAAGAGGGGAGGAGCTCGTGATGTCTTGTATAGGGAGGGTTGCAGACTACAGCATCAAAGGAAGCGCGCTCAAAGCCGAGGCTAAGCATGTTTAGGGGATTGAGCTTTAAGAAGTCTGTCAGAAATATGCGAGGTTTGGCCCTGGGTGCACGGATCAAGATGTTTATAGTGGTCATCAAGACGGCTAACGGGTTTATATCAACTCCGTAGAGTTGATGTGCTACTTTATTCGCATTTAAGCCGAGCGCCTCCAGGCAATGAAGCGCCTCAATTAAGAAGGTCCCGGATCCCACACATGGATCGAGCAAGCGGTCATTTCGTCGTCTAAGAACCCACCTTACCATAAACTCCGCTATGGGCTTGGGCGTGTAGAACTCTCCTAGTCTCCTCCTTTCCTCCTGGGGCATGAGCTCTTCGTATAGTTGGCCCAGCTCGTCGCTGGTGGCACGGGTTTTAATCACCCTGATAGCCTCTCCAAGAAGTTCTCGTAGCTCGGAAAGCTCAATAAGTGATAACCCCCGATCTATCCACGAAGGCTTGAAGGCTATGAGGTTCGAGGCCCTGTATGCTTCTTCAAAGGCCTTTGCTAGGTCGCCAATGTTAAGTTCGCTCAGACTAGGCAGGTTATAGGGCTTCTCGGCCAGTCCGTAGAGGATTAGCTTTAGAACGACCCCATAAGCCACCTGCCATAATAATGTGTTAGAGCTCATGTGCTCAGTTTCAAAACCTGTTTTGGCCAACTCCTCACGAATGCTAGTTAAGGCCATCAGCCCTTTCGAAGAAAGCGCCTTGTAAACGTGCTCTACGAGCTTTCTTAAAGCAAAGAGATTCATTGCGTCGACTATTTGTCGACCAAAATTTATGCTTTACGAACCTGGCAACTTAAGGCTTATTAGGCCTCCCCATTTAAGCTCACTCCATGCGGTAACGTTAGAATTGCAGCTGGTTTTAACACGCTTAGAGCATATAGAGCACTAATCAGCTCTAAGAGCCCTCACCTCTAAGGACTAATTCCTCCGCTATTAGAAGGATGTCGTGGACCTCACCTTCGGTATATTCTTTGAGCTTTTCCTTATTCTCCTTCCAAAGCCGATAGATACGCTCTCCCTTCTCTACCTTGTCGGAGGGGAGGCCCTTTTTCGTCCGTCTTAGGGGCAGGTGGCGGAACTCTTCAGATGAGAAAACTTGATCGAACTTCTTATAGCCCTTATACTTGAGGATGTGGTATAGATCTATGTGTAGTGCGGACTCAAGCGCGTCTATCAACTTCCAAGGGAGTTGCCCGTATAGTTGCTTGTAGCGCTCTCCGTACTGTTGCTTCTTGATTACTAAGAGGGGGATGTCGTACTGACGAATTCCGTAGCCAATGAGGCAGAGGGGCTTTATCTCCTCCAACGCCTCATTTAAACATTTGAGGAGTTTTATTTCTGCTTCATCGGTCTCTTCCTCCAAGAAGAGTGTCTTGAGCTCGATCCCCTCATCGTTCTTTAGTTTGCCCGAAGAGCGCCTAGCGAGAGTTACTGAAAGCACCCTCTCACCACTGAAAAAGCGGCGGTCTCGAGTACTTGTCTCTATATCAAAGGCCACCACCCTATCCCAAGCTCCTCGCCTTTGTAACAACTTCAAGAGCTCTACTTGCAACTCCTCGTAAAGCATTAGATCAACCCCCCACCTCATGGGCTCTTACGACTTTCAACGGACTGTTCTAGCTCTCAGCTCGCCATAGTGATGCGAGGGCCCTCATTATCTTTTCTATATCCATCATCTCCCGAGAGAGTTCAGAGATGAACCTCGCTTCTGAACGAGCGTGCTCCTCTATCTTCTCGTACTCTCCCTTCCTATAGAACTCCTTCACCTCCTTATTGGAGTACTTGGGCGGTTCAATTCCAAACCTCTTCGCCACTTCCTTTTCAGACAAACCCTTAAACCTGAACCTATTAAAGGGTAGAAGGCATAGGCGAAGGTCTCTCCAGTAGGCCCTCCTGAAGTTCTCAATTATGTTCTCTAAGCTGTCTACGTTGTGGAGGAAAAGCCGGTAAGTCAAGAATGGAATGTCGAACTTAGTGATGTTCCACCCGATTAACGTCACGGTATTCTCGACCGAGAGCTTTTTTGTCAGCAATGCATAAAACCTCTTGAGTATTGCCTCCTCTCCCTCGACCCACTCCCTAAAGAGAATCTCCTCCGTCCCTCCGTGAACCTCCTTGTAGTAGATTAAGATGACCTTATCGCTGGGCTTAGGTCCTTCGTCTAGGGACTTAGCTTCAAGTGCTTCATTTGATGGGCATGTCTCTATATCGAGGTACGCGATGACCATGTATCACGCCTCACTTAAAGGCAAAGACGCTCCACATAATAGCCCTGCAATTCTAATGATAAAGATTGCTGTTATAAGCTAAGATTTTCACGAGAACATAATCGATTTTGCTAGAGGCGTCGAAGCCCAAAACGTTGATCTTTCTCTCGAACCTTAGAAGTCTTCTAAGGTCTTAACTAAGCTCCGTAGATATTCAAGACATATCATCTTTGGATCGCTTAAAGAAGGATACAAAAGCACAGGCTTTTATACGAATTCGGCCTCTTATACTGTGGATAGAATGCGGCGTAGCGAGATCTACGACATACTAAAGGAGGGAGACAGGCACTTACGTGGCAAGATAGCAGAGCTGGTCTTTGAGAGGGTGAAGTCGAGTCTTCTGGGCAAAACCTTGCACTGTTGCGATACCACGCGATTGAGCCTCTTTCTCGCCACTAACTCACCTATCCCTTTAATCGACGTGAGTTCGTCGATCCACGACTATGTGACGAAGTTAAACTTCGCAAGGAAAGCCCTCGAAATGGCCCCTCTTGAAGTTTCCGTTGCTCTTCTGCGCGAGAAGATAAAGAAGCTAAAGGGACTTTGCCTCTTCTGCCTTCAAAAAGGCAAAGTCCGCCTCTTTATTGAAAGAGATGGTGATAGAAGAGCCTTCTTCGCTTGTGAAGATTGCTTCTCCAAGTGTTTAGAAAAGATGCTCCTTCGGTCTGAGGCTAAGATAATTCAAATCTACCATTACCCCGCAACTACAGAGCCCATTAAATTGACAACTACCCAGTATTTTTTCGATGACAAAAATAGGATCTTTCACGGGCTTGTCTGGAGCTTAGTAGAGGCTTCGGACTCATTAGAAAACTTGGACGTTGTCGAAGTCCTTTCCAAGCTCGATGCGCAAACACGAGACTTCTTACGCGAGCTGTACGTAGGGGGGCCGTCCGGCCAGCACCCCTTCGATTACGTGTGCGTTGATGATCAAGGGGGCAAGTACTTAGTTGACGTGACCTCTGTGAGAGGGATAGACGCATCCCCCGCTCCTTTGTCTAAGAGGGAGCAAGAAGTCGTAGCCATGGCCAAGGAGAAAGGTTTCAAGATACTTGTTCCAGTCGTTAGGTTCCTCCCGGATTGGCGAGTCTTAATAGAGCTTGTAGAGGTTTAAGGACTTGCCGTGCTATCAGGATCACTAAACTGATGGATGTTGCTGGAGCAAACGCAGTACCTGTCCGTGAGGGTTTATTGATAAAGTTGCTAATGTCTTCTTAAGCCCTTTCTTGAAGGAGGTCACGCTCCTGAAGGGAAGTGGGACAACGCAGTAGGAGAAGTTCAACTTTAAGAGGCCCTTGACCAGCTTGAAGGTGGTCTCCCCCATGAAAATGGCCATCTCGAACTTGAGGGAGTGTAGCTCCTCGCCCAAGTACTTAGCACAGTTCTTGGTAGCCTTCCTCCTCTCCTCGCTTGATAGCCCGTACATCGGGCACTTCACCATGTCTATGAGATAGTAGCCACTCTCCTCGAACCTCTTGAAGAACTCGTCCTTGGCCAGTACTCCTCCGAAGAGGATCTGGCTCATGTACTAGGCCAAGCCCTTGGGCCTCTCAGGGCCTGAGGCGTAGAAGTATGAGTAGGGCTCTTCCTCCCACATGAGGTTCTTCGGAGGAGACTCACCAACGAACAGCACTTGATAGTCTTCGGGACGTGCTTCTCGTTTAGCTTAAGGGCTAAATCTCGAGCCCTCATTTGTCTCTCTCGTTCCTCGCCCTCATATATGGCGTTTTCGAGGACGTGCGAGATCACCAAGTTCATAGACTCCCTTCCTCTTTACCTCCAGCCTCTAAGTTCTATCACTAAGAGTTCGCACTTGCCTCCAAATTTGGGGTAGCCAGACAATCTCGCCTTTATATCCCCCTCATCGTTAACTTAAACTTCTTCGAGATCTCAGCTAGAATGTCGTTGAAGTCGATAGGCGAGAGCTCTCCAATCCCGTAGCCGTCTATGTAATCAGACAGCTTGATGAAGCGCCTCAAGATCGGCTCCTCGCTGAAGAGCATGAATGAAAAGGCAACGCGCCAAGGATAGAGGACCGCGCGTTGCTCAAACTCCTTGGGCCATACTAGCGTCTGGTCGTCGTAGAAGGTTTCCTTGACTATTCCGAGAGCATGAACCTCGCCAGTCTTGGCGATTTGAAAGACAGCGAAGTCGAAGGGCTCAATCCTATTGTAAGTCCTAACAAACGACCTCCAATTCCTCCTCTGCTTCTCACCGGTCTCTCTATCCCAGAAGCCCCATAGGAGCCTCTCACAGCCCACCTTTATGTTCTCGAGATCGGTTGACGAGAAGAGCCAGATCGCCACATCACTCGACCTCCCTCAACGCCTTCTCTAGGGCCTCCACGTTTATCGCGTAGGCCCCTCTCCTAACTCTCTTGAGAAATTTGAAATCATTTTTGAAAATTCTACATGCTGGCAGTCGTATCTTTTGCAGTATGAGTGTTCTGTGATTTCCGGGAGAGCATGATCTGGTTTATTTTTGTGAGGAGAGGTATGAGATCTGGCAGTATTATTTCTGAATATTTTTCCAATATCTTCTGCACCGTGCCAGGTGATAGACCGCACTTTCTCGCAATATCCCTATAACTTACCCCCTTGTACCTCAGCACCACCACGTTTATCACATCCAAGTCCGTATACAATCTACGCATGCTAGTAATTGGCTTTTTTGATATATATTTCTTGCAATCTCATGGTTGGGGGTATAGTGCTATGGTTGGGAATGGTTTGAGATGGTTTGCCCTGGATAAACTAAATGTTAGTTGGATACGCGGGTTTATATACTAGTATTTAAGAGCGTGTGTTTGGTATTATTATCTGGTCTTATATCCCCGTAAAACCCCGTAAATCCCCGACTGTAATCTTATATCCCCGTAAGATGATGATCATCACGGTCTGTTTTTCAAACTGGGCATGCTGGTGGCGTTTTTTTGATATATATTTCTTGCGATCTCACGGTTGGGGGTATAGTATTATGGTTGGAAATGGTTGGAAATGGTTTGCTCTGGATAAACTAAAATTTAATGGATACGCGAGTTTATATACTGGTATTTAAGAATGTGTGCTTTGTATTATTATCTGATCTTATATCACCGTAAATCACCGTAAATTACCGATTGTGATCTTATATCACCGAAAGATGATAAGCCTCTTGGTTTTTTATTTTGTACATTCATGTTAACTTACGGTGATTATCACGATCTGCTTTTCACACTTGTATCCAAATTCAACCATGTGTAATATTATCATGGTATTACACCGGTGATTTAATGCAACATAACTTTCTGAAAAGAAGGCTTCTAAAGCCTTTTTTGAGTTCCTGGAGGCAGTTGATGGATACAGATGGATACACGAAAATGTGAACAAGTTTGTGTATTATGGTTGTAGCAGACTTTAATGTTGTATTATGATTCAGAAAAGCACCGGTGTGGATGCGGGAGAATTTGGTAAATAATGACAGATTTCCTGTGGAGTTTTGGAAATCATTTTTTCTTGGTCTGGGACTATTTTATTTTTAAAATTTTGGATTGTTTTCAGTGATCTGTTTTTTAAGCGTGTATTTTGCTGTTAGAATGCTGAAAAATTTTTATTTTTATATTTTATTTTTAAAAATCCCGTGCGCATTTCCAACCATCTGTACCCTCATTATTATTAGGAAAACGGAGCCTTTTCCTGCCTCCTAAGTGATCTTAGGGTACCCCCCCACACATGACCGCTCGGGCACGGATACAAATATGAACAGTGACACCAACCCTCCAAACAATCCACAACCCCACTGGAAAACAGCATGAACAAAGAAGACGCTGAAAGACATTGATGCGAGCTTTGTGTTCATCAATACTGATAACCAACTCCTTAGAGAAAACTTCCACTGCATCCGCATAAAAGAAGCAAAACCCGGGATAATACTCACACTTCGAACTTTTTTCGCTCCCGGCCCCACACCCCCACTGGAGGGCCTGAAAAAACGCCCTCCGGAGGTGTAAAATGGTTGAAAATGCTCACGCATGTTGGCAGAAGCTTGTTATGAATAACAAACAGGAGCTATCTGAGAAAATGGGCTTTGAGATAATTGAGGGCTTCACATTATTCATAGTGCCCGCGCTATTGGTTAGAGAAGGCTATGCTCGGAATACAGAAGACTGTTCACCTTCACCTCACGCACGGTTTTGAAGAAGACGAAGAAGCAAAAATCGAGTACACAATTGTGCAGAGGGGGAGGAAAAGGAGCATTCTAATCATCTGCCCAGCTCAACGTAAGCAAGAAGACAGCCTACGGAAGACGGTTTAAAATTGTCCATGAGAAGACCAAATGCAGCCTCAGCCTCACGGTAAAAGGGTTCACGGCCGTAAAGCGAGTCCGTGAAAAAATTAAATGCATGAAAACAGGAATGCAACATTCGAGGTAATCCGTTTGAAATAATCCTAGCGGTTCAGCCCGCAGGCGAGATATACTGCCCTCCCCTCCCTAATATCCTCCTCAAGATATTTTCTATGATCTTCAAGCAGTCCTTTGAAATCCTTTTCGTCAAAAATCAGGGCATTCAGGTTGGCAGGCATGCAGAATTTTTCGTAGAACAGCACGTACTTTCCATCCTTCACAAAAACTCCAGTCAGGGGATTAACGCCGGAGAGGGAGTCGTAATAGTGCATGCAGGCGTAGAGCATTGCCTCATCCTCGTTTGCCGGCTTCCAGCGCTTCCAGCCGTACTTTCCCGCAACCCTCTCCATAATATCATACACGTCGGAATCGCTGAGGATGAGATCCTCGTATTCCCAGAAGAGAGGATCCTCCATGTAGGATAGGACTGAAGACCAGTGAGGGGGGAAATCACTCTCCTCCTCCCAATCTGGCAACGCGACAGCAAGCTTCAGAAAGACAACCTGTTTTATCTCATCAATAATTTTCCCAACCTCGTCCATTGTGCTGGTTAGAGTGCTGGAAATTTAAAACTAACGCCCCTCGCTCCTTCGCTCGCCCGACAAGTGCATTATCAGACCTGAAAGGTATACCTGCTTTTGATAATTAAAGAAGGAATCAGAACTGGACCACACCAATAGATTAGTCCTGAAGAGTGTATTCAGCAAAATAAAGAATCCTAAAGCCTTATAAAACATTCTAAAGCATCACAAAAAACTGCCTGATTACATATGCGAAAGTTTCTTTTTATATTTTAAAAAACAATTTTCTGAGTGAGGCAAGCATGAGATGGACGGAACTCCCATCCACTGAGCGGAACTCTATTCTGGAGCACTTAGGTCTCTGTTTGTAGTATATAACAAGTCCTAAGACTACACAAGCTAAAAAAATTACCCACGGTAAACGTGAAATTACTTCTAAGTGAAGGTACACTAGTGCAAAAACTAATCCGAAGTCTGAAAATAATATAAAAATAAAGAACAATCTATTTATCTTACTCGCACTCTTCAAATAATCTCCATAGGCGAGAGTGCATGACCCTACAACGATCAAATAAATCCCTACTAAAACTAGCAATGACAGAATTTCGATCATTTTAAAC
>Ga0272449_1002981_pt1 | contig 15065 bp, 13 predicted proteins | sample YNPCB0241_FD_198679 | JGI IMG/M metagenome (GOLD analysis project Ga0272449, IMG submission 198679) | Hot spring sediment microbial communities from Yellowstone National Park, WY, United States - YNP-CB-024-1 | ecosystem: Environmental > Aquatic > Thermal springs > Hot (42-90C) > Sediment...
AGGCGGGTCAGACGGGGGCTACGGGCTCCCGAGGAAGACCCCGGGTAAAAGAGGGGATGGTGAGGCCTGGAGGGCTGGGAGGATGGCGGAGGAAGGGAAGAGTTTCCCCGGTCACGGTGATGGGACCCTGGCTAGGAGCGTGGCGGCCAGGCTCATTAGGGGCATCCTGGAGGGGAGATACCCGCCGGGCAGCCGGATGCCCAACGAGAGGGAGATATCCAGGTCCTTCGGTGTGAACCGTAACGTGGTACGGGAAGCCCTCCGGAGCCTGGAGGCCATGGGCTTGGTGAGGATCAGGAGAGGGTCCGGCACCTATGTCCAGGACCTGCGGATAAGCGGGGGCGTCAACCTGGTACCCTACCTGTTGGTCAGGGAGGACGGCACCCTCGATCTGGAGGTTCTCCGGGACATCCTAGAGTTTTTCCAGAACAATGTGGTGGAAACGGTTAGGCTGGCGGCGCGCCGGATGGACGCGGAGACCCTGGGGCAGCTGTCCGAGCTGCTGGACCGGGCGGCATCTGCGGAGGGAGGGGAGCGGGAGGGGGCTCTGCGGGACTTCGCCCGCACCGTGGTGGCCTCGGCGCGCAATGTCTTCTACCTGCTCCTTTACAACACCATGCTCAACATACCCCTCCTTTCCACGGCCTTCTTCAACGTCATGGTGGAACTCTTTCCCTGCCTATTGCCGTATCTCAGGAGGATGTTGGAGGCCTTCCGGGGAAACGACGAGAGGATGGCGGTGCTCCTGGTGAGGAACGTCTTCCGCGACCTGGGTAAGGAGATAGGCGCTTCCCTGGTGAGGCTTTATTTCCAGGTAGGGCGGGAAGGATTGAAGGGATTCCTCCCCGGTTAAATTGGTATTACCAATCTCTTGACATAACCCTATAAACCCCAGATAATAAACCCATATAATCCTTATTGGTGCTACCATATTCGGCCAGTATCTGAAAGTGTATTGGGGGAGGCCTCCCCTGGTGATCGTAAGGGCGTCTGCCGCAAGATGGTGAAAGGAGGTATTGCCATGTCCGGCGTTTCCGAGCTCTACGACAAGTTCTTCCTGGAGGTGGCTCCCGCCATGTTCAACGCAGTGGTGGGGGCGTTCCCGGTTACCGGGATGGAGGGAAAGACCTTCTCCTTGCAGGTTGACCTCACCGGTGAGGAAGGAGGGAGCTTCGGCCTGAGGATAGAGGAGGCCAAAAACCTATCCTCCTTCAGGGGGGGAATGGAGAATCCCATGGTATCCTTGGAGATACCCTCCGGGGACTTCCTGCGGGTGATGAGAACCATCTCCGATTTTCCGTGGTCCAGGCTTTACGAAGCGGTCAAGGACACTCGGGGGTCCGTGGTATTCGAGTTGGAGTGGAAAAAGGGCGAGCCTCCCTTAGCTCTAAAGGTCTCCTTCAACGGGGCGGATAACCCGTGCATAAGGTTGAAGGCGGACACGGAGACCATGATATCCCTGCTGCGCGGGCAGACGGGCTTCATGGACGCCTTCATGCAGGGGAAGCTGAAGGTGGACGGAGACCTTCCCTTTGGCCTCCAGCTCATGAACCGTTTCGGCGAATTCCTCCCCGCTTCCGCGTGACCTGGACCACGGGGTATTGTTCCAGGGGACTTGCTGGCCGTAAGCCCTTAGGAAAGTTAGCGGGCTTCGTCCTACGGTGGAGGGGTGCGCGAGCGCCCCTCTTTTTGTCTTGCGTCCTCACCGGTATAGCGAGCCGGCCAAGGTCAAGAGCCCTTCAAGGCTAAAAGCCCGTGCTGAGGAGCACCAGCGGCTGATGAAGTATAGCGACCCGGGTATCGCGAGCCGGTCGAGGGGAAGGGCTCGCTGCCGGGTCTCGCTTTCTTCGATTTCTTCCGGGGGGCAGGGGACTGGCCGGGTGATCATCCCGGTTATCCCCCATGCGGTTCACCGGAGGAAAATGCGGCGGAGCGGGGAAGGAAATTAATCGGAGAACTCATCTTGCTTTTCCCCCAGGGAGGTTGGAGTGAGCCGCAGTGGGAAGGTCTATCTCGCCGGAGTGGCTGGTGGCCTTTTCCTCCTGGCCCTGGTGGGATGCGCTGGGGCAGGGGCTTCCGGGTTGTCCTACTCCGCGGGGGAAACCATCGGGGTGAGTCCCACCAGGATCCACGCCGAGGTGGAGCCGGGTGGCACTTACAGAGATCGAGTGAACCTCATCAACGGAGGAGTCCGGGAGACCTGGGTGAGACCGTTGGTCCGGGCGATGCGGCGCGACGATTCCCACCTTTCTTTCATGCCCTCCCCCCAGTGCGCCTGGGTGAGGTTGGAGGAGGCCGAGATCTTTCTACCGGCTGGGGAAAGCAGGACGGTGGACCTTTCGGTGAAGGTGCCGGAAGGGGAGTCCCCCGGAACCTACTCCCTGGCGGTGATCTTCCAACAGGAAGGCGCCGGGCGTGAGGGGTTGATGGCCCGCGCTGCGCTGGCCGTTACTTTAGAGCTGGTGGTCCTTCCCCCCGCCCCCGCGGATGGAGGAAGGGGCTTCCCTCTCTTCCCCCTGTTCCTCCTGGTCCTCACGCTCCTCCTCTTCCCGGCCCTGGTCGTTTCGTTCCTTAAGATAGGAAGGCGGCTCCTCTCGGATGAGAACCGGTAAGGATTTCCCCGCCTACCTGGGGGTGGCTCTGGCAGCCGTGTGCTGGGGTTCGGTAGGGGTCCTGGTGAGATGGTCGGGAATGGAGGGCCACGAGCCCCAGCTGGTGCTCCTACGCTCAGCCTTGGCCGCCGCCTTCTTCTGCGGGACGGCCCTCCTCTCGGGTAGGGGTCACCAGCTCCGCCCGGGGAGAAAACCGGCCCTGCTTTTTGCGAGTGGCCTTCTCCTCACCTTCCACTGGGTGGTCTTCTTCAAGGCCATCAATTCACTGGCCCTGGGGCAGGCGGTGTTCATCACCTACCTGGCCCCGGTGCTGGTGGCGGCGCTGGCCCCGCTGCTGCTGCGGGAGAGGCTGGAGGGTATAACCGTGACGGCCCTGCTGCTGGCCCTGGCTGGCCTTTTCCTCTTCACCTTGACCGCCTCTGGTGAGGGAAGATTGCGACCGGAGGGCCTGGCCTTCGCCCTGCTGGCCGCCCTGAGCTACGCATTGCTTCTCATAATACTCAAGAGATTGAGGGAGGAAGTGCATACCCTCACCATCGCCTTCTACCAGTCCCTAGTGAATGTGGTGGTCCTGCTCCCCTTTGTCGGGTTCCGACCTTTCCCCGCCACCGGGGTGAACTGGCCCTCCGTGCTGGTGCTGGGACTTTTTCACACGGGGCTGGTGGGCCTCCTATACATAAACGCGGTGAAGGGGGTAAAAGCGCAGCACGTAGGGGTCATCTCATACCTGGAGCCGCTATCCGCTTATATCTTCGGCTGGCTGGCGCTGGGGGAGGGATTGGGCTGGAGTGATCTCCTGGGGGGCATGCTTATCCTGGCTGGTGGCCTGCTGGTGATGCTCTACCGCACCCCTGCCGCGGTGGGTCCTCCGCCCAAGGCCTGACGCTTGGGGTTTAAGGGAAAATACAGGTTTCGCTGGGGGTTCCCGGCGGCTCCTTCTCGGTGGCTTCAAAGCATCTCCTGTTCCACGAAACGGGTGTGGTAGTCGCCGGCCAGGAAGCGGGGGTCATCCAGGAGCCTCAGGTGGAAGGGGATGAGGTGGGAGACGCCCTCTATCTCGAACTCCTCCAGGGCCTCCCTCATGATCCTCATGGCCTCCTCCCGGTCCCTCCCGTGAACGATGAGTTTGGCCAGTAGGGAGTCGTAGTTGGGGGATACGTGGTATCCCTGGTAGCAGTGGGAGTCGACCCTCACATGGGGTCCCCCCGGTGGGTTCCAGCGGGTTATCTCCCCGGGGGTGGGGAGAAAATCGCGCTCGTAGTCCTCGGCGTTGATGCGGCACTCGATGGCGTGACCTCTGATGGAGATGTCCTCCTGGCGCAGGGACAGGGGTTCGCCCATGGCTATTCTTATCTGCTCCACCACCAAGTCCACCCCGGTTATCATCTCGGTGACGGGGTGTTCCACCTGGATGCGGGCGTTGAATTCCATGAAGTAGAAGTTCCCCTCCTCGTCCAGGAGGAATTCCATGGTCCCGGCGGAGTCGTAACCCAGGGCTTCCGCTCCCCGCACGGCCGCCTCTCCCATCCTACGACGGGTCTCCTCGTCCAGGGCGGGAGAGGGTGCCTCCTCCAGCAGCTTCTGGTTCCTCCTCTGGATGGAGCATTCCCTCTCGAAGAGGTGCAGCACACGGCCGTGCCGGTCGCCCAACACCTGTATCTCTATGTGCCTGGCCCGGCGCAGGAACTTCTCGATGTATATCTCCTCGGAGCCGAAGGCGTGCCTGGCTTCCGCCTTTACCAGGGGTAGGGCCTTGACCAGCTCCTGCCGGTCGTTTATGACCCGCATCCCCTTGCCGCCCCCTCCCAGGGAAGCCTTGAGAAGGATGGGGAAGCCCAATTCGTCGGCGATGCGCATGGCTGCCGACTCGTCCAGGTCCGGCGAGGAGTAACCAGGCAGGACGGGGACTCCCGCCCGGGCCATGATCTCCCGGGCCCGGGCCTTGTTCCCCATGGCGGCCAAGGCCTCGGGGTGGGGCCCGATGAAAACCAGGCCGTTTTCCTGGCAGGCACGGGCGAATTCCTCGTTCTCCGCCAGGAAGCCGTATCCCGGATGCACCGCGCCCGCGCCGGTGATCTCCGCCGCCCCGATGACGTTGCGGATGTTCAGGTAGGACTCGGAGCTGGAGGCCGGGCCGACGCAGACCTTCTCGTCCACGTAACGGAGGTGCAGCAGGTCGGCATCGGCCTTGGAGTAGATGCCCACTGTTTTCAGGCCCAAGGCCCGGCAGGCCCGTAGTATCCTCAGGGCTATCTCGCCCCGGTTGGCTATGAGGACTTTGTCGAACAAGGCCCTTTTTCTCCCGTGGTCCCTTGGTCCCCTTATCGGGCCCTCCCGCGGGTGAACACGGTAGGGCGCGGGAGGTCAGTCTACCGCCGGTTCGATCTCCATGATCACTTGGTCGTACTCCACGCCCTTGCCGTGTTCGACCAGGATATGGACCACCTTACCGTCCACCGGCGAGGGGATCTCGTTGAAGAGCTTCATCACTTCGATCATGCAGAGGGTCTGCCCTTTTTTCACCGTGTCCCCCTCTCGCACGAAGGGCTCCGCCCCGGGCGAGGGAGTCAGGTAGAAGGTTCCTACCATGGGAGCCCGCACCTGTACCAGTCCCAGCGTCTCCTGGGATGGCTCGGTGCGGTGCACGGGCTCTTTCTTGGACGTGGCGGCCATGCTTTCACTGAAGGACCGATCCCCCAGGTTGATGGTGATGGAGAGGTTCTGCAGGGCCTGTAGCACCGCCTCGCTGACCCTGGTGGTGACCGTCTCGGCCAGCTCCTCTATGGCCACCTCCTCCAGGTACCTCCTCTCCCGACGCTCCATCACCTTCTGGGGCGGTTCCTCCTCCTCAAGGTCGATGACGGGGTTCTTCCTCCAAAGGAAGAACTTGAGGGCGGCGTCGGGGAAGATGGCGTAGGAGATGTAGTCTTCCTCCTTCTCCACCAGCTCCGGGTCCAACTCCCTCTTGGCCCTGGGAAGCTCCGGCTCCAACAGGTCTGCGGGCCGGCACTGGATGGGCTCCTCCCCCTTGAGTACCCTGGCCTTGAGCTCCTCGCTTATGGGAGCGGGGGGCCTTCCGTAGTAACCCCGCACGTAGTTCTCTATCTCCCGGGGGACTATCTTGTACCGCTCGCCAGCGATGACGTTGAAAACCGCCTGGGTGCCCACCAACTGGCTAGTAGGTGTGACCAGGGGGGGATACCCCAGGTCCTCCCGTACCCTGGGGATCTCCTCCAAGACTTCCTCCATCCTGTCTAAGGCGTTGAGCTGCTCCAGCTGGGCGATGAGGTTGGTGGCCATGCCCCCGGGAATCTGGTGGGTGATTACCGTGATATCGATGAGGGGCTGTTCCTGTCCCATGAGCTTCCTCTTCTTGGAGACCACCTCGAAGTACTCGGAGACGTCACGGATGGCGTCGAAGTCCAGGTCCAGTTCGTAAGGTGTCCCCCGCAACGAGGCCACCAGGGTCTCCACCGCCGGCTGGCTGGTGTAAAGGGAAAGGGGTGCCACCGCGCAGTCCACCACGTCAGCCCCCGCCTCAAAGGCTTTTATGTAGGTGCTGGCGGCCATGCCCGTGGAGGCATGGGCATGGATCTGGACGGGCACCTCGATCTCCTCCTTCAACCTCTTTACCAGCTCGTAGGCGGTGTAGGGAGCCAGGATGCCCGCCATGTCCTTTATACACAGGGAGTCGGCCCCCAATTCCACTATCTCCTTGGCCGTCCTGACGTAGCTCTCAATATCGTGGACTGGGCTGATGGTGTAGCAGATGGTGCCCTGGGCGTGAGCGCCCTCCCTCTTGGTGACCTCGATGGCCTTCCTCATGTTGCGCACGTCGTTCAGGGCGTCGAAGATGCGGATGATGTCTATGCCCCCGGCCACCGCCCTCTTGATGAACTCCTCCACCAAGTCGTCGGCATAATGCCGGTACCCCACCAGGTTCTGGCCCCGTAGGAGCATCTGGAGCTTGGTCCGCTTTATCTTCTCCCGAATCCGGTACAGGCGGTCCCAGGGGTCTTCGTTCAGGAACCGCATACAGACGTCGAAGGTGGCGCCCCCCCACACCTCCACCGAGTGGTAGCCGATGTCGTCGATGCGTTCAGCGATGGGGAGGATGTCGGTGAGGCGCATGCGGGTGGCCCAAAGGGATTGGTGGGCGTCCCTCAGGGTGGTGTCGGTGATGCTCACCCTTCTTTTTTCCATCGGACTCACCTGGTTTCCCCGCGGCGGGGAAAGGACCTCAGTTTTCCGGGCAAGCCATGGACAGCCAGGGCGGCCAACACCGCCTTACCCAGGTCGATGAGGATGAAGGGCTTCACCCCCAGGCGGAAGGCGTCCGCTGGGTTGGCCCCGTGCAACTGGAGCCATGCGGAGAGCCAACTCCACCCGCAGGCATATATCGCGGCGATGCCAGCGATGGAGGCGGAGAGGGCCGCCATGAGGGCATATAGGTGACCCCTCCGTCCCCCGGCGAGCATCCGACGGTGCAACCACCCCGCCACGTAGGCCGCCATGGCGAAACCGACCAAGTAACCCCCGGTGGGTCCCGCCAGCACCTGGGGTCCGGCATGGGGTGGGGAGGCGAAGAAGGGCGCCCCCGAGATACCCGCCAGCAGGTACATGAGTACTGAGGCGAAGGCCCATGAGGGACCCAGGGCGAGCCCGGAAAGCAGCACGAAGAAGACCTGCATGGTCACGGGGACCGGTTTCAGGGGGATCCTCATGATGGCCCCCATGCCGATGAGGGCAGAGAAAAGGGCCGCCAGGGCCACTCCACGGTACATGTCTGCCCCGGTGGCCTCCGCTCTCTCGCGAATCGTGATGGATGATTTCATGACTCAGGTCTGCGACTCCCTCTTTTGGGCGTGAAGTGATTTTGTATATTTGTACAGAAGCGGTGGGGGGAATGTCAATCGGGATTTGGAAGGGTTTCCCTCGCCCCTCGGTGAGCCAGACTACCATGGTCGGTGATGGTCGTTGAAGGCTAGGTGGAAGGTAGTGGAATACACGGTCACCGGGTCCACCAGCGACGATGCCCGGAGGATGGTAGAGGGAGGAAGCGGGCCGTGGCTGGTGGTACGGGCAGATCACCAGACCAGGGGGCGGGGCAGGTTCTCCCGGAGATGGATGGACATGCCGGGCAGGTCCCTGCTCATGACCGCCGTCCTCCCTCGAGCCCACCCCTTCCGGGTGAACTCCGTGGTCTGCCTGGCGGTGCTGGAGGCGGTGAGGGCTATGGGTGGGGAGGGGCCGAGGTTCAAATGGCCCAATGACCTGGTCTACCCCGAGGGCAAGGCGGGGGGCCTGCTCTGCGAGGCGGTGGAGGGTCCCCAGGGTAGGTTCGTGTTGGCCGGCCTAGGAATCAACGTCTCCTACGGCCCGGGGGAGCTGGAGGTGGAGGGGTCAAGGATCACCTCCCTCTGGGTGAGTGAGAGAAGGCTTTTCGGGGCCAGGGAACTGTTTAGGGAGATACTGGAAAGAATTCCTAGCCTTTGGGTCGAGGACATGCGCGTCCTACACCAGAGGTACCAGGAAAACATGGCGGAGGTGGGCCGGGAAGTGGTGCTGGGCCCCCCGTACCGATTTAAGGGGGAGGAGAGCCCGGCGGGCGTCGTGAGGGGCGTGGTCCTGGGGGTGGACCAGGAGGGTCGCCTGCTGCTGGAGGGTGAAAGGGGCGTCCTGCAGGTGCTGGCGGGAGATCTCATGCCGGTTTAGACCCGCCCTGAGGTCCGCCCACCCTCCCGGGTGGCGACGTTTCCCTCACCGGGTAGACCGTTCGCTCCAAACCCGACACCACTAGTGGCGGACTTTTTGCTGTCTTGCCTAGGAGGACTCAGGTTTCACCTCCGAGGGGCCAAGGCGGGAATCGGGGTCTTTCCCGGGGAAAGCAGGTCCTTGCCCGGCGGGTCGCACCCTCAGTAAACCCACCCCGGGAAGGTGCAAACGTTGGCGGGTTTTTCCGTGCGGTACATCTCTATACCTCGCCAGGGCTCCCCCAGGATGCCGTCGTGTATGGCCCAGGCCCTTCCCCGCACCGTCCTCTCCATGCCTGGCTGGCGGAAGGGGGTGGAACCGTCCAGCTTCTGGTAAAGCTCGCCCCCGGGCTGGAAACCACGGTGGATCTCCTCCATCTTCCTCTTCCCCCGGATGTAATTGAAACCATAATATTCCAGCAAGATGGCGCTGCTGTAAGTTAGTGGCTCAGCGATCACCATGTCCTGTTCCAGGGCCTCGATGAACTCGGTGGCAATGGGCACGAAGTCCCGGAGCATGCGCAGACCCCTCCTCACCTGACCGGGGGCGAGCCCCGCCTCCATGGCCCTGATCTCCTCCGGGATATTCCTGCGCACCGTGGCGAACTTGGTCCTGCGCCCCAGCTCGTCCACGTCGGTGTTGAAGCGGGGACTCCTCGGGTCGTTGATGATGAGGAAGTTTATCTCGATCTTGTACAGGGGTGTGTCCTCTATCTCCAGGAAGAATATGCAGTCCTGGTCCTCCGGCCTTTCCCTCACTTCGATAGTGGCGAAGGTGAGATCGGGATGGGAGGTGACCTTCACCACCTTCTCGCCGGCGGCGTTGCGCAAGGTCTCGGGGTTTATGCGGAACATCTCGAATATCCTGGGTGGTACCAAGAGCGAGTAGATCCTCTCCCCGGCCTCGGGGCCCAGTCGGTTGATCTCATTGATGGTATGGGGCACTATCCTTCCCGCGTACTCACGGAAGGCTCTTTTAAAGCGGTTTTCTGGATCCACGGAAAGTCCCATTGCCACCCCCTTGCAGTAACCAGGATTTACCGCCTTGCCTATTTTATCATTCCACCCAAGCTGGTCACCGTTACTGTTCAGACCCGTTCCCTGGTCGTGCTTGCCCCGTTAACCTGGGCACGGGAAGGGAGGGCTTGGAGGTCCTGGGGTCGCTTTCATCGCATTTTCTTTTGTTTTGCTGCTTTCGGATTCAAGCTGTATCCCAGGACTTTTGAGCCAAGAGCGCCTGGGGAATGCGGTGGCACCGCTTCCTGCGGGTCCCGCGGAAAGGTGTGGGAAGGGGCCTGTGGGTTTTCCAGCCCCGATGAGCTCCGCCTCGCCGCGGGTTCCACCGTGTTAGGATAATGGTCGAGCGCCGGAGTACAGGCGGTGGGATTTTCTCGCGGATTGAAAGGGGGTGCTTCGGGGGATGGAAGGGGTTCGCCGAGAAGATCGTCACTTCGAGAGCCACGGGCTGCGATGCGCCGCTTGGTTGTACTTGCCGGTGGGGGTGGAAAGACCGCCCGTGGTGGTCATGGCCCACGGCTTCGGGGCCGAGAGGTCCTTCGGCCTGGAGCCCTACGCCTTGAAGTTTGCCGGGAGGGGGATGGCCGTTCTCCTCTTCGATTACAGGGGTTTCGGGGACAGCGAGGGAGAGCCCCGATACCTAGTCAACCCCTGGAGGCACCTAGCGGACTGGGAGGCGGCCCTGACCTACGTGAGGGGGCTGGAGGAGGTGGACAGTTCGCGGGTGGCCCTCTGGGGGACCTCCTACAGCGGCGGGCACGTGCTGGTCACCGCGGCCAAGGACCACAGGGTTCGCGCCGCCGTGATACAGGTCCCCTTCGTCAACGGGCCCAGCTCGGTCTTGAGGACGGGCTTGAGGCACGCCCTTCAGGCCACCCGGGAGGCCCTGAAGGACGTGGGTAAGTTCCTGCTCGGGCGGAAGCCGCACTACGTGCCCATAGTGTCCGAGCCCCACGAATTCGGTATCCTCAATACCCCGGAGTGCTGGCCGGGCTACATGGCCCTGGTCCCGGAGGGCTCATCGTGGGAGAACCGCTGCCCCGCCCGGGCCGCCCTCCAGCTTCTCCTCTACGCCCCCTCCCTCTACACGGGGAGGGTCAGGTGCCCCACCCTAGCCATCATCGGGGTCCGCGATTCCCTCATCTCTCCCCGAGCGGTGGAGAGGGCGGTGTCCCGCATCCGGGAGGTGTGCATCCTGCATCTCGATGCAGGTCACTTCGATGTGTACCGGGGGGACCTTTTCCTGGAGGTCTCTGAGAGGCAGGCGGAGTTCCTGGCCCGGCACCTGGGGGTGGGTTGAGCCGGCGCTGCGCCGGGATCGGGGGCATATCTTCTATACCCGCCCCAGGGAGACCGGCCGGTTTTTCGGTTCCCAGACTCAGTCCCCGAAGGAGATCCCCACCGCCCGGGCGAACCTTACCATCTCCCCCTGGGGGACTACTTTCTTCTGGGCGGAGATGGCCTCGGCTATGGGGACCGCCTCGATATTGTCGTGGCGCAGGCAAGCCATCTTCCCCGTCTCCCCCTCAGCGATCATCTCCACCGCCTTTACCCCGAAGCGGGTGGCGAGGATCCGATCCAGCGGGCTGGGGGATCCGCCCCTCTGCAGGTGGCCTAGGACGGTCACCCTGGTCTCGATGCCGGTGAGTGACTCTATCTGGTGGCCCAAGAGCTCGCCGATCCCCCCCAGGACCTTCTTCCCGCTGGCGTATTCCTTGTATATGACTCCCCTTTCCGGGTGCACGGCGCCTTCGGCGACCACCATAATGCTGAACCTCTTGCCTACTTCCTCCCGGTGTCGGACTTTCTTGATGACGCCCTCCAGGGTGAAGGGGATCTCCGGGATCAGGATGATGTCGGCCCCGCCGGCGATGCCGGAATATAGGGCGATCCAACCCGAGTTCCTGCCCATGACCTCCACGATCATCACCCGGTGGTGGGACTCAGCGGTGGTGTGCAGCTTGTCTATGGCCTCGGTGGCGGTGCGCACGGCGGTGTCGAAGCCGAAGGTCACGTCGGTGGCCATGAGGTCGTTGTCTATGGTCTTGGGTATCCCTACCACCGGTTGGCCCAGCCGATGGAGCTCGTGGGCGATGTGCATGCTCCCATCACCACCGATCACCACCACTACCTCCAATCCCCTCCTCTTGCAGTTCTCGATGGCCTTTCCGGAGAGGTCGGCGTAGCCTACGATCTTCCCGTTCTCCGTGATCGGATAGCGGAAGGGGTTCTCCCGGTTAGTGGTGCCCAAGATGGTTCCGCCCCGGTGTAGGATACCCGAGACCTCCCTTTCCGTCAGGGGGATCATGCGATTCTCCACCAGACCGGTGAAACCGTCCATCACCCCCACCACCTCCATCCCGTAACGGAAAATGGCGGTCTTAGTCACCGCTCTGATCACCGCGTTAAGCCCGGGACAGTCACCACCCCCGGTGAGCACGCCGATCCTCTTGGGACTCATCGCCTTATTCCCCTCCTCAATCTCGCTTTTTATCGGACTTTCGCATGGAAATATTACCCCGCTGGAGGCTCCGCATCCTCCAGCAGGGTTACCCGGGCGTCACTTTACGGTGGGTTGGGTATGCGGCGGAAGAGGGCCCCGCGTCGGGGAAGGCAGGCCTCCATCTCGGCGATACAGGGCCGAACCGGTGAGGGCCCGACTTCTCCGTCGGTTTGCGTATAACTCCCGGTCGGCAGTGAGATGAGGCCCTCCTTTAGAACCTCCGACCCCACAAGGTTTTTCCGGCGAAGCCGTGTCCGAACATAGGAGCAAGGCCTTTCTTCCGTGAGACCCTACGACCCCGCCAGTTGGTGCGCGTATTAACTCCCGGGGACTGGGAATTACGAGTTGCGCCGGGGCCGTGGTGGGCCTGGGGCACGGGAGTTGACGGCCCCCCCTTACCATGTTAACCTTCGGTAATATGGAATGACATGTCATTCTACTAACGACGGAGGATGGCATGGGGGGCACCATAGTGGAGAGGAGGAGGGCCGAGATCATCGGAGCGGCCCTGAAGGTGTTCTCGGAGAAGGGTTTTCACGCCGCCAGGATAGAGGACATCGCCGCCGAGCTGGGCATAGGGCACGGCACATTTTACCGTTACTTCCGCAACAAGCTCGATATCTTCCAAGGGGTGCTGGACTGGGTTCTGGAGAAGGCCAGGGAGCTGGTGCACGACGTGGACCCCAATTCCCCCAACAGCCTCGATGAGTACCGTGCCCAACTGGAGGAGATCGGGGACAGGATGTTCGCCCTATTCAAGGCCCATCCCGAGGTCTCCCGCATCCTCTTTTACGAGGCCATGGGCATCAACGACCCGGAGCTCCAGGAGAAGATTCAGGCCGCCTACGACTGGATGGGAAGGCTCACCGAGCTTTACCTGATAAACGGTAAGAAGAAGGGTTACATAAGGGAGGACCTCCGGACCTGGGAAACGGCCCTGGCCATAAACGCGGCCCTCTTCGAGGCGTGTCGCCGAGTGGTGAGTAGCGATGACCCCGACCGCGAGGTAGAGGTCTGGAAGGAAGTGATCATCGACTTGATGTTAAGGGGGATTGCGGCCTGATCCGGGCAGGGCCTCATCGGCGTTTGCGAGGTCTCACGGTGGCCTCCAGTCGGTGGTGAACCGAACGCGGGCGGAGGCAGGAGGGATGCGAATGTCTGTTCCATGCCGCCGCGGATGACGCTTCGACTCAGGCTACCGGGGTATCGATCTGATCCGGGGCGGCTTGGTTTCGTTAGGTCTGGGCTGGCTTGAGTTTCATCCACGAGGAAGGAGGGGTGTGTCATGGTCCAGGTGGATGTCTTCTGGAGCTACGGGATCGGGGCCAGCTTCGCCCTGGCCGCATTCCGGCAGCTGAGGAAGCTAAAGGTGGAGAACGAGATAAGCCGCTGGAAGCTGGGCTGGAAAAGAGAACCCGTGACCCCGGCGGAAGTGGCCGGAGAGGCGCAGGAGGAGCTTCGGGAAAGGGAAAGGGGGGCCTTGGCGGAGCTTTTAGGGGAGCTTAGGAACAATGGATTTTCCCCCGGCAAGTTGGATCTGAAGAGGGTGTCGCAGTTCCACCGCGTCGTCAAAGCCTGGATGGACCGTCACAGCGACGCCTTCCATAATGAATACTTCCTCAAGACCCTGCTCTTTTTGGCCCTCCTCTTCGTTCCATCCGGCTCGGTGCTCCTCTGGTCCAATCCCAACTGGGAGACCATGCAGGTGGGGAGTTACGAGACCATCCCCGCCTGGTTGGTGGGTGTGTTCACCACCACCAACATCACCCAGGGATTACTGGGCTTCTGGGCCACCTACCGGGACATCATGAAGGGTAATTATTACAGGGCCGCCTTGCACACCATGCTGGCCTACATAGGGTTCTTCTTCATCCTGGCCAATGGGTGGGACAACAAGGGCTATCAGCGCTTCTTCTCGGCCAACCGCGAGGCCTTCGAGAATTGGAAGTGGACCAACGTCTTCGGCTGGCTCAAGTCGGACGTGGTTCGCATCCTCCTCACCTACGGGGTGGCCTTTATACCCCTCATCTACTACTGGATCTGCAAATGGCTCATCGAGGGCTACGACATGGAGGCCGGCCGGGAGGGGGAGGTGGACTTGTTCGAGAGGCTCCCCGAGGCGACGAGGCCTGCCCTGCTGGCTAGCATGGCCATATTCGGAGGGGCCCTCGGCTCAGCGATACTGGCCACCGTCCTCATCCACAACCTGGGCTGGGCCAGGGGCCTGGCCATATACGCGGCGGTGATGGGATGGTTGTTGAGCAGGTGGGGCCCGGGCCCACTTCTGACCAAGCGCCTTCTGGGGGTGGAGGACCTGCACGACGTACCCGTGGAGGAGCTGGTGCACAGGAAGATAGAGGAACTGGAGAATGAGAAAGTGAGCGTGTGAGCATCTCCGTTCCCGGGGCCGGCCCCTGGGGCCGGCCCCTCTTCGTTAGGGCCGCGTTTACCGTATCGATTGAAGTCACAACCACCGGAGGCGTACGAGGTTGTCTCGCCGGGGACGTTTCCTGTGGCTCTACCCCCGGACCTCCGCCACAAGTGGGGCGTGGGTAGAGGACACTTATGGTGAGTGACAAGGGAAAAATAGAAGTATGCTATGAAGGTGGAAGTCCTGATGGAGCCCGGGGAATGGTCTCTTTCCCGGGTTCGCGATAGCCCATTTCGCGGCAAGCGAGGTGGGTGGTTGCTGGTGGGAAGGAAAGGGAAGGTTTTCGAGTGGTTCGCTAAAGCACCTAGGTACAAGGATGCCATAGGCAAGATGACCAGATGGCCCGTGTTGCGTTCCGTGCTACCCCGCATCTTGGCGGCCAGAGGGAACAACTTCACCGTCATACCGGTGAACGAGGGGATAGAGCTGGAAGGCGGCATCGCCATGCCCATCTCCGTGGCGGAGTACTTCATCGATCGGGCCGTGCATCACGTCATACTGGACTTCTGCCCCTGTCGCAGGTCCTTCCATTGTAGGGAGTTCCCGGTGAACCACGGCTGCCTTTTCATCGGGGAGGGAGCGCGGGAGATCGATCCGGGCGTGGGGAAGCACGTCGGGAAGGAGGAAGCCCTTGACCACCTGCACCAGGGCGCGAAGATGGGACTGTTGACGGTGATCGGAAGGCTCGATTTCGACGCTGTTATGCTGGGCGTGAAGCAATGCAGGCGACTCATGACCATATGCCAGTG
>Ga0272449_1002982_pt1 | contig 15063 bp, 12 predicted proteins | sample YNPCB0241_FD_198679 | JGI IMG/M metagenome (GOLD analysis project Ga0272449, IMG submission 198679) | Hot spring sediment microbial communities from Yellowstone National Park, WY, United States - YNP-CB-024-1 | ecosystem: Environmental > Aquatic > Thermal springs > Hot (42-90C) > Sediment...
GGAATTTTAGTACTAGGATAAGGAGGCAAAGAATAAAAATCAAGGGGTTGGGCTGTGGGGGTGAAGTGCAGTAAGGCTATAACTAGAAGTGAGATTACAAGAGGCTTTAGAGTTTCCGAGAATCTACTACTTATATTAAGGAGGAGGTGTAAAAAATGAATACAGGACTTGTTCCTACAGATTTACTATGCGAGTATAGAGCAGAACCCTTAGGGATTGATACATTAAAGCCGAGATTCTCCTGGAGAGTAGATACTACCGAACGCGGACAATTTCAGACCGCCTATCAAATTTTAGTAGCAAGCACTTTAGAAAATATAGAAAATGATTACGGAGATATGTGGGATAGTGGAAAGGTCGAATCAAAAGAATCTACTAATGTAGAGTATTTGGGAAAGAAACTTAAAAGTGGGGAAACTTACTATTGGAAGGTACGTATTTGGGATAAATATGGAGAAGTTGCACCGTTTAGTAAGGTATCAAAATTCGAGATGGGACTACTTAGTCCTAGTGACTGGCAGGGGGAATGGATTACGGTTCCTATATATAAACCGGGACCTTCTCCTATGTTTCGTAAAGAATTTATACTAGATAAACCAATAAAAAAAGCACGTGCATATATAAGTGGTCTAGGTTACTATGAACTGAGAATTAACGGGAAAAAGGTTGGAGACTATGTGCTTGATCCAGGATGGACAGATTATAGTAAAAGGATACTATATACCACCTATGATGTAGGTGGATACTTAAAAGAAGGATTAAATGTGGTAGGCATTATTCTGGGAAATGGCTGGTGGGGTAACTTTCCTATGGGGATGAGAAATTTACCCCAGGTTCTGTTGCAGATGAACATTGAATTTACTGATGGAGATAAGACAAGTATAGTGACTTCGAGAGATTCTGGATGGTTAGTCACTCTTGAAGGGCCTATAGTAGAGAATAATATTTATGATGGAGAAGTTTATGATGCAAGACTCGAAAAACCAGGATGGGATACCCCTGAATATAGCAAGAATCACCAAGAAGAATTAGAAAAAAAATGGGAAATTCCGCTAACTGCGGAGCCTCCTGGGGGTATTATGGTATCACAGATTATAGAACCTATTAGAGTAATTCAAGATTTGAAGCCTATTAGTATTACTGAGCCAAAACCTAATATATACGTATATGACTTGGGACAAAATATAGCAGGGTGGGTTAGACTCAAAGTAAGTGGTCCAAAAGGAAGTAAAGTAATCTTAAAATTTGCAGAATTACTATACGAAGATGGAACAGTTAACCAGGAGAATCTTGTAGGAGCAAAAGCAACTGATATATATATTTTAAAAGGGGATGGGGTAGAAATATGGGAGCCTAGATTTACTTACCATGGGTTTAGGTATGTTCAAGTAGAAGGATTTCCAGGTATACCTGAATTAGAGAACATTACAGGAAGGGTTGTACGTTCCTCTGTGGAACGTATTGGAGAATTTGAATGTAGTAATACATTGCTAAATCAAATATATCGAAATATTGTTTGGACAGAGTCTAATAATCTGCATAGTGTTCCAACGGACTGCCCTCAACGTAAAGAACGGCAGGGATGGCTAAACGATATGACAGCTAGGTATGAAGAAGCAATATATAATTTTAGGATGGCTAATTTTTATTCTAAATGGTTAAATGACATTCATGATGAACAAGGAGATAAGACAGGAGCTATCACAGATACGGCACCTTTAGTCTATGGACGTAGACCTGCTGATCCTGTAAGTAGTTGTTATTTACTTGTACCTTGGGCACTTTATCTCCATTACAATGATAAGAGAATTCTTGAAGAACACTATGAAGGAATGAAAAGATGGACAGATTATTTAAGTAGTCAAGCAAAAGACTATATTGTTTCTTACAGTTGCTGGGGTGACTGGGCTTCACCTATAAATGAATGTATTCCTGATAGTATAGGAAGCGGGGCTGTCTCAGCTGTAACTCCAGGAGAACTAATGTCAACAGGTTATTATTATTACAATACACTAATTCTTTCCAAAATTGCCCATATATTAGGAAATTACGATGATGAACAGAAATACAGAGGACTGTCAGAGAAAATTAGAGAAGCGTTTAATAATAAGTTTTTAGATCGAGCTAAAAATCAGTATGCAAAAGGGAGTCAAGCAAGTCATATTTTCCCTCTATTTTTGGACATAGTACCTGAAGAAAACAAGAAAGGAGTGATAGAGAATCTTCTAAAGGATATTTTAGAAGTCCATAATGGACATCTTGCTACAGGTAATCAATGCACTAAATATCTCCTAGAAACTTTGACAGACCTTGGCTTTGTAGATATCGCATACTTAATAGCTACTCAAACAACATACCCAAGCTGGGGTTATATGATTCAGAATGGAGCGACTACTGTATGGGAACGATGGGAACTTATGACAGGTCCAGGGATGAATTCTCATGACCATCCAATGCATGGTTCTATTGGTTCTTGGTTCTATAAAGGGCTTGCCGGAATAAAGCCTAGTGAAGATGGTCCTGGTTTTGCTAAATTTATTATTAGACCTAACATACCAAAAGACTTAAAGTGGGTTAAGTGTTCTCTAAGGACAATTAAAGGGACTGTTATATCGAACTGGGAGAAAAAAGAAGATTCTCTAATGCTAGAGGTAAAAATACCTTTTAACACCGAGGCAAGAGTCTATATTCCAAAATTAAATATCAAGGATAAGAAGTTCGTAATAAAAGAGGGGGAGATAGAAATCTTTAAAGATGGAAAATTCTTGAATAAAGTAGAAGGGATAATCAATGGTAAGGAGGATAATGAATATGTAATATTTGATGTTGGCTCAGGATCTTATTCATTCACACTTAGTATTGTTGAATGATACAGTTATAATGTGGAGTTTAACTTCTAAAATACCATAATAAATAATGCTCTAATCCTATATTTATTTCATGTAGCCTACATTCCGCAGGTATAGTATAATGTATAAAAATTTTTCTTTTGAGAAAGGATGGAGGATTAGAATTGAAAGTTACTAAACTGAATGGAAGATAAAGAGGGAGTTAGCCAGGCTAGGAGAAAGCATACCCAATCAGAAGGGGAAACCGACACAAAGACCTACAATGAAGTGGGTATTCCAGTTTTTCAGGGGTATAAGTGAAGTAAGAATGGAGCTAATGGGAGAAGAGATAGTAAAGGTGACAAATTTAAGAGAAGTACCTAGGAAGATTCTTTCACTAATGGGGAAGGAGTGTGAAAAATATTATAATTGAGAATGATACGTGCGGAATGTGGGTTATATGAATGCATTTGTCTATTTTATTCGTAATAAGTGGCATTTTATAGATAAGTTTTAATTGCTATACGAATAGAAAATTTAATAGAATGTCTTTTACCTATCACTGAGTAAGATCTATATGCTTACTTCCTTTGGTTATTCTTGCAAAAACGATTGATGGAATTCCAATCTTATAGTTGGATACTTACTTTTAGAGCGTTCAAGGGGTTAATTCCATTTACTCAAGTAATCATCAATATTTACACTACTTCATCAACTAAAATTATAACAATTACCCAACCGTTTTATTATTGACATTTTATATATAAATGAGCTATAATTTCCATTAGAAGATAGGAAAATAAGAAAGGAGTGATGCCTGGAGAAGAAAAGATATATTAGTCTTAATGGTTTGAGAGATAATTCAGTCAAGTTGACCCGAAAGAGATAGTTTTAGATAGCAAATTTAAGCATTCATACCTTGAAAGTTTGATAGAAAGAAATTTAAGTACTGGAGGTAAATTACGAGATTGTTAGTTGAGATAAGTTTATAGGAGGTGTTAGAGGATGAAGACTTTTACTAAAATTCTACTTTATGTCTTTTTGATTCTTTTAGTCAGTCTGAATTCTTTTCATTATTCTTTTTCGCAGGCGACTAGATTCCCAACCCAGTATAATTCACCTTTAGACTATCAAAGAGCTACAGGCAAGAGAATAACTAGCTTCAATGAGGCTCCTATGTTAGCAGAACTCGTGAAACAAGGTAAACTGCCACCTCTAAAAGAGAGACTTCCTAAAGAACCAGCGGTAGTGGAAGTAGTGGAAGAGATAGGGAAATACGGAGGAAATTGGCGCAGAGTATATACTGGAGCAGGGGATACCCCTGGTTTTCAAAAGATTATAGCAGAGAGTCTATTAATTTGGAACCATAATGGCACTAAAGTACTTCCTAACTTAGCTAAAAGATACGATGTATCTAAAGATATGAAAGAGTTTACTTTCCATCTCAGACAAGGAGTAAAGTGGTCTGATGGACAACCTTTTACTGCAGATGATATTATGTTCTGGTATGAAGACATCGCTTTAAACAAGGAACTTACACCTGCATTTCCCGCATGGTTAAGGACTTTTGGTAATCCTGTAAAGATAGTAAAGGTTGATGACTATACGGTAAAGTTTATATTCACTCATCCTAATGTCTTATTCCTGGAGAATATGGCTTATGAAGGATTTTGGATATTAACCCCAAAACATTATCTAAAACAGTTCCACCCCAAATATACTCCAAAAGAAAAACTGGAGGAACTAGCCAAGAAAGAGGGCCTTCAGTACTGGTATCAGCTCTTTGGTAATAAGGCAAATATATGGGATAACCCAGAATATCCAGGATTATGGCCATGGATTCCCAAGTCCAAGCTTGGCGCTATGAACTATGTGATGGAAAGAAATCCTTACTACTGGAAGGTTGATCCAGCAGGTAATCAGTTGCCTTATATAGATAGAATAACTTCCATATTAGTAAGTAATACCCAGATGATAACTATGAAGGCGGTCTCTGGAGAAATTGATTTCCAGGCGAGGAATGTCCTCTGGACTGATTATCCTGTACTTATGGAAAATAGAGAAAAGGGTGGCTATCGTGTATTAAAATGGCCAATGGCTTTAGGTTCTACTTTTGCACTAATGCCCAATTTAAATCATAAAGACCCTGTACTCAGAAAGTTATTTGAAAACAAAAATTTCCGTATAGCCCTTTCCCTTGCCATTAATAGAGAGGAGATAAATCAATTATGCACATTAGGGGCATGCGAACCTAGACAGGCTACAGTACTTAAAGATTGTCCTTACTATTCTAAAGGTTTAGAAAAATTATATGCCGAATATGATCCTAAGAAGGCCAATGAAATTTTAGATAATATGGGGCTTACCAAGAGAGATAAGGATGGTTTTAGATTACGTCCTGATGGAAAGACATTAGCCATTACTATAGAAATAATGGATAATCCAATGTACGGACCATGGCCAGATATATGTGAATTAGTAAAGAAATATTGGGAAGCTATTGGAATAAAGACTGCAGTTAAAGTTATAGATAGGACCCTTCTTAATACTCGATGGCAAGCAGCTGAATTTGATGTGAGCGGTTGGGCTTGGGGAAGAGGCCTTACTCCATTTATTGGGGGACCAAAGTTCGTATTCCCAAGCGATACCACTTATAATCCTGGTCCTCTATATGGTCTCTGGTACCAAACTGGTGGAAAGTCCGGAGAAGAACCCAAGGGAGATATAAGAAAGGCTATGGAACTCTTTGATAGATTTATTGTCACTACTGATAAAGCCAAGAGATTAAGATTAGGAAAAGAACTTATTCGTCTAAGTACTGAGAATGTATGGAGTATAGGGACGGTTGGACTTATTCCAAATCCTGTTATTGTAAAGAATAACTTTAGAAATGTTCCTGAGGTCTTGTTCTCCGAACACTTACTCCTTACCCCTAGAAATGCATTCCCTGAGCAGTTCTTTATAAAAGAATAAAATAAGAAAGGAGTTGATAAGAATTGGGTCTAACTGCAAAAGAAGTTAAGGAAAAGGCTAAAGCCTTAGGAGCAGATCTGGTGGGTATAGCTCCTATAGAAAGATGGGAAGGGGCACCTATACAAATGGACCCCAGACAGATCATGCCGGAAGCACGTTCTGTTATAGTAATGGGATTTCGTATAATGAGAGGGAGCCTAAGAGGTATAGAGGAAGGGACATTCTTCAGTAATTATTCCTCTATGGGGTATGGAGGACTTACTTACCTATATATACCAATGGTTGTAATAAATCTTAGTAAGTTTATTGAAGATCACGGTTATGAAGCAATACCCTATGGACATCAGAGCGATTGGAGAGCGATTGACAATGAAGGAAACCTTAAACCACATTATAGTAGGCCTGTAGCACCTGGTAAAGCTCGACCAGATGTTATGGTTCATCTAAGGATAGCAGCATACCTAGCTGGACTAGGAGAAATAGGATACAGCAAGCTTCTTCTTACACCAGAATTTGGACCTAGACAGAGAATTGGGATAGTTATAACTGAAGCTAAGTTAGAACCTGATCCTATATATGAGGGTCCACCTCTATGTGACCGTTGTATGGCTTGTGTAAGAGAATGTCCAGGAAATGCTATAAGCGCGACAAAGACAGTAAAAGTTACTCTAGCTGGGCATGAAGTAGAATGGGGGGAACTAGACTGCAAGGCTTGTGATATTGCCTTTAGAGGAGGAAGACCAGTAGACCCTAATGAAGACGACTCCCTTTTAGAGGACTATACAGAACCGATGTACGGTTATAAGATAAAACCCAGTCATATTACTCCATTCTATAGAAAACCTCATAACCTATACATTACTGGACAAGCTATCTGTGGAGCAAGATGTATGAGAGCCTGTATGGTGCATCTGGAAGCTAAAGGAATTCTAAAGAATAAATTTGAAAAGCCATTTAGAAGACGTAAGCCTTGGGTTGTTGATTGGTCTATTCCTGAAGAATCAATTGGAAGTTAGAGATGAAGTTCGCAATTGGCTACCAATTGTGTGAAGAGGAAGGGGAAGAACCCTTCCTCTCTATAGTTAGAGATTACAAAGATTACGTAGCAGAAATTTATTTTCCCTGGGGAGATTTACCTTCAGGTAGGGCTCCATTATCAAATCGACGAGGTTATATAAACTGGGAAGCACAAGATATACTAATAGAAGATTTAATAAGCTTTCGTTCCTCAGGAATAAAATTAGATCTGCTCTTTAATGCTAACTGTTATGGAGCTTATGCTATTAGTAGATATCTGGAGAATCAGGTAGTCTCTATTATAGATTATCTTGGGGAAAAAGTTGGTGGGATCGATATAGTAACTACCACCTCACCCTTTATTGCTTATGTGGTAAAGAGACATTTCCCAGAGATCGAAACAAGGGCTTCTGTAAATATGCAGGTAGGGACAATAGAAGGGATGAAATATCTAAGTGAAATCTTTGACTCCTTCCATGTAAAACGTGAATTTAACAGAAATATTTCTTATCTAAAAGAATTAAAGGAATGGGCTGATAAAAATAATAAAAAGTTATATCTGCTTGTGAATAGCGGATGTCTATATTCCTGCTCTGGACAGATCTTTCATGATAATATGGTGGCCCATGAAAAAGAGATAGATGAAATTATAAATATTTCTGAATGGACACCTTATGTGTGTAGAAACTATCTGAAGAATCCCTCTAACTGGCATATAGTACTTCAGGGTACCTGGATAAGGCCAGAGGACCTCCATAACTATGAAGAGCTTTTCCCGGTAGTCAAACTGGCTACAAGAATGCATTCTAGACCAAGACTTGTTGTTGATGCCTATACAAGTAGAAATTATTATGGAAATTTACTAGAACTCTTTGAGCCTGGCTTTTCTTCCATCTTCTTCCCTTATATACTAGACAATAAGAGATTTCCAAAGGATTGGTTTAATACAACCTCTCAATGTAGTAGAAGATGCGAGAAATGTACGTATTGCAGAGATGTATTGAAGGAGATATTGGTTTAAACGGGACTTAATAAAACTTATAAGTTCTGTAGATTTTCGGAAGCCTAAGCTATAACTAAAGTTACAGGGAGAATTGTTGGGTCTGTCAAGAATCTAGTGTAAACTTCCTGGGTGTCTCATTATAAGTTTTTCAGTATCTTTTGTCCCTCTTCGTAAGAGTTTTCATCAGAACCAAGCTCAATATTATGTCTCTTAGCTAGTTCATATATGTAGAAAGGACTCCTATCCAAGATATCGCATGCGTAAGATAGAGATATCCTCCCCTCTGCAAGAAGCCTAAGAACGTATTCCTCTGCTCCTTCATAAAGGAGCTGTCTTAATGCGGTAGCCTTATCTACCCTTTCTTCAGTTGAACGTAGCTCTACAAGTTTCATAAGATTATCTGGCAATCTCAACGGATATACCTTACTCATCATTTCCCTCCTAACAGTATCAATTTAATCTTCTCATATACAGTATTATTTATATAAGGCTTTAGCCTCTCTAGTTTCTCTAATCCTTCGAAAGGGTCCATAGTACCCTTTTCTACAAGATACAACAATACATTACTAGGAGTAATAAATGGAATCCTATACCTTTTTAAAAGGGTAATAAACCTTCTATCATCGCTAAGAATAACTGCATCTTTATTTCTGAAAAACAGGTGTAATACAGCAGTTTCTCCCTTACCTAATCCAGTAATCCCTTTTACAGTATTATTAGCATCTTCACTGAATGCGAATTCTATAATATCAACACTTCTATTTTTTAATATCTTTTCTAACTCAAAGGCATCTTCATATAATTCTTCTTTCCCCTTTATTATCGTCTCTTCATACACCTCTTTAGGAATAAGACACTCAAAAACAGATAGGAGCTTATCAAGAATTCCAGCCTTATTTAACTTTATAAGCCCGTCACTGTCTAATATTAGCTTATTCATTCTTATACAAAATTATACATTATTATACAAATTAAGTCAAGGTCTCGCTATCCAAAAACATTTAAGTCATCATTTTTCTTTTACACTTCGATGAAGTGCTCGCGACTGTTGCATTAATGGTGGATCAAGTTACAGGTTTTATAGAATTCACCTTACTGTATAAGTAAAATTACTTATAAACTAAAAGGATTGAGTCGCTATCAGTATTAAAGTTAGCTCATCCACCATTTTTGAAACAATTACCAAAGGAAGTAAGCATATAGATCTTACTCAGCGATAAGCAAAATATACCCTCTTAAATCTTCTATTCGTATAGCAATTAAGGTTTACCATTTTAGTCCTTACTATTACGAATAAAACGGCTATTTTTATTCATATAAGATACCTTATACGAAATATAGAGGAAAAATTCTATTATTCTTTCTCCCCTATTTCTTCTAGAAAAGTAGAATAGAGCGTACTACTTATGTAGTAACCTGAGCTTATGAAGGAATCTAGGATCTCCTTTGCACTCCTTATTAGTCCTCTTCTTTTAGCAACGTAGATAATACCTAAACTGCCTATTACCTTTACTCCCTGCTTTTCTGCTTCTTTCCTGGCTCGTAGGTCATCTACTAATAAAGGCAATGAGAGTCTTCTAGCTAATACAATAGCCTCTCTTTCACCAAGCCCTAAGCTTTTCGACATTTTCTCCGCTTCCTTGGAGATATCTGTAGTATGTATCTTGATCCAGTTACTCCTTTTAATTCTTTCTATATCCTCGAATGTCCCACCTTCTGTTATCTCTCTGTAAACCGCAGATGGAACGATTATAGATCCAACCACCGAGCTTAAAACAGAAAGATTATCAGTACGAGCAAATATTATTATAGATCTGGAGTTAGAGACGATCTGCATCTAAGCCTGTAGTAATTCTTCTGACCTTTTAAGCTCCTCTTTAAGCTCTTCACTAGAGAGGTCTATAGCTGGTATAGAGTGTAACCTCATAAGTTCTATAAGTTCACTCTTACTTATCCCTAGGATCTCTTTTGCCTTACCTTGAGAGATCTTATGTTCTCATACAGCCATTATATCACACATAACGTTACTGAAGAGCATTAACAGGTACCGAGAAGATACCCTACAAGAGATGTAATATGTTTTATATTCATAAGCAGACTGTTTGATGTTTAAATTCACTATTTTATTATGGAACAAGGAGATACTATAGGATTGAGCATCTCCCATGCAAAGTCTATAGAGTTTTAAACATCCTTAGCCTTATTTCTCTCTAAATCTATTAACTTTATAGTCTTAACCAACCGGACTGTTTGGACAATACCAAACCCTAAACAGCCAATGTAAGCAGAAACTGTAAGCTGAACAAAGAGGAGTATTACTATTAAAGGTAGTCCCCACACACCATAGTATTTCGTCCCATCTACAAGGTTTTGCCAGGAGGGACTACTCCACCCTGACCAAGCTAGACCCCAATATATACTCCAAAAAAGATATGCACAAGCAAGACTCCATGATAGTTCTTTCACTACTGTGGCTCCAAATATGAATCCACCTATTGTACAGATAACTGACCAGACTATTTTACTAACTGCAAAACTTCTACTGCAATCGAGGCATAGATGAGTATGTTCTTTCCCGCTTATCACTTCAAAATCGCAGAGCTCGCAGTAATCAGCTCCGCATTTTGAACATTGACCTACTACCTTATTAGATGGATGATATTTGCAAGTCATAATTGGTAACACCTCCTACTAATAAATCAAAATTTTCTGAAACTCTTAAATATTTTTACCTAAAATTTCTAAATGGCAACTTCAACCAATATCCTACACGGCCCACATTATGGACCCATCAACTTAAGTATTTTCCAAAGCAATCTGTTTATCTTGTTATTGTGACCCGTTTCTTCTTCTATAGCTCTATAAGTAACTTTACTTACGCCCCTAAATAGAAAAAATATCCACTTCATTGTCAGCTTCTGCATCAGTTTGCCCAGCTGATTTGGTACCTTCTCCTTTTCTAAAGCTTTTATAATTAGAAGAGCTTATATTATTTCTATATTAAGTTAGGATGAGGATAATTCTTAGAGCCTCCTAAGTTGCCTACCTTTTATATAAATTACCATTGAAGAAATGAGGTAGGTAAATGTTATAAAATATAAAATAACCTGAATTAGAGGTCTGACTAAGAATGAGGCAACTCCGCTGATGACAGTTAGTGAAACATGCAGGTAGAAAAAGATTTGGAATTTCTTGATAAGAGTTTGCTTGAGTTGAACATAAGACAAATTATGGCTGTTAAGGCAGGAAGAAATTGTTTTATCGTAGCAATGAGGGAATAGAGAACGATGACATTGCCAAGAGGCAAAAGCGAGATGTTTAACCAGGAAGATACCTTATTTTGACACTCTTCTGCTTTTTCTTTAGGAAGTTCATTAATGTCCTTTAAGATTGAACTAAGAGCTTGAATGCCATTGATAAATTCCTGTTTCTTCTGAGCCAGTTTCTTCTTATTCGTTAGAAAGAGAAAAGCAGGATTGGCATTTAAAAGCTCCAGTGCTGGCTTAGTGAGTAATTGTGTGTCGATTACTTTTTTGAGTAATTCAATTACATCTATATTTATTATTTGTTGGATTTCTTCATGAAGTTCTTTAATCCATGGGATATACTTTCCTAAATATCTGTCCTGGTTCGCTTCATCAAATACCTCTAAAATGAATTTTAGGTCTTTTAAGATAGGGTCAAGATTATTCTTGTTCTGATTCATTCTTGCCAGTTGATCCTCAACAAAGGTCTTAATGTCCGATATTGAATCAAATATTGGATTTATGTTAGAGATGAAAGTATCAATTGTAGTTAACTGTTTTTCAAGACTAGATTTCCTTGCCTGAACTTGTTCTTCTATCTTTTCCAATTCTACAGGGTCAATAATGTTTTTATATTGAAAGGATGTTTCAATTGGAAGAGAAAGAAGGTTCTGGATTTCCACTTCATTGTCATTACATTGCTGATAAGGAAGACGCTGAAGGTTTTCCTCGATTACTTTTAATAAGCTATCATTCTCTTGTAAGCAGGTTGCCAAATACTGTGCACTCTGTTTCAATCCTTCTCTTATTTCTTGTTCTCTGTTTAGAATAACATTATTGAGTTCATCCTCTAATTTCTCAGAAATTTCTATTGCCGTACGTTGTTCAGTCGCGCTATAAATTCTATCGTAGAGAAAGTTGTAAACTTTCTTCGTTAGGTAAATTAATAGAAAGCCCGCAAAAGGATTGTTTTTGTTTTCGATGTTATCATAAACGAGTTGCTGCATTTTGCTTAGTAGCCTGAGTATATCCTGATCTAAAGCAGGTTTCAATTCCTCGATCCTCTGCCGTACTTGTTCTTCTAATTCTGCCTTTCTTTCATTAAACTTTTCAAGAGCATCCTCATAGCGTTCTTTGGCACGATTAGCCTGGTCACAAATTCGGCGGTATAGTTCAAGTTTATTATTGTATTCTTCAACTGCTTCATTATATCGAGCAACTACATTTGGATCATCCCTTCTCACCCTTACCCAAAAATCAGATGGGGTTTTCCAGGGTGATTGGCATTGGCTTTCTCTACTAAGGTTCGCCACTCCAACTCAGTCTGTTCTACTCGGCTTTGTAGATCTGCTAAGGTTGCTTTGCAACGACCTATAAACTCGTCAATTCGTTGTTTTGTTCGCTCGTAAGTTTGACCCTTAATGATTTGGGCGATTTGTCCATCTTCATACTTAGCATTTAGGTTAGCTTCATTAAGGAAGAAGTCAATATCTACAACTGAAGAAACTTGATCACGTATAATTTTTATAGGTTCCACTTTTTATCCCCCTCCTATACTTTTTAAATTTCTTAGACACTTTACTAAATTACCCTTTCAGGTTAGCTTAATGAAATCGTCCTTTAAATTTTTAAGAGCATCTACTTAGTACCTGAAAGAGGCTCTATTACCTTAAAGGTTTTCCGCATATAGGGCAGTATTTAGTTGGACTGGAGATTAAGCCTGAGAGGCCTGCTGTTTTCCAGTAGCAATCTTTACATATGAAGTGTCCGTTCTCACAAGTCTTCCCTCCAGCTACGTCCTTTTCTTTACCACAGACATCACATATCCTCTTAGACATAGAGTCTTACCTCCTTTCCTTCCTATTAATAATATACATAACAAGTAAAAGAGAAGGTTCTATAAATACCTTTTTTACAAAGTTTTTGGCATATTCTGATTTTTTAATTATATTAGCTATGGAAGGTGAAATGAAGTAATAGAGAGAGACAAATAATCTTCCTAAAGAGTTTCTGAGTAGGACGGTATCTCTGAAGTCTCTGAGAATTTTTAATTCCACTGCATTTTCATCTCCATAGACAGCTGTAGCTATAAAACATCCTGAAGAGGAACGCTCTGATGATGTCTCCTTTGAAGAAGAAATCTTTCTTTCGAGTTTATTTAGAAGAATCTCTGCCGCTGCAAAGTCGGGTTTTAATCTTATAGCCTGCCTAAGAGCTTCTATCGCCTCTTCATAACGACCAAGATCATCATAGACTGAACCAAGAGTTCCATATGCCTCAGCAAAGTCGGGTTTTAATCTTATAGCCTGCCTAAGAGCTTCTACCGCCTCTTCATAACGACCATGAGCATTATAATCTAGACCAAGAACATAATATGCCTCTGCATAGTCGGGTTTTAATCTTATAGCCTGCCTAAGAGCTTCTACCGCCTCTTCATAACGACCATGAGCACCATAAATTCCACCAATAACAAAATATGCCTCTGCATAGTCGGGTTTTAATCTTATAGCCTGCCTAAGAGCTTCTACCGCCTCTTCATAACGACCAAGATCATCATAGACTGAACCAAGACCATAATATGCCTCTGCATAGTCAGGTTTTAATCTTATAGCCTGCCTAAGAGCTTCTATCGCCTCTTCATGACGACCAAGAACATCATAAATTCCACCAATAACAGAATATGCCTCTGCATAGTCAGGTTTTAATCTTATAGCCTGCCTAAGAGCTTCTATCGCCTCTTCATAACGACCAAGAGCACTATAAGCTATACCAAGACCATAATATGCCTCAGCATAGTCGGGTTTTAATCTTATAGCCTGCCTAAGAGCTTCTATCGCCTCTTCATAACGACCAAGAGCACTATAAGCTATACTAAGAACATAATATGCCTCAGCATAGTCGGGTTTTAATCTTATAGCCTGCCTAAGAGCTTCTATCGCCTCTTCATGACGACCAAGAACATCATAAATTCCACCAAGAACATAATATGCCTCAGCATAGTCGGGTTTTAATCTTATAGCCTGCCTAAGTTCCTCTTCTGCTTCTTTATAGCGTTCTAAAGAGAGTAATAAAACTCCTAAAAGCCTATGTGCTTCAGCATCATTTGGGTTTATCTTAATTGCTTCCCTCAAGGTTCTCTCATCTTCGTCCATTTTGCACCCCCTAATCTAATCCAGGATTTTCGGACCCTCTAAAACTTCTAGAAATCACTCAATTAAAATTGATCCTCCTCTGGAGGGTATCTTTTCATTACCTCCAAGAGAAGATGCTTCATCGTTTTGATGGTGGTGGACCTTCTTTTTCTTCGAGGTGTTCCCATGCTCTTTTCTCTGCTTCCTCTTTGGTTCGGCCCCAACCTGTTGCTTCGTTACCTGTTTCGTTATCTCTGATAGTTACATAGTATCCTCCTTGAATTAAATCTGCTGTGACGCTTTTACTATATCTTGCTCCGCTCACACACCTCCCTCCTTTCTCCTAAAATTTTTTTACTATACAGTAGATTTTCGGAATTTTTTAATATCTTATAGACTTAGCTTTACTTGACTGAAGTGCCTCCCAAACCATCTATAAATGCCTTTATTCTTCTTTCCACTCTCATCTCCCTTTATTCCCTATCTCCTAACTAGAATTATAGCTCATTTATTTGGGCTGTCAAGAATAATTAAAAAGATAAAATATGTAATTTTATCAGTAATAAAGCTTCAGAGATACCCTCTTAAATTTTCTATTCGTATAGCAATTAAAACTTATCTATAGAATACTGATTATTGAGAATAAAAGAGATAAATTCGTTCGTATAATGTATTATACGCATATCAGTATTGTTTTATCTGCGACATTTATTTCCTAATAGGCAAGCTCTTCTAGCTAGAATCCTTACTACTGATCTAAGCATATCTTCATCGACTATGAGAGAATTCGTCGCCTAGAGTCATTCTTAACCTATTCTCGATAACTTTTAATACATCCTCTAGACTTATCTCTGTGCTCTCCTCTA
>Ga0272449_1002983_pt1 | contig 15053 bp, 10 predicted proteins | sample YNPCB0241_FD_198679 | JGI IMG/M metagenome (GOLD analysis project Ga0272449, IMG submission 198679) | Hot spring sediment microbial communities from Yellowstone National Park, WY, United States - YNP-CB-024-1 | ecosystem: Environmental > Aquatic > Thermal springs > Hot (42-90C) > Sediment...
GACGCAGCCACAGATGTTTTACCAAAGCCCCTGGCGAAAGGCTTAGGCCTAGGAACCCTCACCCCGCAGCAAGCCCAGGAGATCTTCCACTGGTATCGGAGACCGTGGTGCCCGCCTTGAGGCTGCTCTACGGGCAGGTCCGGGTGATGAGGGAGGAAATCTTTGAATTTCGTGGGAAAGTGCGTCGGCAGCGTAATCAAATGCGGGATTTAAACACCCAACTGGATTCCCCGGAAAAGCAAGTTGCCTCGCTCAACCAACAGTTGTCCGAGGAATGGGCTCGCGGGGCCACCGAATTGTATGAGACTACCAGCACCTCTTCCGCCATCAAGCCCAATTACCGCAAACGCCGACCGAGGCCCTCGGGAACACTCCTGGCCAAAAACGACGGCATCCGGGGGACTGTCGGGCCCCTCCCTCCCGCACGGATCACGGCAAGGAACATTGAGCCGCCTGTTGTCCTTTCTGTGGTGGCCCGGTGAAAAGCTGCTCCCAGAGCCGCAGCCGATATCCGGAAGATATCCCCGCCTGCAACCGGTGGTCACTGAACGTGTAGTCTGCCGCCACTGGTGCCCAAGGCAAATGGGGCTGGATGGCCGTACACGTTAGATCACACAGCCTTGCTCACACCGAATAGGATTTCATCGACAGCATCATTAACTTGGTACCGGCCTAGCCGGACCTGGCCCGTGGCATCCCAATAAGGGTCGTGCCCATTGTTTCTCCGGGCGATATTTCGTCGGATAAAAGCCACGTCAAACCAACCACCGGTTCCCGTACATGGCTCTTCCGATAAAGGCCCACAGGAACCGCAGCCCAGAGGGGCGGACTGCGAGGCGGTGTCCATCTCCATCTTTCGCACTTTAAAACAACGGGGTCCCGCCCCGATCCAAAACATCGTCAATGCCCTCAGTACTTAGCCTACCCGCGGAACCATTTCTCCCTTCCCCCGACCCGAAACCGCTCCCATTGGGTAAAGTGCTACGTTATTTGTCGTTGGGGGTGGATAGGAGGGATTCTGACCGCACCAGCGGGGTACCCTTTTTGCAGTACCCTCGACAAGAGGTTGCTACGGGCGTTAGTTAAACTTCTTGCGGGACAGAGGATCGGGCGGGTTTTGCAAATCCGTGGGCTGTGTGTTTTCAACGCGGAATGGGCCAGCCGTGAGGGTCTTCCCGCTTGTTGACCCTTTGCCAACTACCTCAAAGATTTGCGGAACGCGTCAGTCAGCCACGCGTAAATGCTGCGGGGATTCCGGACTTATTTTCTGCCAGTGAATCCGTACTCCGGGTTGTTGATGTCGAAGTCCCGATCAGTAAATCCGTTGTTAAGGCGAATGTTCAAATAGGTGTATTGCTCCAGGAGGAGGGGCGGTCCGCCGGGTTTGGCCGGCCAATCGTAAGATTCGTACCGCACAGGCAGACGCAGCTCCTCGTCAACAAAAACCCGGGCGATATGGAAACGAAAGTTTACCCGCGGCACCGGATGGACGACCTGAATGCAAAGGCATGGCCGATCATTGATTTTCGCACCGGGGTAGTAAGTCACCTCACATTCACCGTACTGGGCATCATGCTCGGCCACCTCGATAATTCGTTCCACCAGTCGCAGAATGCCTATTTCTGTGATGGGGTAGCGGTTGTTCTGCATCACGATGGGACTTGTCGGACTGAGGGAGACTGTCCCGAAAATCCTTTTCAGTCCGGTACCACGGGCCCACATCTTACCGTCGTTAGCCCCCTCCACCCAGATTACTTCCTGGCCCCGGATGCTGGGAGGATGCAGGAATCGCATATACACACTGAATGGGCGGTGGCGAATCTTCACGAACGCATATTCCTCTTCGGAAAGTTCCCCCCCGATTCGCTCCCGTTTGACGACTATGGCCGAGTAGTCCTCAATCCGGCGGACATTCTCGAGTTCCTGCTTAGCCCAGCGGATAGCCGGCATCAGCGGATGTTCGTTAGGCCGAGCCGAGGCCAAAAGGGCTGCAAGGATCGGGGAGACCACCGTGTGATCAGCAACCCGATAAGCAGGCCCGGAATCCTGAGCGGCCGAGGCAACTTCGCTGTTTTCGCGACTTACGCTGGAACCTCGCGACCGTGGAACACCAGCTGTCGGACCGTCCGGACTGCTAACACTTGACCCTGGTGACTGACTCCAAACTTGATAGGCCCAAAGAGCGGACAGAGTAAGGGCCAAGATCGCTGAGCCTGTTGCCAGAGAAGCTCTCCCTAGCATCGAAAGCCTCCTAAAACCAGCTCGTCATTTCGAAACTTGCCAATTGTCCTGCCTTCCGTAGATTAAGCTATCGAACTTTTGGTGGTTATTCTGGAATGTACCGTCCATATTTCCTCCGGCATGTCCCGCTCTTCGGGATGCACACCCCTCTGTAGCACGACATAAGGCCAGGTCAATTTTTGCAACCGGTCGGTAATGCCTCGTTTCTGGGGACACGAGCATTCAGGAAGGTTTAGGAATGTGTCGGCCCCCGAAGGCTCGGGTTTCCTTGGAATTACGCGATAATCAATGCCACTGCCAACAGACGCAATCGGGGCTAGCCGGAGAGGTTTCTCCTCGGCCTCCTCTTTGTGTGTCTGGATGGGCACCCTGGGGGTGGTATCCTGGCGAGAAACTTTATTAGCCGGGAACAGTTGGTCGGCGAACCAAACGAGTAAAAACCGAAGTATGTTACTAAGATCGTGCTTGAAGTAATCTATATGATTTGTCGTTCAACGCCCTTGAACACAAACGGGTTACACGGAAGGTTCTCCGGCGGAGTTTATCTCGGCAGGACACCGGAGGTGGTACCTACCCCCGATTATTGCGGCCCCAGATCTTTTATTGCCCTCTCTGGTTACCAGCTCAAAAGCCCAAATGCCACCATTCGAAGCCAAATCCGACCCAGGATGTTTTTTAGTTCGCTGGTTAAAAAAGTCGCGATTGTACGGCTCCTAACCTACTCCGAAGTCATCCTGGGGACTAAAGGCCGGATCTTATCATGGAACGGATAGGCACCGCAACCGCAAGAGTCAGTCCGGAAGCGGGCGGGAGTCCTCGGAGGGGGAGGATTTCCGGGAGACACCGCTTCCGAATGGACGTTGCACATTGCGGACATGAGCTGGGGAATTCTGACACTGCACCTTTCGGCCAGCACCTTAAGTGGTTTGTTCCGTCAGCCTTGGCCCAAAACGGAGACCAAATTCGGGAGATTGATCCCGTTTGGGTTAGCCACTTGAGAATTCCGCGGGAATTGGTCCGGACCGGTTCTCAAAGGAGCGTTGTAGAGGTAGATGTCCTCCGCAAGACTCTACAATTATGCAAAAGTTTTTCGGCGTTAGAGACCCTGCCCAGTCTGTGGGAGTAATGGTTTGACGGAATTTGCAGCGGTGGTTTGCAAAGTAAAGTAGGTCGAGTATTGGGGTGGGGCCTCCCCCCACGATCTTTTAGGGTCTTCGGAGATTCCAATGTCAGAATGCGAATTTGAGCGGAATACTCAAGGTGCAGACCGCCGAATTACTTGGGATGTGGTGGTCTCAGGGCTTTTCGAGGAGAATGCCTATGTGGTCAGACGGCAGGGAGAGCGGGAATGCATCATCATTGATCCGGGATTTGACGCGGACGGCCTTATCGGTTTTTTGCGACGGCGAAGTCTTTCTCCGGCTGCCATCTTGATCACCCATGCCCACGTGGACCACATCGCCGGGAATGCCAGGCTAAAAGAGGAGTGGCCAGAGCTCCCCATCGTCGCAGGCGTAGGGGAGGCAGAAAAGCTGGGGGATGCCGAGGCAAATCTATCGGGACCATTCGGTTTTCCAATAACTAGCCCACCTGCTGACCAACTTCTTACCGATGGAGATCGGTTTGAGGCGGCCGGGGTCGAACTTGTTGCCCGGCAAATTCCGGGGCATTCCCGCGGCCATTTGGTGTTCGTTTGTGAGGACTGTGAACCTCCAGTGGTATTCGTGGGTGATGTGATCTTCGCGGGAAGTATCGGTCGCACCGATTTTCCGGATGGTGATTACAGGCAGCTCATTGAGGGCATTCGTCGGGTGCTATTTACCCTTCCGGATGAGACGGTGTTGCTTCCGGGGCATGGCCCCGCTACCACTGTTGGTCACGAAAAACGCACCAACCCGTTCTTAGCCGGGAGGGGAATTTGGTAGCAAGAGGGTCTACGCCAAGGCCATTGGAGGGGATTCATGGCAAGGAGTTAAAGCTTCTGCCTGGCTAAAAGACCTTCCCACGAGCTGCTCGGGGTAAATGTATGTCTAAATGTTCAAATTAGCACAATATAAATGGTAATGGAATGGGTTTCACGGGGTATCCGTTCGGAGAGGGGATCGCCCACACGAGAGGACGATGGGTTTCCCAATGAAAGGTTCTGAACAATGCGAATTGTTGCGGGAAAAGACATTCTTCGGGCCAACGACCAGCTGGCAGAGCTAAACTTCCGCCGGTTTTCCGAGGCGGGAGTCTTTGTCGTGAATTTACTGGGTTCGCCGGGTTCGGGAAAGACGACACTTTTGGAGGCTCTTTGTCGCTGTTGGAGTGGGCGAGTCCGCATGGGGGTTATTGAAGGGGATTTAGCGGGTACCATTGACGCTGAGCGGATTCAAAAGCTGGGAATTCCAGTTGTACAAATTAACACCATGGGGGCCTGCCATCTGGATGCCGCGATGATCGCTACAGCGGCGAACAAACTGGAGTTGGAAAATCTAGACTTTTTGTTTATCGAAAATGTCGGAAACCTCGTCTGTCCCGCCAATTTTCGCCTGGGAGAACATCTCCGGGTGCTTCTGCTGAGTGTGCCGGAAGGTGACGATAAGCCGGTTAAGTATCCGGTTATCTTTCAGGAGGTGGGAGCGGTCGTTATAAGCAAAAAGGATCTGATGCCGTTGCTGCCATTTGATCTGGGCCGGGTGAAGAGAGAACTTCGGCAGCTGGCTCCTGAAGCAAGAGTATTCGAGGTGGCTGCAATCCGGGATGAGGGAGTTGGCGAGGTTGCAGTCTTTTTGGAAGAGTCTCGGCGAAACTTCGGCAAGGTGTCCTTTGGCGGGGAAGTTGGGAGAGAGTGATGTCAGATTGGGCTTAAACCGAATGTGAAAAAGAGGCGAACTTTTCTCGGGATTTAACCCGACAACGGCCGGCAGGCTTAACTCCCGGAGGGAATGGCCATCGGAAAGTCGGAAGCGAAAGCCGAGCACCACGGGAAGACTTTGAGGTCTCACGTTTGAGCTTTTCTGAGAAATTGGCTGGGGCCTTTCCAAGCCGATCGAGTGGGGAGGTGGCACAGTCTGGGCTTTGGACGGCCGAGAGGCGAGCGGCGGTGCCAGGGGTTCTCTCGCGAGATTCGGCCTTGGCTCGAGGGTGGATGTTGGGGGCGGTCCCTCCCGGGGAACGGGAACAAGCTTTTCAGGGTTGGGATCGTTATTGCGTTGAAAACTGTGCGGATAAAAACACCGGTACCCTGTCGAGGTGAGTTGTCGGTTTGTTCAGCACTTTTGAGTGGGAGCCGGCAGAAGGACCTTTAATCAGAGGGAGAAAGCAATGCGGTGGGCCTGGGTGCGTGTTCTGATATTCACCGGAGCGATGGCGATGATCGTCGACAATCTCGATTTGGCCATAGCTCAAACTCAAGAAAGCCCAACGATGAAAGTGGGGTTTGCCGAGCGGGACATTACGCCCAAAATCGGCATGGAGCAACCGGGAGGTTATGTGAAGAGTTTCCATCGGAGTTTCCACGATCCGTGTAAGGTTCGGGCAGCCGTCTTTGACGATGGTTCTAAACGGGTGGCAGTGGTGGGGGCGGATGCCTTGGTCATTCGTGAACCGCAGGTGCAGGCAGCAAGAGAACGGATAGCTGCTCGGACGGGAATTCCGCCGGAAGCTATCTTAATAGCTGCCTCGCATTCTCACTCTTCGGGTCCCACCGGAATGGTCCTGCCAGGCGAGTACGATCATGCTTCGGAGTTTGTTCAGAAGTTGGCCTACGAAATGTCCTCCTGTGCCGATGCTGCCTACTTAGAACGGGTTGTGGATGCCATTGTGGAAGCGGTGTGTGCCGCGGATTCAGCCCGAGTTCCTGCCCTTTGTGGAGCGGGGAAAGGATTGGAATCTGGGGTGTCTTTCAACCGTCGGTTCCGAATGAAAAACGGCCTGACGTATACCCATCCCGGCCAGGGAAACCCAGATATCGTAGAAGTGGCCGGGCCGATCGATCCGGAAGTCGGGGTCGTGGGCTGTTGGGACAGTTCCGGAAAGTTCTTGGGGTGCCTGGTGAACTTTGCCTGCCATGCCACTACGAACCCAGGGGGCATTTCCGCCAATTGGATTTACTTTATGGAACGGGTGATTCGCGGGGCAATGGAGGCTCCAGAGGCAGTCGTCGTGTTCTTGCCAGGGGCCTGTGGCGATGTCACCCAAGTGGACAATCTCAGTCCTTATGCCAATCCTTCCGGAGCCCGTTGGGCTCAAATTGTTGGAGGTGCCGTGGGAGCCGAGGCGGTGAAAGTCCTCATTAAAATGGAACGGGGGGCTCTCGTGCCGGTGGACTATCGAATCAAGCGGTGGACCGTGGCCCGCCGGATTCCTAGGCCGGAACGAGTGAAACGGTGTTATGAGATAGCCGCTAAGGATCCCAAAGAGGTAGGCCATACAGATTGGGTATTCGCCAAGGAGATTGTGCTCCTGGATGCTCTGTTACAAAAGTCTCCCACGGCAGAGGTGGAGGTGCAGGCGATTCAGATTGGTCCGGTGGTGCTCCTGGCAAACCCCGCCGAGTTCTTCTGTCAATTGGGGCTTGAAATCAAGGCTGGGAGTCCATTTCCCTTCACTTTTCCGGTGGAGCTTGCCAACGGTTGCGTGGGGTATGTGCCCACGGAAGAGGCCTTGGGACCAAATGGGGGTGGCTACGAGACGCGGTTAACCAGCTACAGCAACCTGGAACCCACCGCAGGAACGCAAATCGTCCGTGCATCTTTGGAGCTAGCTCGATCTCTGACTCCGGGAAAGATTCCTACCCGGCCTCCGGCTCCGCCGTTCCAAGGAGGCGGTTGGTCGTATGGTAATGTCCCTCCCGAGCTTGATTGAACCTGGAAGGAGAGCACCGAACAAACCCGGGAATCCCGATTTCCTTCTCGGTTTGGAAGATGGTTGAATAACGAACCCAAGAGGGATTCGAAGACAAACTGGGAAAGAAAGGGGTTCCTGAAAGATAGATGTTCCCCGAGGGACATACCAGCCCCATTGGGGAAGTCGTTGCAGAAGCCGGGGATATTGCGTTCAGAAGCTGGTAGACTCGTGAGGGAATAAGAATTGCCCTCTTGTGCCACCGGTAGCTCAATTTTTTCCCGCTCCCGGCTTCCCTGGGAGGATTCCACGCGGAGGGAGATACTGGCCCCCGGGCCAGGACGGTAGTATTCAGCGTTCTTTCGTGGATGCCCACGCTTTGAAACGAGGCTCCAATTGGATTCGTTAAAAGTGGCCGTTACTTAGGTTGGGGGCCGGTACCCTGTCGCAGTCCATCCCTCGCAAAAATTTCGTGATTTCTATGGGAGTATTGCCTCATCTGTCAGAAAGAGATCACGGCTAGCGGGCATTTTTCAATACCAACCGGGGTGAGGTTGGGACCAGGGGAAACCCACTCAGTGTTTTCGAAGGCAAAAGGATCCCAGACTCACGAGGCAGACGAAGTGACCGCGGGAGGTGGAACGGGGGGTTCCGGAAGCTTTGGCCGGTGGCTTCGAAGCTCCCGGAGACGGCATCTTTTGCCGCTGACGATTCGGTCCTCCGGACAGATTTGAAGGATGACGTTGTAGGCACCATTGGCCGGGTTATGGTATTCCTTCAGCTTTCGCAGGGCTAGGTTGTGCATCATGCCATAGTGACGGGCTTCACCTCGCTCCCGAACCCAAGAGCGGCCTTTGATGAGAAGAAGTCGATCGAAGTACTTCCAATGGGGCCGGAGCCATTTCAGCACCTCGCGAATTCCCCCGATCGCCCGACCAACAAGGGTATTAAACTGGGTAGCCGGTCCAAGAAGGTCCTGAACTCTGGCGGCTGCCACGGGAATTTGTAGTCCGAGTTCTGCCACAATTTGCTGGACTGCTCGAGCCTTCTTGGTTACGGAGTCGCACAGCACCACGCGAAGGTCAGGGCGGACGATGGCCAAGATCACGCCCGGGACACCTGCCCCAGTCCCCACATCGAGCACTAACTCTTCTTGCTCAAGCAGTTCGGCCAGGGCAAGAGAATCCAAAACATCTCGGGTCACAAATTTTTCGAAATCCGTATGCCGGGTTAAGTTGATCCTTTGATTCCACTCCCAGACAAGTCTCCGATAGTGATCGAGCAAGGCGATTTGCTCGGGAGGAAGCTCGAGCTTGTACTTCGCCAACACAGCCGCCAGGCTTTCGGCACCTTCGTCCTCCGCTCCCGGGGTGATTTCTGCCCGCTTCCCGGGCGTAGCCAATCCTCCGGTAACAGACGCAACCTCCTCTGCGGCGGACGGTTGTGCCGTTTGGTCCCTCAACCCGGGTTGAGATTCACCTTGGGGAGGCTTCCCTGCAGGATCTTGAGAATTCAAAACGTTGTGGTTGCCCGAATCCTCTTCGATGCTCGACCTCATCGGCGGATTGTTGCCTTGGTGTTGAGGATTTGTCACGACTGCGTTTTCCTCCGGGAAAGGGAGGTACAGTGGATACTAGCCAGCCTCGATGTCACAACAGCCTGATCACCGATGCCCGTGCTTGGGCTGGGGAATCCTGTTCTTTTGGAACTTCTTAGATACTCTCTTGGAACTTGTTAGAGTAAGTTTGCTGGAGCTATTCGTCTGAAACAGACTTTCGCGGAACTTCTCGCGAGTCTCCGTGGGTAATTCTCCGAGGTGTTGGAGTATTGGGAAAGGGAACTGATTTTCGACATCCGGGCTGGGTTTTTTATCTCAGCCCCGGAAGTGGGTGAATTTGGGTTGGCTCCGGAATACGGCTGGCAATCGGAGAGAGTCACGAGGGCTGGTTGGCCCGGTGCCTCGATCAAAAGTTCGCCTTTCTCTTTATTCCCTGGAACTCCCCGGCCTAACTCATACCTCTAATCATTAGGGCCTTTCTCCACGGAGGGTTTTCTCTTCCCAGATTCCTCCTGGGCTCCTTGCAGACCTCCGAAGGTACCTCCTGTTGTGGCGTGCATAGCTTCACACCGTGGGTGGCACAGTCGAGAGTCCGTGACTAACGGTGACGGACGTGGGATTGTAGAATGTCTTGATTATAGAGGTTTCTGTGCATTTTGTCATCGGGAAGGGTGAGGCGGTTGCTGGCGGACGGCAAACTTTCGTGGGGCATTTCCTTGAAAGGCACCCGGTGCTGGCGAAGGTCCGAGCAATAAACTTCACCGGAAAACCAGCGAGACACTCCACCCTGCCTCGGGATTAGGGGGATAGTTTGCTGATGCGTCGTAGCAGCAGTTCGTACCGAAACCCGAAAGCGGGTCGGTACAGTCACAAACAGTGGCAATCGGTTCGGGACGTTAGCCCCAAGAATTGAGATTTTAAAATCCGGGGCTCCGGTCCTGGATGAGCTGACCGAGGATAGGTCGCGAGAAACGATTGGTATTCCAAGCAAGGGTATTGGCTTACATGGCGAAAAAGAAGGAAAAAGAGAAGGAACATTTTTCGTCGGCACGAAAAGGGTACTTGCCGGTCATTCAAGGGACGCACCGGCTTCAGAAGGTGCTTGCGGCTGCCGGGTTTGGATCGCGGCGAAAATGCGAAGAGCTGATTTTGGCCGGCCGAGTGATGGTCGACGGGAAGGTAGTCACCGAGCTGGGGACCAAGGTTGACCCGGAAAAGAATGAGATTCTCGTGGATGGCCTGCCCATCAAAATTCCCGAGCGGGTGTATTATGCCGTTTACAAGCCCGAGGGGGTAGTGTGTACCCACCGCGATCCTTCCCGACGGACTCGGGTTATCGATTTGGTTCCGGAAAGTGACGTGCGGCTTTTCTTCGTAGGCCGGCTGGATCTCCATAGTGAAGGCTTAATTTTAGTCACAAACGACGGGGAATTGGCCCAACGTTTAAGCCATCCTCGGTATGGGGTCCCCAAAGTTTATCGGGTTTTAGTGGCCGGGGTTCCCGAAAAGAAGGTGCTCCAAAAGTTAGTGAAAGGCGTTCACTTTGCAGATTTTGTGGCTCGAGCCAAACGGGTCAAGATGCTTAAGAAGTACAAGCAAAGTGCGGTCTTGGAAATTGTCCTGTGTGAGGGGCACAATCGGGAAATTCGCCGTATGCTCGCTCGATTCGGTCACAAGGTATACAAGCTAAAGCGGATTGCCATTGGGCCTCTGACGTTGGGAAAGCTTAAGCCGGGGCAGTATCGGGTGCTAACCCCTGCCGAGGTTGCAGCCTTGCGAAAGGCTGCCGGTCTGCCGGCTTAATGCTTAACTATACTTGGACCGAAACACTAGGTGAGTGACCGAGAGTAAATGCTCCGAGGAATTCCCAAGGCGTTCGGGAAAGGCACCGACATGCCAGCCGGAAAGAACAAAATGCCCCTGGCGGATCCCGCAGCGTCGGATGTCCAAATTCGCTTTCTAAGATATTCCTGCCACGGTGTGATGCCGAGTTGATTTCTTCCGGCAGCCGCCGTGTCAATTTGTGGGAACCCACCATGTGTGGATTTGTTCAGATAGCACCACCTGGGTGGAGACTTCGCGATAGGGGCAACACTGGCCGCTTGCAAATGGGGCTTTTTTGAAATGGGATTTTTTGGAAATGATGATCATCCCTGAAAAGCGATTCCCCTCTGGGTTCCGTGGCAAATTTCGTTTTAGGCACGGGACCATAATTTTGTATTCGCCATTGCCGCGGAAGGGTTCGGTTGAGGCATTCCAACGGGCATCAAGGTTCTAAGCTACAAAAGAATTTCCGGAACTAATGACCTGCGAATTCTCGAAGCCTTCTGAATGGATGAGTCCCCGTGGCAATTCGCATTTGGGCCAGGCCCATCAAATGGATTTTAAAGGCCTGCGTGGTTTCGGCTCTTCGGTCCCGGGGAAGATTTGGTTTGGCCGGGTCGGTATCGTGGAAAATCGGCCTCTGGCTGAGGATACCTTCCTCCTCGTGGTGAACGCTCCGGAGGTTGCTCGACGAATTATTCCCGGCCAATTTGTAATGTTGCGTTTGCCCGAGACTTTTGACCCTTTATTAGGCCGGGCTTTTGCCTTGTTTGATGTTCGGAAGGATCCTTCCGGGCAGATCACCGAGCTAGTGATCGTCTACCAAGTGGTTGGGAAAATGACCGTGCGGCTGAAGAATGTGGACCCCGGAGCCCAGTTGGAACTGTGGGGACCACTCGGGAACGGTTTTCCCGTATTTAACGCCCAACATCTTGTCTTGGTGGCTGGGGGTATCGGAGTGACCCCTTTCATGGCGTTGGCGAAGGAGGTGTTAGGGATATCTCGTTTCGGCGACCCAGCCCGAGAGGTCCCCAGGATTGGGAAGATTACCCTGTGTTACGGGGTTCGAAGCAAGAGTTATTTGGTCGCCGTCGATGATTTTCGCTCTTTAGGGGTGGATGTCCGGGTAGCTACCGAGGATGGTTCGGAAGGGTATCGTGGCCTCGTAACCGATTTGCTTCTCAAGGTGCTTGAGGAGAAAGGCCTCGCCGGGACACGTACCCCGGGTGACGGAGTCGGGACGGAACTAAGTGCCGATCCCCCACCTGGAGAAGGTGGAGCCTCCCCGTCAACACCCCTTGGGATTGTTGCTTGTGGTCCGGAAGGGATGCTTGAGGCAACGGCCCGGATTTGTCGCGACCTTGGTGTGCCCTGCTGGGTGGCCCTCGAAAGTCCGATGGCCTGTGGGATAGGCATTTGTTTTAGCTGTGCCGTGCGGATTCGCTTGGAGGACGGAACGTGGGACTTTCGGCGGGCTTGCGTGGAGGGACCAGTTTTCCCCGCCGATTGCATCGCTTGGGAAGTGTGAGATTCGTGATCTGAAAGAGTTCACATTGGTTTTTGCCAGGCCCGCAGTGAACTCTCTGTGCAAGTAAGACCCCCGGACTAAGCGGATAAACTGGTTTCGGTTCGGCCGAACTAGCCAAATAACGCGAAGTGACCACTTCAATGGCATTACGCTTGCCCTGGGAATCTGTGAGCACCCTGGGACTTCGTTCCCGAACGGAATGGAGTTTCGTCTGGCCCAAGCGAGGAACCGGTGGGATATTGCCGCACCTCGAAAGCCCTCGTTGAGGTAGTGTTATGATGTTCCCAATCGAATGGCAAAGAGCATTGCTGGCGGTGGCAGCCTTTGGACTACTTGTCTGGTGGGAAAACCGGGGTGCCATTGGAGAAGACCTGGCGAAAGCACCGGAGGAGCTCGGCGTTGACTCGGCGGTCCTTCGCGGTATCGATGGGATTGTGGAGGAAGCAATGGCCCGCGGGGAAATGCCGGGCTGTGTGGTGCTTTTGGGCCGGCGGTCAGGAATTTTCTTCCGGAAAGCCTATGGTTTCCGGCAGCTCGAGCCGGAGCCGGAAACCATGACGGTGGACACAATCTTCGATTTGGCCTCTCTGACCAAGCCTGTAGCCACAGCTACCAGTGTGCTCATTCTCTGGGAGCGGGGAGTTTTGGACCTAGATGCTCCAGTGGCTCAATATCTTCCGGAGTTCGCGGCGGAGGGAAAAGAAAAGGTAACCGTGCGACACTTGTTGACACACACGGGAGGACTTCCGGCAGCCAATCCTCTTTCAGAATATGCGGATGGCCCGGAGGCAGCCCTCCGGCGAATTTTGACTTGTAAACCGATTGCCAGTGCAGGGGAGCGGTTTATTTATTCGGACCTGGGATTTATTGTGCTCGGGGAGTTAGTAGCTCGGTTGGCCGGCAAACCGCTCGATCGGTTTGCTGTCGAGGAGATTTTTAAACCGCTCGGAATGAGTGATACGGGTTTTTGCCCGGACCGTTCTCTCCGGCCAAGAATTGCACCAACCGAAAAATCTGGCCAAGAGTTTCTCCGCGGAGTAGTCCACGATCCGCGGGCTGCTCGGCTTGGCGGAGTTGCCGGTCATGCAGGATTGTTTTCCACCGCCGACGATCTTTGGAAGTTTGCTGCCATGCTTCTGAACCGAGGAACTTGGGAAGCGAGAACGTTTCTTGCTCCCCATACTGTCCGGACATTGACGCAACCCCGTGGGCTGCCTGGATGTCGGGGCTTTCGGGCACTGGGTTGGGATGTGCGAAGTTCCTTATCTTCGAACCGAAGTCCAGATTACTCTCCCTTCGCTTTCGGGCATGGGGGTTTTACCGGAACAGGCATGTGGGTGGATCCTGTTAACGATTTGGTGGTGATCTTCTTGAGTAACCGGCTTCACCCCGATGGAAAAGGGTCGGTAAACCCCCTGATTGCTCAGATTGGTTCAGTGGCGGTGAGGGCCCTCCGATCGCGGCCGGATGGTCACCCCGTGCGAACGGGTGCCGAAGTTCTCGCTGAGGACGGTTACTGGGCCACTCGCGGAAAACGGGTAGGTCTGATCACGAATCATACTGGGGTAGGAAGCGACGGGATTCCCACCTGGCGGCGACTGTCTGAAGCTCCGCAGGTGAAACTCGTTGCTCTCTTTGCCCCAGAACACGGTTTTGAGGGGACTTTGGATGCGGCCGAGATCCCTCATGGTAAGCACCCGATTATGGATGTTCCCATTTACAGTCTGTATGGAAAGACCCGCCGGCCAACGCCTGATATGTTGGCTTCGGTGGATGTTTTAGTTTTCGATATCCAAGATATTGGGACCAGGTTTTATACCTACATCTCTACGATGGGCTATGCAATGGAGGAGGCAGCCAAGGCAGGGCTGCGATTTGTGGTGTTGGATCGGCCAAACCCAGTTGGTGGGCTGGCCGTGGAGGGACCGCTGCTCGACCCAGGGAAAGAATCCTTCGTGGGTTATCATCGCTTGCCTATCCGGCACGGGATGACCGTGGGGGAGTTGGCTCTTTTATTTCGGGAGGAACGCGGGCTTGAGCTGGATCTTGTAGTGATTCCCATGGAAAGGTGGTGGCGGTCCATGCACTGGGAAGAGACAGGGTTGCGGTGGATTAATCCGTCGCCCAATATGCGAAGTGTTCCTGCCGCATTCCTCTATCCGGGGATCGGTTTGTTGGAGACAACCAATATTTCTGTGGGCCGGGGGACGAGCTCGCCTTTCGAACTTTTTGGAGCCCCATGGGTTGATGCCGACAGATTGGCCGCCGCTCTGGCGGAGCGGAATTTGCCGGGGGTGGCTTTTGAACCAGTCACATTCATCCCTGAAAGTTACCTATTTGCTGGCGAAAAATGCCACGGTCTGCGATTGACAATTACGGATCGCAAGCAGGTTCAGTCGGTGCGGTTGGGCCTAGAAATTGCTATCCAATTGAAGAGGCTTTTCGGCGAGAGCTGGAAGAGCGAGCCTTACATCCGGCTGCTGGGAAATCAAAAGGTATTCGAGGCCCTTCAGGCGGGCAAAAGTTACGAGGAGATCGAACGGCTATTCCAGAAGGATCTGGAGGAATTCAAAGCCCGCCGTTGCCGATATCTCTTGTACCCGGAATGATCCGGTTTACCTCTCGGGTGCAGTTTACCTACACGTTATGGAGTCTCTTCATGGCGTGATTGCCGATTGTGTTAATGGCTCAACCGATTGCTCTTCCCTACGGGTTGGCGGTGAATAACCCGGGGTTGCTCCGGCAGATGCCGGTCAGGTGCGGTCCTTCGTCGGAAATTCGCTCTCTTAGTGATCGGCGGATTCGGGGAGGCTCGATTCGCCTTAGCAAAATGGGAGGCCCCCATCATTAGGGACTCTCTTCAAGTTGCTAAGACTATGTTGTCTTGAAGTTGCTCCCCGTTCCTTCTGACGTCTTCAGGTAAAACAGCTGTTACGGACTCACATTGGACGGGACACCCCCAGGAACCAGACCTGCGTTAGGTTTCCAGACCAGAGGAAGTTACGGCTAATTCGCTTTTTCTTACTTTCCGCTTTAACACAATCTCCAACCTACGACGGTCTTGTAGACCTG
>Ga0272449_1002984_pt1 | contig 15053 bp, 17 predicted proteins | sample YNPCB0241_FD_198679 | JGI IMG/M metagenome (GOLD analysis project Ga0272449, IMG submission 198679) | Hot spring sediment microbial communities from Yellowstone National Park, WY, United States - YNP-CB-024-1 | ecosystem: Environmental > Aquatic > Thermal springs > Hot (42-90C) > Sediment...
TGTGCACCGAAATACGGTGCAAATTGACGTTAAAAAACGGGAATGATGAGTTTGGATAAAGAAAAAGCAACTGAATTAATTAATAGAACTGTGGAGGAGGTAATGTTAAATATTTTTGGGAAAAGAACTCTTGAACGTATCCTTAGGATCATGAGGGAGAAATATTCATTAAAAATTGATGAAGTATCTGAGAAGCCTCAGGTTTTCTCTGAAGCATTACGCAGAATAATTGGGGGCAACTCAATTATAGTTGAGGATCTGATAGTGGAAAGCCTATATATCAAGATTGGCCTAAAGAGTAGATGGAAGAAAAATTATAGATTCCCAGATTACATGATGGAGATTAAAAAGCTTGTTGAGATTCGGGATTCAATCTCTTAGCGCTTATTAAAATAGCAGATAAGTTTAAATTTAATCTCTGTATTGTTTCTTTGAAAATTAAAGGCGACATTAAATTCAAGGTCTACTAGGTGAACACGTTTGAGCGAAAGGTCAAGTAGCTCTGAGGAATGGGTTCCCCGTACAAAGCTAGGCAGAATGGTGCTGGAAGGTAAGATTTCATCTCTAGAGGAGATATTTGTCAACGGGTTTAAGATAAGCGAGCCTCAGATAGTGGATGTTCTCATTCCAAACCTTGAAGAAGAGGTTATAAATATAAGCCTAGTGCAGAAGCAAACCGATGCTGGTGAGAAATCTAGGTTTAAGGCGATAGTGGCTGTTGGAAATAGGAATGGCTATATAGGTATAGGCTCCGGGAAAGATGTGCAGGTGCGTAATGCAATAGAGAAAGCCGCGAAAAATGCGCGTCTTAACATATCCCTTATTCAAAGGGGCTGCGGAAGCTGGGAATGCGGATGCGGGCAACCCCACTCATTGCCCTTTGAAGTTACCGGTAAATGCGGCGCTGTGAAGATTAAAATTATACCTGGCCCTAGAGGTTTAGGCTTGGTTGCTGGCGAGGTTGCTAAGGTCATCCTTAGGCTTGCGGGCATTAAAGACTGCTGGACGAGGAGCTATGGTCCAACAAGGACTGTTCCGTCGTTTACATACGCATTGTTTGACGCCCTTAAGAAGACCTATGAAGTTGTCACCCCATCAGATTGGGCGAGGTAGGAGCGTTGGAGAAAGGCAATAAATGTCTAGCTGTCGTTCGGGTTCGTGGAACAATTAATGTTAGAAAAGACATAGAGGATACGTTAAAGATGCTTAATTTAACGGGCAACTGCTATGCAACCCTGATTGATGATCGCCCCTCATATCTCGGTATGCTGCAAAAAGTGCAAAATCAGGTGACTTGGGGTGAGGCTTCAAAGGAGACCATTGCGCTTCTCCTGAGGAAACGGGGCAAACTTATTGGGGATAAAGAGATCACGGATGAATATGTCAAAAAGATCGGTTTCGAATCCATAGATAAACTGGCTGAAGCCATATATAATCTGCAGGTTGAGTTTAATAAGATCCCAGGCGTTAAGCCTGTTTTCAGGCTTCATCCGCCAAGCAAAGGTTATAAAAATAGCGTGAAGAAAAGCTATAAGAGCGGTGGAGTAACCGGATATAGGGGTGAAGCGATAAACGATTTACTGAAGAGAATGGTTTAAGTCTCTAGGAGGCTTTTAAAATATGCCACATAGTCTCAGAAAAACTCGAAAGAAAAGAGGTTCTAGAACATGCGGTTATGGTAGGGTTGGACAGCATAGAAAGAGCGGTTCAAAAGGTGAGAGAAAGGCTGGCAGACATAAACATGGCTGGTCTTGGGTTTTAAGGTATGAACCGGACTACTTCGGTAAAACAGGGTTTGTTTCCCCTAAAAGCCTTAAAAGAGATGTTAGATGTATAAATCTGAAGGATCTTGAGGAAATAGCCTTAAACATGATGTCGAAAAGCAGGAAGGGTGAAAAAATATTCATAGATTTAGAGAAGATCGGGTATACGAAGCTGCTCGGCGAGGGAAGAATAACCGTTCCAGTAAGGGTTAAAGTTTCATCATACAGCGAAGCGGCTTTGAGAAAGATTCAAGAGGCAGGTGGAGAAATATTATCTGCTGAGGAAGAAACTGAGGCTGCAAGCTAGAAAGATGCTCCTAAATATTTGAGGGGGGAGCTTTGACCAGTAGATTCCTGAAAGCCTTTCAACCGGTCATCCAGTTTATTCCGGAAATTAAAGCTCCGGAGCGTAGAGTAAGCTTCAATGAGAAGCTCCTTTGGACAGCTGTTGCCCTAATCATTTATTTAATCATGTCTGAAATACCGCTTTACGGCTTAGGGAGAGGTGAGGATATACTTTTTTACAGGGTGATTTTCGCCTCGAGCAAGGGAACATTGATGGAGCTGGGAATAGGACCAATAGTTACAGCCGGCTTGATACTTCAGCTTCTCGCCGCATCAGGCTTTATAAGCGTTGACTTCTCCGATCCTGAGGATAGATCATTATTCTCCGGTGTAAGTAAAGTTTTCTCAGTGATCATGACGGTTGTTCAAGCATCCGCTTACCTTATAGGCGGCTTCTTCGGTACTTTAAGCGCTAGTCAAGCGGTTATAATCTTCATCCAGCTCATCATTGCTGGCTTAATCGTTATGCTCCTAGATGAGATGATTCAGAAGGGTTGGGGTATTGGAAGCGGCATAAGCCTCTTCATTTTGGCCGGTGTGGCTCAACGCATAATGCTCGACTGCTTCTCAACAATGCCCTCTTTAAGTGAGCCCGCTAAGTATAGGGGAATAATCTCAGCTATGATTCAATCTCTAATTACAGGCGGCTCCCTAAGCAGCCTCTTTTTGCGTCCAGGGGACGATCCAAGTATAATTGGTTTATTATTGACCATAGGCATTTTCCTATTCTGCATTTACGCTCAAGGAGTCAGGGTTGAGATACCCATAGCTCACTCACGTTTCAGAGGATTTAGGGGCAGATATCCGATAAGTCTACTCTATGTTTCAAACCTGCCAGTTATATTCGCATCGGCGCTCTTTGGAAATATATACGTGATATCTCAAATCTTATGGAATAACTATCATAATAATGTGAGCTTAAGTCCATGGATCAGTCTTTTCGGAGATTTCGAATACACTCAGAGCGGCGGTCTCCAACCTAGGGGTGGGATAGCATACTATGTTGTGGCGCCTAGGGGCTTCATGGATGTTCTTGGGAACCCTGTTAGATACGCTGTTTACGCCGTTCTGCTGATCCTATTCTGCGTTATCTTTTCATGGGTTTGGCTTGAGGTTGGGGGATTAGATCCTAAGACAGTTGCAAAGCAGCTTGTTGATTCAGGTATGCAGGTTCCAGGTTTCAGGAGGTCTGAGAAGCCGATTGAATCCATCTTGAAACGGTATATCCCGATAGTTACATTGCTGGGCGGCTTCATAGTTGGCTTACTGGCAGCTGTAGCCGACTTTTTCGGGGCTTTCGGGACGGGGACAGGTATACTGCTTTCCGTGGGAATAATATATCAATACTATCAGCAGATAATGAGTGAACGTATAGAGGAGATATATCCTGGAATAAGAAGGTTCCTTGGAGGTTAAGAATCTGCTGCCCGAATTTCTCAGGGTAATTCCATATTCAACTATCTTCATAATGCTTTTGGCTTTCGCAATTTCCCTAGTAACCATGCTGCTGAATCGTAAATTTGTTGATAGACGTTTAATTTCAGAATGGCAGAGAGAGATTGAAAAATGGAATGCTGAGAAAGAGCTCGCTAAGAGGACGGGTGACAAGAAGCTTATGGCGAGAGTTAAAAAGCGTGAGGTTCAAATAATGCAGATGAGGGCGAAGATCTCTGGGCAGCAAATGAAGACCACTCTTGTTACATTCGTCCCTTTACTCATAATATGGTGGGTTCTAACTTACTTTTATGGTTTAGAACCCGTTGCTTTCATACCCCTCTTTTGGCAGAAAACCCCGCTGTCCTTCTTCTATTGGTACCCTATATGCTCATTCTTCTTTAACTTCGTTCTTTCAAGGGTCTTTAATGTTGAGATGGGATTGGGAGCAAAAATGTAGAGGTTCCGCATAGCCTAGGTGGTTAATGAATGGGGTCATCCGCTGAAAAAGCTTCCGGAAATAAAATTGTTATATGCATCTCTGGCTTAGCGGGTTCGGGAAAAAGCACGGCTGCTAGAAGAATTGCTGAACACTATGGGCTCAGATACTGCTCCGGCGGAGAAGCTCTTAAAGAGGTTGCGGCGGAGATGGGCTACAAAACATCCGAGAGGGGCTGGTGGGAAACAGATGGAGGCATGAATTTCCTAAAAAAACGTTTGGATAACCTTGAGCTTGATAGGCGTGTCGATGAAAAAATGCTTGAATGGGCTAGTGAAGGTAACATTGTATTAGATAGCTGGACGATGCCTTGGCTTTTAAGGAACGGATTTAAAATTTGGCTTGAAGCTTCCGAGGATGTCAGAGCCCAAAGAATTGCTAGAAGAGATGGAATAAGCGTTGAGGAAGCGTTGAGGCTGATGAGGGAAAGGGAAAGTAAAACCAAGGAAATCTACAGGCGGCTATATGGATTCAGTTTGGGGGAAGACTTTAAACCATTCCATGTAATACTTGATGTCAACAATCTTGATCAGGAAGAAGTTTTTAAGGCATTATGCATGATAATTGACAACATGGTTCTTAAGAAATCTCAGCCTAATATCTAATGATCTAAGCAGGCTCGGATTACGCGATAATTCTTATGCGCCATGCTTAAAGATTAAAGAATTTTTAATCAGCTTAGAATGGATTATTCATCCATATTTTCTCTTCATAACCATTAAGTGTTGAGATTGAGCACTATGCTTTAAGATCGGATCTTTTAGAAGGGATATTTCAATGAAGAATTCGGGGAAGAAATCCGACGTGATTAGGAAGTTATGGCCTATTATAATGTACTTTGTATGTCCACTTATCTATTTAGCTTTAATATTGCTCCTATAAAATGTCTCCCCCTCTTTATTATTAAATATATATTGATCCTAATGCTATTGCGAATTGAAGAAGGAAATGTAGCAGTGTTATTTTATTTACTAATTTCCGGCAGTAAGCTTGATCGTTCCATCGGCTAAAAAGCGGATATATTGTGTAAATAAATAAGATGCATGCTATACTGCCCAGAATTGGTAGGGCAACATTAAAGCCCATCTGCAAATATCCGAGCATGCCTGCTATCATTATCGCAACTATTATTGATATTGCGAGTCTAACCGTATATCTTGGACCTAAAACCAGCGGCAGCGTTCTCCGCCCCTCTTTCCTATCGCCTATAATGTCGCCTAAATCCACGATTGGAACAGCTGCCATGGCGTATGTGAAAAATATGAAGCCGGCGAACATTACGCTTGATGATAGCCTGTTTACCGCCGCCCCCCCAGTTAGGCTCGCTATTAATCCGCCGCTGGCAACGGCAACCTGCTTGAGGAGGAACCTCCTCTTAAGACGTATAGGTGAGAAAGAATATATAATGCCTATTATAACGCCCAAGATGCATAGGAATAGTGTGGCTAAGTTCACAAGAGAACCTAAAGTAACGCCTGCCAGGTAGAGCATCGCCGACAATGTTAAGGCGTCTTTCTCGAGAACTTTTCTCTGCGCAACTGGACGGGTGACTAAATTAGCCATATCGGTCTCCAGATCTGCAACATCATTAGATATGTAAATTGCCAGGGCGATCAATAGCCCTGCCCCTGTCGCCATCATTGCCGGCGCAATCGGCGGGATGCCCCTTGAAGCTACAAAGGTTGCTATTAATGTTGCGTAGGGAAATATTATTGCCCGCGATATACGCGCCCTAATGCATAGCCAATATGAATGGGTTTTTTCCACTAAGGCTGCTGTGATCTCCATACGTATTTCAAAGGATCTCATCGCGAGGTTGCCACTTATCGCTTCTTAATATGCATGAATATACATGTTTCATGCCGGAATAAGATTGAGGCTGAATTTGTTTCTAACTTTAAATAAAAATACAGTATTTATTTTACAGGTTTTTACATAACGATTTACTTCATGTCCTCAAATATTTCTTGCGGAGCTCTGCCCACGTACTTCCTTGACGCTTCTTTTCTCGGGTCTTCCTTGGCTCTGGCCATTAGCAGATTAAATATTTCTATGAGTTTCTCGGCAAAAACCTTGTTTTCTAGGAAGAAACCTGCAAAAAATCCTTCGCCTTCAGGTTTCGGTATTTCTATCCCAACGTATCTTCCATCAACTATTATGAAGCTGAATGGCAGATTTTCCACGTATCCCGTTCGGACATTCTCGGAGCGAAATATATCGTAATATATTTTTATCATTCTTGGATGGGAGAGCAGCGTGCTTAGCATCCGAATTTTCTGGGATAAATTATTTTTATCTCCGCTTAGAAGGTGCCACTCTATTCCCCGATTTAGATTTCTGAATATGGCTTCAACTATGCTGTTCTCAGTGTATCGTGATGCTATGTAGACTTCATTTTCAGCCGACTCTATTAGCTTTATCGTTCCCTCAACAATATCCTCGAACTTGTACACTATACCTATCGGGTTTATCCCGCCGTCTATTAGGTTTATGAATTTATCAATTCCGCCTTTGGCTAAGGCTCGGATTATTTCATCCTGCTCCTCCGCTGAGAGATTCTTCGACCTCTTTATTTTGTCTATAAGTTCCAGTTGTTCTTGCTTGTCGACGGCTTGTCCTAGGAGTTTAATCACTTCATAAAATAGGCTTCCCAGCGTTGTGTGCTTGTAGACTCCGTCATCTTTTTGGATTAGGTTTGCCTTGATCAAATCACCTAGTCTCATATAGTAGCGCTTCTGAGTCAAGTTGAGCTTCTTCATCGCATCGGTTGAGCTTGATATCCCTTCCTTTGCCATTTGAAATATTTTCAGCGCATCCCTGTTCGCTAGGGTTGATAAGGCCCTCTCTATTCTAGCGTACTGCTCATCACCATCGCTCCTGATGCCCAGCCTAGTTGTCAGCCGAACTTTTTGGTTCATTTTTGTACAAACCAATTTAAAACTTAAAACAAAGATGCTTATTAAGCGATATGATGGAAAAACCTTCAATTTTAATATATATTTTAATTCCACAATCTCATGCATTAGACATCTATCGGACTGCCGTTACTATTAACCAGAATATTATATCTCCGAAAAAGAAGGATATCAGGAAGCCCAGCGTTATAAATGCTAGGAAGGGCAAACCCATTGTCACCCAAACTTTCCCGCTAAATTCTTCCGGAATTAATTTTTCCTCCCGCTTTTCATCGTTTAGGCTCCTTAATATTTTTAGACTCCTAATCAATCTGCCGTCTTCTCCCCTGCTGAACTCTTCAAGCAATATGTAATAATGTTTTTCATAAAGTATTTTCGCCGCGTCAACCCTGAAGCCAGTAATAAAAGCGGCGATCTTCTTTAACAGCCTATCATCCTCCAATCCCTCAAATATTCTTCCTTTATACTTAATTAAATCAATCAAATTTCTGAACGAGTTTGCGATCGTTAGGAGCGATGCAATCAAAACGGCATTATTGAAAGTTGATATTGGCGGCATAGGCAGAAGGATCTTGGTGACTAACTCAAATTTCTCTGGATAGATCGGCATGGCCGCCGCCAGACACATTAGGGCTTTTGCATCAGCCCCGCCGAACATGCCTATGTAGAAGAGCGCCAGCGAAAGGCATATTGTTAAAAATGCGGATATAACTAGCATAGTTATGCGCTGATGGCTCCATCCGTCAACCGCTAATGATGTAAAGGTTAAGGCTAGACCTATGGGTGCGAAAAAAGCCCACACCCAATTTGGAACCTCCCTAGTTCTAACGTCATATATTGAGGCTATAAGGAGAAAAATTAGGCATAACAGAAATCTCAGCGGGTCAATCCACTCATACATGTCCATTCGAATCCACATATTATACTTGTTGGGAATTATATATTTATTCCAAATATGCGCCCATCTAATGTCTGGTTCTGAACGAATTTTTGAGAATTTCTCTCACATGCATGTCAGCGGCGAAGAGAATAAATATTGATGGGATGGACACGTAACTCTGTTTCTACTGTAAATATTTTAATTATGTAGCTTTAAAAAGTATCTGTATTTCCTAATCGTTTTTATCAGCCTTGTATTTAATTATAGGTAAAAATGAGAGTGTACTTGATGATTCAGTTATCAGCCTTCTCGCTAGATATGGCAGTTACCAGCATGTTGAAAGGTGAATTTATTGAAACTTCCACTTTATGTTCTCTCGAACAGCTTCACCTCTTTACAGATGGCGGTACATATTCTCAGAGTTTTCCACATGATGCTCGTTTACAAAAATTTTCGCAAAATTGCTTCTCACAGAATTGCGCAAGGATTTTTGCAGATAATCGTTTAAATTTTGGGCTTATTTGTGTTAAAATTATCAATAATAATAAATATTGGAATTTAATTAAATATAGATAATTTGAGTGAGGGGAAATGCAGCAAGATCAGCATGTAAACGAATCCAATGCGGCGGATTCAAGCGCAACACGTAAGCGGGGAGGCTTTGCAGGCTTATTTAAGCGTTCAGGTAAAGAAGAGAAACGTAAGGGTTCCTCTAATCAGGCTTATGTTGCTGTTCAAGAGTTTAAGCCCACATATACCGTTATAGATGAGTATTGGGTTAAGGCTCCCTTCGCAAAGGTTTACATTGTTATGTCGCCTGAGCTGGGCGTTGGCTACCACTACTTCGTTGATGAGGTTAAACTGGATGACCGTGAGAGAGATGCCTACGAAAAGCTTGTCGCCATAATAAGCCGTGAGCTTCAGGCGCCGGAGACCCTTGATGTTGATGCATCCTCATATGTTTTAAGCGAGGCTAAGAGGTTATCTGAAAAGTATAAGCGTTCAATAACGAAAAATCTCGACGAAAACTCGCTGGAAAAGATTTATTATTACGTTGTTCGCGATTTAGCCGGCTACGGTGAACTGAACGCTCTAATGCTTGATCCGAACATTGAAGACATCTCATGTAACGGTGTGAATAAGCCTGTCTACGTATGGCATAGAAAATATGAGAGCATACCGACGAACATACGTTTCATTGATGAGTTCTACTATGATAATTTCATCATTAAACTTGCGCATATATCCGGTAAGCATATTTCAAGCGCCCATCCAATATTGGACGCAGCCCTGCCGGAAAAACATAGGCTAGCATGCACATTTATGCGCGAAGTCTCAATGCATGGGAGCACATTCTGCATAAGGAAATTCAGGCCTGACCCATTCTCAGTAATAGACTTAATTAAGCTTGGCACATTAAACGCCAAGTTAGCGGCTTACCTTTGGCTGCTTCTAGAGAACAAGATGAACCTGATGATTATTGGGGGAACAGGCGCTGGTAAGACAAGCACACTGAACGCCTTAACCAGCCTCATCTCGCCGAACGATAAGATCATAACTGTTGAGGAGGTTGCGGAGCTTAATCCGCCTCATGAGAACTGGGTTCAGCTTGTGAGTAGAAGGGGCTTCGCTTTCGGAGTTTCAGATTCAACCTCAATATCGCTCTTCGATCTTGTGAAGCTCAGTTTAAGATATAGGCCAGATTACATAGTGGTCGGCGAGATAAGAGGTGAGGAAGCGTACGTTCTATTCCAGGCTGTTGCCACTGGACACGGCGGAATATGCACGATGCATGCTGATAGCTTAGACCACGCCGTTAAGAGGCTTACCTCGCCGCCGATGAACGTCGCTGAGGTTTACATACCCCTTATGAACGTCTGCCTCTATGTTTCAAGGGTTGATCTTCCAAATTCGATTGGTGGGCCAAAGTTTGGCAGAAGAATAAGGGATGCTTGGGAAATAATTGACTTTGACAAGTATAATCATTTTGCAGCATGGCTGCCTACAAAGGATGTAATAGAGGTGGATCTGAACCGAAGCGTTCTCCTAGATAGGATAGCTGAAAAACGCGGTGTAACCAAGGCGGATCTGCTTAAGGAGATAGCCCGGAGGGAGCGTTTGCTAAGCATTATGGCTGAGAGAAACATTCGGGATCAGAGAGAAGTAGCCCAGATAATAATGAGATATTACTATTATAGCAGAGGGCTAAGCGTACCCGTCGATCTTGAAGCTGCATCGCAAGTTCAAGGCGGGCTTGAAGACACATTCAGGGAGATAATGCTTTCTGTGGATCAGATAGCTCCAGCTGAAGTTGGGGTGATCCCGCAGGAGGTAAGGGAGGCTCGTAAAGCTAAGGATAGACTGGTCTTGTTATCTTGGGCGGCTCCGCAGATAGGGAAGACAAACAATCCCTCTGAAGATTTTTCTGAAGAATCTGAGGGGAATAGCGGGGATAAGGGTGGATGAAAAATGAGCCTTGAGGATTTCTGCTACGCATACTTCGGCTCTATTGGGAGAGCATTGCATAAGGTTTTTCCTAAAATAGACGAGGATATGGAAGCCACGAATATGAAAATGCATCCGGAAGTTTACTTGTCGATTGTGGCTTTTGGAGTAATATTGTCAGCGGCGGCTTCATGCGCAGCCATGGTGATAATGCTACTTTTACCTGGCGGATCATGGAGACAGATGATGTTTAACCCAATATTCTATGTGATTTTCAGTTTACCGCCGCTGGTAGTGCTATTTGCAGGTTTACTCTTGCCGAGTTTCTCTATTTCGAACAGAATATCCGGGCTTAAGGTTGAGATACCGTACGCATCAATGTACATAAGTGTGATGGCTCGGGGAGGGCTGTCGCCATATTCCAGCCTCTTAAGGCTTAGGAAAACCGATCTTTTACCTAAGCTTCGCGATGAGATTGAACGGATCCAACGCATAGTTTTAGCAACGGGCACCGATCCGATCTCAGCTATGGAGAGGGCTGCAAAGGTTATAAATATAAAAGATTATAAGGATCTGCTTCTGGGATATGCTTCGACGCTTAGAACCGGCGGGGATGTTCTACATTACCTTTACAGCCAGACAGATATGATGTTTAGGAAGATGGCGGCTAACATAAGAGCCATGGGTGAACACTTGGGCACATTGCTTGAAGCATACATAATTGTTGGGATTCTAGGCGCTTTAGGCTTGTACATGATGTTTGTTATATCGCTTAGTTTACCTCAGGCTGCTGGAGGATTATCTCAGGAATCGTTCTTCCTATTCTCATTTATACTCTTACCGCTTGCATCATTAGCCTTTATGTATCTGGGCGATGCCCTTCAAATAAATTATCCAACATCAAATTGGAAGCCATATATGGTGCTACTTGCTTCAGCACCCTTAGGCTTCTTCCTAGCGAACCAGATGGCGATACCCTTCTTTGCGGATACACCGCTGTTTATACTGCCTTCCCTGAAGGATTTTGTGATTTATATCCGGCAGATTCTAGGATTTAATGAGGGAAGCGAGCCGGCCATAGGTTTGGCTTTATCTCTTATAGTTGTCGCCCTCCCAGTTGCCATCATAGACCATTATTACGCCAGCGAAGAGAAGGGTGTGCTGCAGGGCATAACCAGTTTCCTAAGGGATCTTGTGGAGAACCGGAAGACAGGTTTAAGCCCTGAGAAATGCATAATAATTCTTTCACGTAAGGATTATGGCAAGTTTTCAAAGCGCCTAAAATTGATAAGTTCGGAGATAAGCTGGGGGCTGCCCCTACAGAAGGTTTTCGATGACTTTAAGAGGAGCGTTAAGAATTGGCTTGCTTTAATAAATATTTACTTGCTTGTTGATACGCTTTCCGTTGGTGGCGGAACCGAGGAAAGTCTGGAAACTTTAGCCGAGTTCTCTGAGTCAATAATGTTGATTGAGCAGGAGAGGAGATCTGTGCTGGCGCCGCTGGCAATGATACCTTACATAGGAGCTCTCCTATTAACGGCGACAACATCAATGTTCATCCTATTCTTTAGGGATGTCACATCGACGGTTGGGGCAACAGTTCCATTCATATATTTAAATAAAACCCTGCTTCCACCCCTAATATTTCACTCATTCATGTTCGGTTTGACATCTGGGAAGCTTGTATCTGGAAGGGTTTCATCAGGTTTCAAAGTAGGTTTATATCTAGTGATAGCGTCTCTGGCCGGCATATGGCTGACAGTGAGCTTCCAACTATTTAAGTTCTGGTGAAAACACAAATGAATGAAAAAACCAGAAACAAACCGAGAAGGCGTGGCGAAAGCTTCGGTGAAAGTAAAAAGGCAATATCACCAGTTATATCAGCGGTTATACTATCAAGCGTCCTACTTGTAATCCTAATAGTGGCATCATTCGTCGCAAACAACATTCTAGAACTAAGAGTCCAAAACACAGAGTTCGAGCAAGCTAAAACAAACATGCTGCTACTAAACGAAATCATAGAGGAAGCTGGACTGAGGCATAGCTCAGGTAGCTACGCCCAATTCAACTTGAGAAGCGGAGCCCTAAATATTATCAAAAATAACCCTGGTAATATAACGGTTTTAGTTAATGGGCAGCAAGTAATAAACTCTGAAACATTAAGCATAATTTATAGGGCTGGAAGCCTAGTATCATCCATAAACACACCCCTCAGGGGGAGCAGTTCGCTAATTGTTAAGGGAGCTGCATCCTCACTAGGATACCTAAGAATAGAAACAGAGGGCGGCGTGAAAATAAAACTCGACTATAATAAAATACGCGTCGCAGAGAGCGAAACAACAGAATACAACCTTGTAGAAATACTTTTCTTCCAACTGGTACGCGGAGATATAGGCGGCTCCGGAACATTGAGAGTAAAAGCCCAGAATAAGGGCATTTTTATAGAATCCTATACCTATCCTAGTAATACAGTAACGATTATGATCCACATAGGCTCACAAACAGAATCATACGAGTATAGCGGCAACAAGAATACTACTGTTGTCACAGTTATTAAATCTGTAATAGAGGTTTCAGCATTGGGGGGACTAAGTTAGTTGGATGCTCCAATAAGCCATGTAATTGGAACAATAGCTCTAATCATGCTAACAACCTCTGTAGCAGCATACTTCGCTATAACAGTTTATCACGTTCAATCTGACATCTTGAGGCAGCAGCTCACAGAAGTGTCAAGCTACATTTCAACGAATCTTATGGAGATAATAACCTTAACTAACTTTCAAAACTTCGCAGGTAACGACACAATGTTTAAGATTCTCAAAATACCGCCTGATGTCAGCGGATATGTGTATGCAATAGAATTAATTAATGAAAGCGGGGAAGAGATTCTAGTACGATCATATCTCCTTAGCAGACAGGACATTACGGTATCTATAAAATTGCCGTTAGGAGAAGATGCAAATATAGAGATTCTAACTATAGATGATGGCAAAATTATTTTATACGCTGGAGAGAGCAGCAGGATAGAGTCTACTGGCAGAGTCTACAGCGGCTGGGATGGCATAGTTGTTTGGAGCTGGAGTGGCTCCCAGCCTATACAAGCTGGAATTGGAATTTTAAAGGGAGGTTGACGCGGAAAAATGCATATATATGAGTATCTATTCGCAGCGTTCGTCGTGATATCAATTCTCTTAGCATCCACCTTCATGCTTACAATAACATCTGAACCTTTAAGAGTATCTTCGGAGAGAGAGAACCTAAAGGCGATTGCGCAGAGAATTTTAACGCAAATATTGCTTGACCCAGGGGATCCCATAGACTGGGGAAGCAACACTTCCATTAGCGATAGCAATCTCAAATCCTTCGGCTTAGCCTATCAGCATACCGAAATATCTCCTAAAGACGCTTACATGCTTGATGCCGACAAAATCTCACGCCTAAATAGGGAGAACCCATTTTATATTTCACCGACAAAAGTGAGGGATCTCCTCGGATTAAGCGCAGAATACGGTTTCACAATAGAGATTCTTCCAGCACTGGATATAGAAGTAAATCAAACAGAGTCAAATACATATAGAGTCCGCGTAAAATCCATTCATAATGTAAGTCCTATTTCAGACGCTAATGTGACTGCAAAAATATACTACATCATTAGTAATGGGTTAATAGAAAGTTATGAAATCGGCCCATATAAAACTGGAGCCGATGGCACGATTAACATTAATATAACGCCCTCAAGTGATAAGTATGTAATTGTTCTTATAGTTGAATATTATAATATTATTGTGCCAAAGATTATCGGATGCAACGTTAATTGGGCTTACTTAACTGGAAACATATTAAGATTATACTCGTCTCCCATGCCTATTTCTAATATAGAGGTTATAGCCTCCCCAGAAGGCGGCTTATACAAGGTTGGGAATCTGAGTATATCGCTTAGCTACGTGGCTCAATACCCTAATGGCGGAAACTTATATGAGGTTAATGTCATAGAACCGGGCTTAATATCTGTTTTAGTAACAACGGGGAATGATCTGATAGTGGCCACTAAAATGTTAAATTCCACTTATGGAACCATTTCATTCGCATCTAGTTCGAATCCTTTAGGCTATGTTATGGAGGAGTCCGTGCTTGTAGATGGCTTCTCTTACATAATTAGGCTTTACATCTGGAGGTTGGTTTGGTAGAATGCAAAGATTAAATAATAGTGGATGGCGCCTGAATGTGAATCGAGGTCAAATAAGAATATTTGAGGCTGTTGTCGCAACAGCAGTAATATTTGTAGCGTTCTCAGCTTCAATACTGCTTATTTATCCATCACGTTTATGGCTAATTTACGAGAGGGAGTATTTGGATAGGTTGGGCTATAATATTTTACATAACTTAGCTGAAACTGGGGCGATTGAGTCAGTCTTAGGCGAAGATACATATCACCTTGAAATAATTATGAATAGAATAATGCCTCTACTGACATACTATAACCTAACAATTTTCGTCTTTAATACAGCTAAAGGCGAGATACAGCGTTTTGCCAGCGTTAGCAATGCAACACCGGAAGTTTTTAGGCGAATGCCCGAGGTGTCCTCAACAATGATGGTTTACACTTCAAGGAGTGGTAAAACGTATTATTTAGTTCTTGTTTTGGCTAAAGGAGGTGAAAAATCCTGAGGAGAAATCTCTTAAAAAATGATAGAGGACAGCTCATTGTTGTCTTAGCAATACTAATGTCTATTGTAGTTTTATCAGTTGCACTCTCCATTCATCAGATGAGC
>Ga0272449_1002985_pt1 | contig 15053 bp, 13 predicted proteins | sample YNPCB0241_FD_198679 | JGI IMG/M metagenome (GOLD analysis project Ga0272449, IMG submission 198679) | Hot spring sediment microbial communities from Yellowstone National Park, WY, United States - YNP-CB-024-1 | ecosystem: Environmental > Aquatic > Thermal springs > Hot (42-90C) > Sediment...
ACTGCTTCAATTCCTTTCAAATATGGAAAAACGTCTTTTATTTGAGAACCAAGATGAAAATGGATACCTTTTATGTTTACAAAATTAAACTTCATATTCAAAATTTTTTCAGCTTCTTCAATATCAATACCGAATTTGTTTTCACTTTTTGCTGTTTTAATATAATGGTGAGTATCTACATCAATGTTTAGATTTAACCTTAAATTAACATTAACTTTCTTTTTATATTTTTTCCCAAATTTTTCTATAATGTGTATTTCATCCAAATTTTCAACATTAAAACAAAATATACTTTTTCTTATTGCGAATTCAATCTCTTCTTCTTTCTTCCCAACACCTGCAAAGACTATATCTGAAGGTGAAAAACCAGCCATTAAACATTTTCTTAATTCTCCTTCTGACACAATATCTACCCCTAACCCATTTTTTTTCATTATTTTTAATATTGTTAAATTTGAGTTTGATTTTACAGAAAAACATATTTTTGTATTGATTTTTGAAAATGCCTCTTTGACTTTTTTTATTTGATTGATTAAAAAATTATAACTATAAACATAAACAGGAGTTCCAAATCTTTTAACAATTTCTTCAAAATTTACATCTTCAATATAGAATACTTCTTTTTTAAATTCAAAATATGGAGAGAAAATTTCTCTAAATCTTTCCTCCATTTTTTAATCTCCTTTTTCACGTTCTTTGAAGAAGTCCCTCCAGATGAAGTTTTTAATTCGACAGATTTTTCAAAATTTAAAATTTCAAAAATATCTTTTCCAAATACAACAGAAAATTTTTTCAACTCTATAAGAGTTAAAGATGTCAATTCTTTTTTATTTTTTATGCAATAATTCACTATTTTGCCTACAATTCTATGAGCTTCTCTAAAAGGAACTCCTTTTTTAACAAGATATTCTGCAATGTCTGTAGATAAAGTAAAAGAAGAAATAGATTTTTCTATTTTTTCTTCATTGAAACAAATTTCCTTTATTACTTTACATAAAATTTTTAATGAGTTTTTCAATATTTCCAGTATTTCAAAAAGTGCCTTTTTATCCTCCTGGAGATCTCTATTATAAGAAAGAGGTAATCCTTTTACTACTGTTAAAAGTCCTGTTAGAAGTCCTATACAACTGCCTGTTTTCCCTCTTATCAATTCAAATATATCAGGATTTTTCTTATGAGGCATTAAACTTGAACCTGTACAATATTTATCAGGTAATTCTACATAATTAATTTCATCCATATTCCATATAATCATATCCTCACAGAAGTTTGATAAATGTAGTAATGTCATTGTAGAATAAAAGGACGTTTCAATAAGGAAATCTCTATCTGAAACTGTATCAAGGCTATTTTTTGTTATTTCAGGAAATTTTAAGAGTTTTGCAGTATATTCCCTATCTATGTTTAAAGTTGTGCCTGAACAACTTCCAACTCCAATTGGCAAAATATTCACTTTCTTAAAAACTGATAAAAAGTTTTCTTTATCTCTTTCAAGTTTTTCAATGTATCCAAGAAAATAATGGGAGAGCAAAACTGGTTGACTTTGTTTTAGATGAGTATATGCAGTAATAATTGTTCCTAAGTATTCCTGACTTTTACTTAGAAATATTCGTTGAAGATTATTTATTAATTGAAGTAGATTAATTATTTCATCCCTTAAATATAATTTTTCATCAAGAACAATCTGGTCGTTTCTTGATCTCGCTGTATGTAATTTCTCCCCTCTTTTGCCCACAATTTCAATCAATCTTCTTTCTATTGCAGTATGAATATCTTCATCTGTTGGTAATATTTTAAATGTGCCTCCTTTAATTTCCTTTTTTATTTTTTTTAGACCTTCCAGAATATCATCTTTTTCCTTTTTTGTAATCAATCCAACCTTAAAAAGCATTTTGGCATGGGCAACGCTTCCTATTAAATCATAAATAGCCAATTTTTTATCAATTTCTATTGACTTTGTAAATTCTATAACTGAAATATCTGTTTTTTCTTTAAATCTTCCTTCCCACATGTATTTCATTTTTACCCTCTTGTTTTTTTATTTTATCAGAAGTATTATAATAAATCAAAGAAATAAAGAGGGAAATTTTATGAAAAAAGAAATTGTAGTGGTAGAATCTCCAACAAAAGCAAGGACAATTGGAGGGATACTCGGGAAAGGGTATATTGTTTTTGCTACTATGGGGCATATAAGGGATTTACCGGAAAATGACTTTGGAGTTGATATAGAGAATAATTTTGCTCCGAAATATGTAATTATTCCTGGTAAAAAACAGACTGTAAAAAAATTGCAAAAACTTGCTAACAATGCTTCAACTATCTATCTTGCAACTGATGAAGATAGAGAAGGAGAAGCTATTGCTTGGCATGTTGCTTGTATTCTTAATAAAAATATAGAGGAAGTTAAAAGAGTTGCTTTTCATGAAATTATTCCCGAATCAGTAAAAGAAGCATTTAAAAATCCAAGGAAAATATCTATGGATCTTGTAAATGCACAGCAAGCGAGAAGAATACTTGATAGAATTGTTGGATATACAATTAGTCCATTTCTTGGTAAATATCTTGAAACAGGACTTTCTGCAGGAAGAGTTCAGTCAGTTGCTTTAAGATTAATAGTAGAAAGGGAAAAAGAAATTGAAAATTTTGTACCCGAAATATACTGGATAATTAAATGCGAAGTTGAAAAGGATGGGAAAAAAGTTATTTTTAGTCTAATTAAAATTGGAGAAAAGATTATAGAGAAGGAAAAATTAAAAGTAGAGAAAGAACTTGATGAGATCATAGATAAATTAAAAACAGGGAAATTAATAGTCACAGAAAAAAGAGAAGAAATTAAAAATTTAAACCCAGTTTCACCTTTTATCACAAGTACTTTACAACAGGAAGCATCAAATATTTTAAATTTTTCATCCTCAAAAACAATGTTTATTGCTCAACAGTTATATGAAGGAATAGAAATAGAAGGGAAACACGTAGGGCTTATTACATATATGAGAACAGATTCTCCTTCAGTTGCAAAACAGGCACAATCCCAGGCATTAAAATTTATTGAAGAATTTTACGGTAAAAATTATATTCCTGATAAGCCAAATATTTATATATCAAAATCAAAGGTTGCTCAAGAAGCACATGAAGCGATAAGACCTACCTCTGTATATAGAACACCTGAAAAGATTAAAAAATTTTTAACAGAGAACCAATTTAGATTATATGATTTAATCTGGAAGAGGTTTATTGCAAGCCAGATGAAGCAAGGTATAGTTAAAAGTATTAAAGTTTTTGCTATGAATGATATATATTTATTTCAAACAGAGGGTAGTTTTATTATTTTTGATGGATTTTTGAAGGTATGGCCATTGAAAATAGAAAAAGGGAATGAGTTTGTGGAAAAGTTTGTAAAAGATGAAATTTTAAATGTGGAAAGATATTTTAAAGAAAAAAAACAGACCCAGCCACCACCAAGATATACTGAAAGCACTTTAATTAAAACACTTGAAAAATATGGTATTGGAAGACCTTCAACTTATGCTCCAACGATTTCAATTTTATTTGCGAGAAAATATGTAAAAAAGATAAAAAAATTTTTATATCCTTTAAAAATGGGGAGAATTGTTTATGAAATATTACGAAAATTTTTTCCTGAAATAATAGAGATTAACTTTACTGCAAAGATGGAAGAAGACCTTGATAAAATTGCAAACGGCCAAAAACATTGGATAGAAGTTTTGAAACAATTTTATGATAATTTTAAACCATCTCTTGATAGGGCAAATCAAATTATAAACCGAGAAGTTCTAAGTGAGATTATACTTGAAAATAAAAAATGTCCAAATTGTGGTGAAAAATTAACAATAATTAAAGGGAAATATGGACTTTTTATAGGTTGTTCAAATTATCCAAATTGTAAATATACAGAAAGGATAGAAAATGATGATAATCCCGGCAATAGATCTTAAAAAGAGAGAAGTTATTCGTTTATATAAAGGAAGGTTTGATAAAGTTTCTTATTATGATATAGAAGTTGAAAAGCTTGTTAGAGATTATCTTAAAATAGATATCAAAAGAATTCATATTGTTCTTTTGTATGGAGCCAAAACCGGGATAATAAAAAAAGAGGAGGAGGAAACAATAAAAAATATAATTGAGATAAAAAGACTCAATGAGAGAGAGGATTGTGAGATTCAAGTAGGAGGTGGAATAAGGACAAAAAAACAAATTGATGAATTTCTTTCTATTGGAGTTAATTATATAGTGATGGGAACTGCCCTTTTAATCCCATTAGCATTAAATGAAGGATATAGTATTCAGGATATAAAATTTTTTTATCAAAGAAGTGGGAAAAAATTTATAATAGAAAGAGAAGTCCCTGATTTTGAATTGATTGATTGGATAGAGCCAGATATGAAAGATAAAATTATTATATCAATTGATTATATAAATGATGAAGTTGCTTTAAGTGGATGGGAAGTTTCAATTCCTTTGAAACCCTCATATGTAATCAAAAAATTTTCAAATATGGGATTTAAAAGATTTATAATAACAAGTGTTGAAAGTGATGGGACTCTTGAGGGAATTGATGTAAAAAATGTAGATAGAATTTTGAGAGAGGTGGGTAATTTGAAAGATATAAAAGAGATAATAGTGGCTGGCGGTATTTCAAAAGAAAACGATTTGATACTACTTTCATCTTTACAATTTCCGCCAACAGGTGTTATAATAGGAAAGGCAATTTATCAGAAAAAATTGGATTTAAAGAATGTTGTGGAAAAATATCAAAAAATTTAGTTTTTTAATATTTTCACTTATAATTTTTAATGTTTCTTTTTCTCAATTTACAGGGATTGTTTCTCCTTTATTCAATGAAAAATACGGAGTTACACTTTTATCACATATTAAAAATGCTAAAAAATCTATTTTTATAGTTATGTTTCAAACAGGTTATTATCCAGAATTTCCAGAGGGTATATCAAATCAGATATTAAAAGAATTAGTGAATGCTAAAAAGAAGGGAGTCAATGTTGAAATAATACTTGATTTATCAAAATATGAAGATGTGAAAAAGAAAAATTTGGAGGTGGCAAAATTTTTGACAGAAAATGGAATTAATGTTTATTTTGATAGAGAAGATAAAACAACCCATACAAAACTTCTTATTATTGATGATAAATATATATTTATTGGTAGTCATAATTTAAATTATCATGCTCTTGAAAAAAATAATGAAGTAAGTGTCTTGATTGAATCCGAAGAATTAACTAAAGTTTTTTTAGATTATTTTAATCAAATTAAAAAAGAATGTAAAATATTTCGTCCATCTGGAAAGTAATATGAGAAAAAGAGGATTTACTGTGTTAGAGATTTTGATAGCCCTCTTCATTTTTTCTATTTTTTTGATTCCAATTACAATTTTCATTCAGAAATATCAAAGAGGATATTTTTTGCAATCTTCTTGTGAGAAAATTATTGAAGGGGTAAATTTTGCACGAGAAAGTGCAATAAATGAAAGGTGTGATTTTTCAGTTATTTTTAATGAGAGGAGTTTTAAGATCCTTAAAGAAGGGAATAAGATTGTGTGGAAAGAAATAAAATTTCCTGATTATGTGAAGATAAAAGAAAAAACAAAAGGAGTGGATCCTTTAATTTTTTTGCCAGATGGCACAGCGAAGGAAGCTGGCTATATAGTAATAATGGATGAGATTACCAAAAAAGAAAAGAAAATTAAAATTCATAATATCACAGGAAAATGTATATTAGAAAATTAGGTTTTACTTTGATAAGTGTTTTAATTGCTCTATTTATTCTTGCCGGAGGGATTATAGTTTTGGTAAGAGTCTATCCTTTAATTATGGAACTAAGCGAAAAAAGTAAAAATTCGGTAAATATTTCTTTTATTGCTGATAAAATATTTGCAGAGATTGAAGAAAAATATAGTAAAAAAGAGGTAAGTTTGCCAGAAACAATTGAAAATATAATTCCTGAATATCCAGATTATAAATATAAAGTAAATTTTTTCCAAGAAAAAGAAGATTTATATAGAGTTGAACTTGAGATATTTTGGAAAAAGGAAGGGAAGATTGATAAAAAATATTTTGTTTCAATTCTTAGAAGAAGATGAAGGGATAACTCTTACCGAAATTTTAATAGCAATTTTTATATTTACATTTATCTGTGTTTCTGCAATTTTTATTTTAAAAAATTCACTTTTATCTTCAAGAAAAAAGACAATTGAAAAAGATATTTTGAAAGAAGTTGTCTATATTACTGAATTTATTGAAACAAAAATTTCAAATGCAATGGTCAATGATTTGAGTGGAAGATACAGAATGAATTTCAAAGGAGAAAGTAATTGGGTAAAATTTATCTGTCCCTTTTCAGAGGGAAAAGAAAATGACCTTGCAAAATTTGGAATTTATTATAAAGATGGTAAAGTAATGGCTGAAATGGTCAGGATTGATAATAAAAATCCTGACTTTACTTTTTTTGATGGATTTCCTGGTGCCCAGATTCTTGGTGAAGACGTAAAACAGTTTAGATTAAAATACTTTGATGGAGAAAACTGGGTTGATAAATGGGATACAGAACAAATGACAAATCCAAAGCTCCCAGAATTTATTGAAATTACTTTAACTATTTCAAAAGGAAAAATTGAGGGGAAAGAAATTGAAAAAGAGATCAAAAAGATTGTTAAAACTGGATGGGAATGAAGGAGACATTATAATAATTGTTATCTTAGTCCTTCTTTTGGTATTTCTTTTTACATCAACAATGCTTGTTGTTTTTAATTTCTGGACAAAAACCACATGGAAAGTTATTTCTGGAAAAGAATCTAAAAATTTTGCAAAAATAGGAATTGAGAGTGCGATATGGGAGATAGACAAAGATGATAGACAATATGATTCTCTTTTTGATACATGGAGGAAAAATTTTGAAGGAGATGAGGTTGATTTAAATAATGATGGAGAAAATGATTCAAAATGGTTTTATATAAGAAATAAAAGAGGGAATATTATTGGAAGGTATGCTGTTTTAGTAGAGGATGAGTCAGGTAAAATAAATATAAATGCAAATGGTAATTTAAATACTACTTTTAATGAAGGACACAGTTGTTTTGAAATAAGTATTCTTGAAAATATAATTGGAAGGGCTCTATATTACAATATTGTAAGTTTCAGATATGGAGAAGATAGAAAACCTGGTAAAGGGTTGATTGATGATGATAAAGATCTAAATTTAAATTCTACTGATGGAATTGATAATAATGGAAATAAAATTATAGATGAGACGGACGAAGGAATTGATGAAGATGATGAGTTCTATCATGTAAAACCAAAAGGGGATGATAGGCCCTATTTTTCGCCATCTGAAGTAAAGATGGTTCAGGGCATTGGAGAGAAAAACTATGAAAAAATAAGAAATTTGATAACAACATTTTCTTATGATAGAGATTTAAATAAATATGAGGGAAAAAGAATTGACTTGAATAGTGCAGATTTTCAGATACTTTTTAATTTTTTTAAAAATCAAGGGTATTCTGAAAAACAATCAATTCAAATTGCTTTAAATATAATTGACTTTAGGGATAAAGATTCAATACCAAGTTATGTAAAATATGGGGACTCTTATATAATTGGGATTGAAGAAGTGCCTTATTTAAACGAGATAGATGCTGTTAAAAAATGGGAAAAAAAATTAATAGGAAATAATATATTATTTGAAGAAATTGGAGGGCAATTTATTGAAATTTTTAACCCTTATACAAAACCGATAGATATAAGTGGCTGGAAAATAGAAGGAATATTGACTTTATATTCAAATAATTGGAATGAAGTTTTTCATCTTTCTCAAAGTATTTTAAATGATGTAGCGAATGGAGAAACTCAGTTTATTCTGGAGAAGTCTTCAAAAATTAATAGTCTCATTGATAGAGTTTCATTTGTTAATATACCATCTAACACTAAAATTGAGCCATTATCATTTTATACAATTGGAGATACTTTAAGAATTGGAATTTTACTAACTTCAGATCCACCAGCAATTATTTTTCTTCCTTTGTCCACCCATGATCCTAACAATGCTCAACAATATGAAAGAATACTTGCAATAAACCCCGGTTCACTTGGTTTTATAGCAGAGTTTCTCAGTAAAATACCATTTCTAGCAAATCTTGGGCTTGATTTTACAATAAGATTTTATGATAATAAAGGTAATCTAATAGAATTCTGTGAATATTTTGCTGACACTCCTTTTACTACTGTTCAAAAAAATGATCCAAGAATGAGAAGTATAACTGATTGGTTTGAGGGAACTCCTTCTCCTGGAAAATTAAATGTTTGTTTCCAACCGTGGATAGGAGAAGAATTTAATTTAACAAACTGGGTTATGGCATGGCCTTCAAGTTTTTATGTTAAAAATAATCAATTTTCCACAGTTGGAGAATTGTCTTTCATTCACAGGATGGAACACTGGAAAACTTTGAATTTTTGGAAAGGAAATGATAAAAAAATAATTGATTATTTTACCTGTTATAAAAAAATTGATGACAATGTATATGGAAGAATAAATATAAATACTGCTTCAAAAGAAGTTCTAAAATGTTTACCTCTTATTGATGATAACATTGCAGAGAAGATTATTTCGGCAAGACCTTTTTGCGATGTTTCAGAAGTTTTAGGTATTTACAACGATACCGGAGTTAAAGGTGAACTTAATAGAGAAATTACTAAGTATGGATTTGATTTGAAAGATAACGATGACGATCTTTTTGTTGATATAGAAAAGGAAAAAGAAATGATTTTTTCTAAAATAATAAATATTATAACAACAAAGAGTAATGTTTTTAAAATTATTTCCATTGGGCAAAAAGTGCAAGATAAGAATAATAATGGTAAAATAGAAGAAAACGAAATAATAGGAGAAAAAAAAGTAATTGTTTGGTATGATAGAAATAAAAATAGAATAATTTATAGGAGAGAATTGTGAAGATTACAATTATAAAAATTAAGTTTTTTTGGAAAAAATGGAAAATTGCAATTATTATAGGAATTTTAATACTTTTTGTTATTGCCTTAGGAGTATTATACTTATTTATTGAAAAAAGAAAAGTTGTTGTAGTTGTGGATGGATATAAGGTTACAGTTGATGATATAGTAAATAAAATTAAGTCATCTCCTGATTTTTATAAAGAATATACCTTCTATGATCTTAACACACTTATTGATGATTATATTAACCAGATTTTATTATTTCAATATGCAAAAAAATTTGAAAGAAAATTGAGAAAGAAGATTGAAATGGAGATGAGGAATTATTATATGGAAATTTTAACCCATACATTTGTTGAAGAAATAATAGCACCTAAAATAAAAATTTCAGATGAAGAAATTCTAAGTTATTATAATACTCATCTAAATGAGTTTGTTATTCCAGAAAAAATACAGATTTCTGAAATTGTGGTTAATTCTAAAGAAAAAGCAGAGGAGATATTAAATAGATTGCGACTTGGAGAGTCTTTTGAAGAAATTGCCGAAAAAGAATCAATTACTTCAACAAAAGAAAAAAGAGGGGAGATCGGATGGATAGAAGTTGAAAAGTTAAATCCAGAAGTAGCATCTCTTCTTTCAAATGTAAAACCAGGAGAAATAGTTGCAAATATAATAAAAACAGAAATAGGATATCATATAATAAAACTTACAGGAAGGACAGAAAGAAAAGTTTTAACACTTTCAGAGGCCACTCCTATTATAAAAAATTTGTTACTTACACAAAAGAAGAAAATAGAGGTTGAAAATTTAATAGCAAGATTAAAAGAAAAGAGTAAAATTAAAAAGTATTCTGAGAAGATTGAGATTATAAAGGAGAAAATAAATGAGAAATAATCTATTGTTAATTTTTAATTTACTTTTTATTTCTTCATTTACACAAAATAGAATAGTTGCTATTGTTGGAAATAAGCCAATATTTGAAAGTGATATAATAAAGAAAAGTAAAATAGAAAATATTGATTATTCTACATCTTTGAATTTGCTTATAGAGGAAAGATTGCTTCTTTACTGGGCCGAAAAAGAGAATATAGAGGTGAAAGAGGAGGAAATAAAAAGTGAAATTGAGAAAATTAAAAAAAATTTTTCAAAGCGTGAAGATTTTTATAATTATTTAAGAAATATAGGGATGAATATTTTTCAATTTGAAGAGGAAGTTGCAAATGGAATAAAACTAAAAAAACTTATTAAAGAAAAGATTATTAAAGAAATACAAATAACATTGGTTGAAATTTCCGAAGAAGTAAAAAAAATTGAATTAAAATATTGTGAATATGAATTTTATTTTAAATGGTTTGATACTAAAGAAAACTGCGAGAACTTTATTGAGAGATTTAATGTAGATGATTTGAAAAAAATGGAATATGTAAAACTTAAAAGTTCAGAGATTGTGGAAGATATTTTAAATGTTATTGAACATATGGAAAAAGAAAAACTATCAGAGCCATTACAGATAAAAGAAAAATGGATGGTTATATATCTTAAAGAAAAAATTCCACTTGAAATAGAGAAATATAAAAAATATAAAGAAGCTAAAGATAGGATTTTCAAAATTAAATTTGCACTTTTGTATAATGAATATATAAAAAAACTTAAAAATTTAACACAAATTAAAATATTTTGATGGAAAAAATTATTGGAGTTACAATTGGAGATCCAGCCGGTATAGGGCCTGAAATTCTTTTAAAGGGATATGAGGAAATAAAAAAGATAAAAGATGTTATACCCATTGTTATCGGAGACATAAGTGTAATTGAAAGAAATTTAAAATTTTTAGGATCGAAATTAAAAATAAAAAAAATAGAAAAAAAAGATGATATAGATAAAAATTTTTTGAACGTTTTTTCTCCTGAAATTATTAAGAATTGGAATTATCCCATTGGTATTGACAATAAAATATGTGGAGAGGCCTCTTTCGCTTATGTAATAATGGGAATAAATTTATGGAAAAAAAATATAATAGAGGCACTTGTGACACTTCCTATTTCAAAAAAAGCCTGGTTTCTTGCAGGTCACGAATATTCAGGTCATACAGAACTTTTTGTTAAAGAGTTGAATGAAAAAAAATATGCTATGGTTATGGTTGCAGGAAAATATAAAGTTTTACTTTTAACAACTCATATCCCTATTAAAAAAGTATCAGAAGTTTTAAATCAGGATTTAATTATAGAAAAAGTAGAAGTTGGATACCAGTTTTTAAAGAAATTAAAAATAAAAAATCCATTAATAGGAATTTGTGGTTTAAATCCCCATGCAGGAGAAAATGGTGTTATTGGAGAAGAAGAAATAAAAATTATAAAACCAGCGATAGAGAAATTAAAGAAAAAAGGAGTAAATATTAAAGGTCCTTTTCCTGCAGATACAATTTATAAAAAGAATTTTGATCTCATAATAGCAATTTATCATGATCAAGCTCTTATTCCTCTTAAAACATTTTATTTTGATAAACTTGTAAATTTTACTGCCGGAATAAAGCTTATTAGGACAAGTCCGGGTCATGGTACTGCTTTTGATATTGCATATAAAAATAAAGGAAATTGCAAAAGTTTTATCAGTGCTTATAAACTCGCTGTAAAACTTATTAAATAAATGGGATTTTTTACTTTAAAAGAGATAAAAAAACTGATAGAAAAAGAGAAAATAAATATAAAAAAATATCTTGGTCAGCATTTTCTTATAGATAAAAATTCACGGGATAAACTTCTTTCTTTTGCGGAGTTAAATAAAAGAGATAAAGTAGTTGAAATAGGTCCCGGTCTTGGTTCTTTGACAGAAGGGATTGTTGAAAAAGTTAAGGAATATTATGGATTTGAAATAGATGAGGTTTTTTGTAAAATTTTGGAAGAAAACTTTGGCAATTTTAAAAATTTTCATATTATAAAAAGAGATTTTCTTCAAACAGATGAAAGTTTCTGGTTTTCTTTTAGAGGTAAAGTGAAAGTTATAGGTAATACTCCCTATTATTTATCTATGCCAATTTTATTTCATATCTTAAAATTTAAGAAAAAAGTTAAACTTGCTCTTTTAACAGTTCAAAAAGAAGTAGGAGAAAAATTTGTGGCAAAACCGAGAAGTAAACAATATAGTTCTGTTTCTGTTCTTTTGTATATTTACACAGATACAAAAATATGTTATTCTTTACATAGAAATGTATTCTATCCAAGACCAAAAGTAGATTCAGTTGTGGTGAAGATTATACCATTAAAAAAACCAAGAATTGAAATAGATGAAGAAAAAAATTTTTTTGATTTTCTCCCACTTATTTTTAGTTATAGAAGAAAAAAGGTAACAAATGTGATTAAAAAAGTTTTTAAAATAGAAAAGGAAATTTTGGGAAAAGAATTGATAGAGAATGAAATTTCTCCTGAAGATAGAGCAGAAGAGCTTTCTCCAGAACAAATATATACTCTTTATAATATAATTAAAAAATTAAAAGGAGGGAGACAAAATGGGAATGTGGATAGGTATAAATAGAAAAGCTAGAGTTTGTTATGGTTTTGATGATATTTCACTTGTTCCGGGGAATGTTACTTTAGATCCTGAAGAGGTAGATTTATCAACTCAAATAGGTCCTTATAAGTTAAAAATTCCCATCTTTGCTGCTGCAATGGATGGAGTTGTAGATTCTAAATTTGCAGTGCTCTTTGGGGAATTTGGGGGAGTTGCTGTTTTAAATCTTATGGGGATTTATACAAGATATAAAGACCCTTATCTTCTTATTGAAAAAATAATTACTTCTAAACAAGAAGATTCTACACAAATAATTCAAAATATTTATAAAGAACCTGTAAAAGAAGAACTTATAGAAGAGCGGATATATGAAATAAAAAAGAAAGGGGTTTTATGTGCAGTTAGTTGTATACCACAAAATGCTGAAAGATATCTTGATATTGCCCAGGCAGCAGGAGTTGATATTTTTGTTGTTCAGTCTACTGTAACAACTGTAAAACATGTATCTTCAAGATATCCTCCACTTGATCTTTATTCTTTTTGTAAGAAGGCAAAAGTTCCAATTTTAGTTGGGAATTGTGTAACTTTTGAAGTAGCATATCAGTTAATGGAGACGGGTGTTTCAGGGGTTCTTGTAGGAATTGGTCCGGGTGCTGCCTGTACTACAAGAGAGGTTCTTGGAATTGGTATCCCTCAGGTAACTGCAACTTCTGATTGTGCTGCTGCAAGAGATTTTTATTTTAAAAAAACAGGAAGATATGTTCCTATTATAACTGATGGAGGTATGGTAACAAGTGGAGATATCTGTAAAGCATTTGCCTGTGGTGCGGATGCTGTTATGATTGGTTCTGCTCTTGTTAAAGCAGTAGAATCCCCTGGAAAAGGTTATCACTGGGGAATGGCTACAAGTGATGAAAATTTACCAAGAGGCACAAGAATAAAAGTTGGGACTTATGGAACATTAAAAGAGATTCTTTTTGGTCCTGCAAAAGTTGATGATGGAAGTCAAAATTTAATAGGTGCTTTAAAACTTTCCATGGCTTGTCTTGGAGTGAGAAATATTAAAGAAATGCAACTTGTTGAAATCGCTATTGCTCCAAGTATAAAGACTGAAGGTAAAATATATCAATCAGTCAAAAAATTACAAAAAGAAAAATGAAGAAATTTAATCATTTACATCTACATACTGAATATAGTTTACTTGATGGAATGTGTAGAATTGAGCAAGTTACCAAAATTGCCCATAGAATGGGGATGAGTTCTCTTGGTATTACTGATCATGGAACAATGGCAGGTGTTATAAAATTTTATAATTCCTGTATAGAAAATGGAATTAAACCAATTATTGGATGTGAAATGTATATTGCTCCAAAAAACAGATTTGATAGAAAATCAGAAGACAAAATTACATCTTTTCATATTACTTTAATTGCAAAAGATAAAACAGGTTATAAAAATTTGATGAAACTTTCTTCACTGTCATATTTAGAAGGATTTTATTATAGACCGCGAATTGATAAAGAACTCCTTTCAAAATATTCAAACGGTTTAATATGTCTTTCAGGATGTCTTCATGGAGAAATAAACTGGTATTTAAAAAATGATGAATTTAAAAAGGCATTTGAAATTGCAGGTATTTATTCTGAAATATTTGGGAGGGAAAATTTTTATCTTGAAATTATGCGCTTAGATATGGAAGAAGAAAAGAAAACTATTCCATTAATGATTGAATTAAGCAAAAAGATAGGATTAAAGCTTATTGCTACAAATGATTGTCATTACTTACACAAAGAAGATTTTTTTGTGCATGAGGTTTTATTATGTATTCAAACATCTTCTAAAATTGAAGATGAAAATAGATTTAGATTTCAGACCAATCAGATATATTTTAAAAGTCCAGAAGAAATGATTAAACTTTTTTCTGATATTCCTGAGAGTATAGATTCAACAATAGAAATAAGTGAAAAATGTAACCTTATCATTGATTTTGATAAATACTATCTTCCCAAATTTAAAACTCCTGAAAATAAAACAGAAGATGAATATTTAGAGGAACTTATAAAAAAGGGATTAAAGGAGAAATTTGGTTTTGAGGTGGAGAGATTTGATGAAAAAAGTGAGAATGAGGTAATAAGGAGAGTATCTTATGAATTTAAAATAATAAAGCAGATGGGATTTTCTGGTTATTTTTTGATAATAAATGATTTTGTTAGTGAAGCCAAGAGAAGAAATATAAAGGTTGGACCGGGTAGAGGTTCAGCGGCAGGAAGTTTAGTGGCATATCTTCTTGATATTACTCAGATAAATCCTTTAACTTATAATCTTATTTTTGAGAGATTTTTAAATCCAGAAAGAATTAGTTTACCAGATATAGATATTGATTTTTGTGATAGAAGAAGGGAAGAAATAATTGAATATATAAAAAATAAATATGGAGAAAAGAATGTTTGCCAAATTGGAACTTATGGTACAATGCAGGCAAGGGCTGTAGTTCGGGATGTAGGGAGAGCACTTGGTTTTCCTTATAGTGAGATAGATAGAATTGCAAAACTTATAACTCTTGAA
>Ga0272449_1002986_pt1 | contig 15052 bp, 17 predicted proteins | sample YNPCB0241_FD_198679 | JGI IMG/M metagenome (GOLD analysis project Ga0272449, IMG submission 198679) | Hot spring sediment microbial communities from Yellowstone National Park, WY, United States - YNP-CB-024-1 | ecosystem: Environmental > Aquatic > Thermal springs > Hot (42-90C) > Sediment...
TGCTGGTGGTAGTTGTGTTGGTTATCCTTGTCCTGATATCTTTCTTGCCAAGTTTGACAGCAATGGAAATCATATATGGAGTAAGAGCTTTGGGGTGGGTGAGTGGGACAAAAGTAATTCCGTCTCCGTAGATAGTTTGGGTAATGTGTATGGAATAGGATATTTCTATGGTAGTAGTATTGACTTTGGAGGATGTCCGCTGTCGAGTGCAGGAAGACAGGATATCTACCTTATAAAATACGCACCGTAAAGAAGACAGACTGAATATATCGGAGTTTATACCTGACACTAAAGAAAAAATATTTAGTGATATTAGTGAGTTAGCGTGACAATATGTTTTTGTGGTAGTTTTATATAACAGGAGGTCTGACCTTTAATAATTGGCACTGATCTGCAGCCACTAATTTATGTGGTTTAAATTTTATTTTCTGCTCTTTTACGGAGTTTGAGTTCAAATGACACAAAAAACAGTTGATTTTAAGTTATTTTGTTGTATATATATAACCTCATCAAGGAGGTAGTTCTATGAAGAAACTTTTTGCACTGGTTGTTGTGTTAGCACTTTTGATTGGTTGTGCCTCACAGAAGGCAGCAGCCCCAACAACACCGGAGACACCAAAAGTAGAGTCACCAGCAGCCCCTGCAACACCAGCAGCATCAGAGACTCCAGCACCGACAAATCCCGCATCAGAGACTCCAGCACCAGCAGACAAGTAATCATTTTTCTTAGAAGATCTGGCGCCTGATTTGAAAGATTCAGGCGCCGTTTTTGCTTTAAATAAGTCCTGTAAAGGGATTAGTATAGACTTCTCTTGATTATTCAATTCGTAGTACAGGTAATTGATAATGGGAACTATCATGGGAGGACAGTCATTCCTTTTAATCTCCTGATTACAGGATCGAATGTAGAGATCAGATCCTCTCTTTTTGCCTGTCTTCGTTCTATATGAAACTTAAAGAGCTGAATCCCGCTATATCTTGGAATAATGTGAATGTGTATATGAAAGACCTCCTGCCCGGCTGCCCTCTCATTTGTCTGATGAATATTCAACCCATCTGGCTTCAGTATCTCTTTTATAACCTTTGATACCTTTACAACCGTCTTAAAAAGGTCTGCAGCAGACTCCTCATCTATCTCATAAATATTTGTAAAGTGCCTTCGAGGTATTACCAGTGTATGCCCTCTCATAAGAGGATAAAGGTCCGCAAATGCCATAGTATGTTCATCCTCGTAGATGATCACAGCATCTCTCTTTTTAACGGCTATCTGGCAGAATATACACTCATTATTCTCCATATCTCTCCTCCAGTCGCTCAATTATATACAATTAAAAACCTCATCAGTCCAGCGGGAAGTGTTCCGGTTAGATAATCGGTCTAATCCCGCTTTCCCTATATAAAGAATTATGGTTCTTCTCCTCCTCAATTTCAACTTACAAGTCTAATTGAGTGATTCTTTATGATTTTTTGAATATGAATCTATGATTCTTGCTATCTGAATAGAGAACTATCAAGATTTTTGTGTCTTGTTCTGATTGCTTGTTTTGTCGGTATTCTTTTATATATTTTGGGCAGCGGAGAGTGTTGTCAAAATTTTACTTGCACAACAGAGATGATCTAGGTATAATTGAGTATTGGAAGAACTTCGAAGAAGGTCTGTGAGGTATAATATGAAATGGTCTATCAAGTTGCTTTATGGGTTTATGGTCTTATTGTCCACAACATATCTTATTCTCTCTAATGGTTGTTCTGATAGAGACTTCAATCCCGCTATATGGGGTGTAACAATCTCAAAGGCCGAGATTACAAGGTGTAATGAGAGACTACCAGACCTTGAGGAATACAGAGGCCATAGATGTATAAAATGGAGATATAATGAGAATGGCAATCTGGTTATATACCTCACCTCATTTATGGCGGGTTGTTATGACATTGCCTCATACAATGCCTACATAAAAGATGATGAACTCATACTCGAATTGATAAGCGAAAATGGACCCTTTGTCTCTGATGACGAGATCTGGTGCATATCAGCACTGTGTATATGTGATGGAAAGGATATGCATTTTGAATTATCTGGTTTTGATGAAAGTCGTACATACAAACTTATTATAATATACTGGGAGTGTAACAGCAGTGTTTTTGATACAGGCATAGAAATAAAATATGACCTTAATGGTGAAACAAGATGTGAAAAGGCGTACAGTCCTTAATTATTTAATAAATGCCTCAGTCGAGACCTCTTGCTTACAAACCCTGCACGGAACCAGTTCCATATTGCCTCCACTATTCTATTACTCCTAAAAATCTCCCCATCCAGTACGGGAGTAGCCACGGTGTTAATATCTGCTCAGAATGACCGTCCCCCTCTTCGTCCAGAACAAATGGATTCTCTGCCCATCTGATAACCCGTTTCTGATTGTATGGAAAGACCTCGAGGGATTGAGGTCTACCGAATCTATCCTTGTTTGGGTCCGGAGTATAGTCCCTTGCAAAGAAGCCCTTCTTCTCTGTTACTGTCTCGAGCAAGAGGAGTGAATTCATAGTCTCCCAAGCATCCTCGAGTACAGATTTATCTTTCGTAACTGCGTATTTGAAGCACATTGCCGCAAGGTACATCCCCGACCACTGCCCGTCATTATCATCCGTGAATGTATAGGCTGACAACAGATCTCCTGGATCTGCACATTCTGCTCACCTCAAAACCGAAGCCGAAACTCCCGATCTCGAAGGAATCGTCTGAATAGACCTCATAATTATTCCCGCCAAATCCAATAAAGAACCTGTCTGTATCTACAAACACATACTTGATATCCTCAGAAAACTCCTTTGTGGTGTAGATTCTCTCCGTATCTCCCAGTAGAATTCTTCTCTTTTCAACCAGCAGTATTTTATCGGCAAAATTGTAAATCCTCTGAATTGCCATCCCTTCATAAACGGATAGTTTCTTTGCATTATTCAGGGAGTATATCTCTCCATCCTTCACATAGAGGACATCCCCACGATAGTTTACAAAAGATATAACGGGTGAAGGCATATCCACAAGTTCTGATTCATACTGCACAAACGGTATATCTTTATATTTTTGGTTATAGACCACCCCACTATCAGTGCCGTTATCTGCAGATACATCAGTGCCACCATCTACATAAATAGTGTCCTCGCTTGTACCTAAATCAAGAAGCTCAACACTCCTCTTTTCCTCGCAGGCGAGTACAAGAAGAGCCAGCAATAGCAATAATGAATAAGAGGCTGTCTTCACAAAAGATCCTCGAGGATCAAGAAAATATCACAGACAGGCTATCCCCTTATCTCTTCTCTGCCCACAATCTACAGAGGTTTATCCCGACCTCAACTGCCTTTTCGAATGCCTCGACGGGTATCCACTCCTTCCTAGAGTGAAACAATAGACCCCCTGCGAATATATTAGGCGTGGGAATACCCATAAAGGAGAGTCTTGCCCCATCTGTCCCACCCCTTATAGCCTTCTGAATCGGTTTTATCCCCGCGAGTTCTATTGCCTTTATTGCAAAATCCGTAACCTCGGGCTGTTTATCCAGTACCTCTTTGAAGTTCCTGTATTGCTCCTTCGCCTCGATTTCTATCTTGAGCCCTATATACTTCTTCTCGAAGAATCCCTTGAGGGCGTTGAGCGTCTCTACCCTATGCTCATTGTTCTTGTGCACAAAATCCCTGATTATAAACTGAAGGGTCGCCTCGCTCTCATCGCCGGAGATCTTCAAGAGATGATAGAATCCCTCTCTATTCTCCGTATGTTCAGGGGTCTCGTATTCTGGGAGCATAGCATAAAACCTCGCCGCGATCCCTGCAGCATTTAGCATCTTGTTCTTTGCATAGCCAGGGTGGACATTGAGCCCGGTGAATTTAATCTTGATACCCATAGCGTCAAAGCACTCGTTCTCTATCTCCCCGACCATCCCGCCATCAAATGTATACCCTATCTTTCCGAGCTTGTTTGTATTGATCTTTGCAGTGCCTGCCCCTATCTCCTCGTCGGGGGTAAAACAGACCCTTATCTCAGGGTGTTTAAGCTCAGGGTGCTTCACAAATGTTGCAATCAGAGTCATTATCTCTGCAATCCCGGCCTTGTCATCAGCCCCAAGGAGTGTGGTTCCTGAGGCGGTAATTATGTCCTTCCCTACAAACTCCAGGAGCTCGGGGGAATCGGCAGGTGTGAGTACCAGATCAGGGTCATCGGGGAATCTTATCTCACCACCATTATAAGATTTGTGAATTATGGGCTTTACATTCTCTCCGGATACCGCGGGAGAGGTATCGAGATGGGCAATGAGGCTTATCGCAGGGGATTTCACACCCTCTGAGGCTGGAAGCATGGCATAGAGATAACAGAACTCATCTACCTCAGCTGCTACTCCCATACTCTTCAATTCGTCTCGCAAGAGATTGGCGAGGGCAAACTGGTTGTCAGAGGAGGGGTTTTTACCCGACTCCTCATCGCTCGTAGTGTGGATCTTCACATATCTCAAAAATCTCTCAAGGGCATCCTTCTTTACAAACTCAAATATATCTGGTGCAAGTGCCATAGTCAAACTCCTTTGAAATAGGTTTGCGACAATAAACTATATTAAACCTCCCCCATATTCAAGAAAATTCAGCAAGTCGTATTGTCCTGCTTATTAATCCTTTGACAACTCATAATAAGATATGGTATTCTGTATTCATTCAGGAGGAAAGCAGGTGAGGTTGTGTATAAGATATTGGACGGAGTCTTTATTATATTGCCATAGTTTTATCACTCCTGTAGAATAATTCGGAATTTTAGAGTTAATATGAAGGAGAATAAGCCTGTTCAGAGAATTATGTGGGACTACGAGGAAGAGGTGAAGATACCCGATAAATTCAAGATGTATCTATGGGAATATAAGGATAAGGCACCACTCGAAATTTTGATTATCAGAATACTTAAATACGGTGATTTCGAAGAGATTAGAGAGATTTATAATCTCTATCCAGAACAGGTATATAAAATTTCAAACAAATATCCCGATATGAAGAGAGGAGTAAGATTCTGGATAAGAAGATGGAAAAACTCTTCAAATTAGCCCTTAAAATTCAGGGCATCTACAAAGATTTTTATCTTGCTGGTGGGACTGCAATAATGTTCAAACACAATCACAGAGAGAGTATAGACCTCGACTTTTTCAAAGATAGACCCTTTTCCTTTTCGAGGCTTTCACTGGGTATAAGGAAGTTCTTTATGGTTCAAAGAGAGGAGAGAGGGGAAGACAACATCGATTTTTACATCGACGATATAAGAGTCTCCTTCGTACTATTCCCATACAAAAATATAAAGCCTCTTGATAATTTCAGAGGGCTCAAAAAGGCTGATGATTATGACCTGTTTCTGAATAAAGTATATGCATCTGGAAGAAGGATCGACCCAAAAGACCCCATAGATGCAGCATTTCTCTACAGAACATACAAATGGGACAAAGAAGAGATCAGAGAGGACTTCGAGCGTAAATTCCCCCTTCAATCTTATAAAATATTCCTCGGAGCACTCCTCAGCTTCGAGGACTACCCACCCCTCCCCGTATGGGTAAAAAAGACACTGATGGGGTTGATATGAAGATAAATGAACTATTATCTTGCAAGGGGTATACAGCTTTGATATAAAGTTTTATATGAAGGTAGAAAAAATATAAACAGGAACACACTGAGAAGAATATGTGTAGTAGTCAACGAAACTCATTACGAGATTGTTAGGAGAACGAGACGCAGAGGAGGTAGAAGATGAGATCCAAAGAACCAATTGAGATTAATCCCGAGGTTCTTGTCGGAAAACCTATCATAAAGGGAACTCGCATCTCCGTAGAATTCATCCTCGAACTCCTTGCAAGAAGAAAGAGTGGTACAATATATGGAGGTTTAATGACTGAATAATTCCACTATGGAGACTTTTCTTTCTGGAACTATTCTAATCACCGTTGTATATGTAGCCATTTTAGTTGCGGCGTTCTATCTATATTTCAAAAAGGGAGACAAGGGTTATCTGCTGTTAGGGATATCCTTCTTAATTATACTTTTTATGTTTATTCCTCTATTCTATCTCCGTGAAAGCAGGGCTCTTGAGGTAATTATAGTCTTAGTTGCATTTGTCACCTATGTAATCTTTGAAATCGCAACAGAACTTTATGGTATCGATCTAAGGGGGAAAAGGTCTTTGGAAAAGAGGGATGATATATTTTCATCTCTTACAAAAAAAGAGAAGATACTCATATTTGCCACCTTATTTGCAACTTTACTCAGTTTTTCAGTTATATTTTCTTTTGTGTTAAGAGAGCCTGTACCATTGATATTCTTTCTGGGCTCTGTGGTCGCTCTGGGAGTATACCTGATAATACGCCACTATAATAAAAAAGAAAACAGGGAATGAGATAAAGATCACCTGTTCGAGAATCTCTCTCTCATTTCGATTATTCTCCTTACCATTCTCTCCCCCTCCCTCCACCAACCCTTTGCCCTGCCGTCTCTCTCAAGTTTGTTCAAGAGTTCGAGGGTATTCCTGTCCAATCGGGAGGGATTGGAGGTATACATCTCCGTCCCTGCGAGAGGGAGGAAATAGTGAACATGCAATCGGGATGGGAATCTCTTGTTGAGCTCTCTGAACCTGTTGAGGGTGTATATCCGCTCCTCCTCGGTCTCGTCAGGGAATCCAAATATGATATCTACAATGGAATAAAACCCGTATCTCGCCGCCGACTCCATAGTCAGTTCCACATCAGAGGCGGTATGTCCCCTCCTTATCTTTTTAAGGCGAGAGTCCACAAGGCTCTGTGCCCCTATGACAATCTTTCTATTCTTTGTATACCTCGAGAGTGCCTTAAAAAACGCGTCTACATCTCTATTGGGCCTTATCTCAGAGGGGAACTGCCCGTATTCTATAAGCCTTATCCCTTTTGAGCGGAGATATTCAAAGAGTGCCACAAGATTATCCGGTGAGCGATTCTCTGTGACAAACCTCAAATCAAAGGCATCGGGAGAGACAAATGAAAAGCGGGAGAATCCCAACGATAAAAAGTCTCTTATATACTCATCGATGGCATCCCGGGATTTGTAGATCTGCCCTTTCATCCTCACACAACTCTGGCAATAGGTACATCTGTATCTGCAACCCCTCTGTATCTCAAGGGGTGGGAAGTAGTTGTTGGAGAGTCGGGCAAAGCTTCTGTCTCTCCACAGATTCGAGGTGGTACAGTAGATCTTCTCTCCTCTCCTGACCTTCTCCCCGGAAAGGAGCCTGCTCAAAAAGGTGGAGAACCCCTCCTCGGAGTACCCTGAAAATACAAAGTCGAATCCTGCAAGTAAGAGTGAATCGGGGTCACCGTCGGCGTGTGGTCCACCCGCTATGAAGTAGATATCTCTATAACCCTCTGTAAGGCTCTTGAGTCTCAAAAGGGTTTTGTATCTCTCATAAAAATTTACTGTGGTTATGGAGAAGGAGATGATATTCAAAGAGCCCCTGTCGATGGCAGTTACAATCCCATCCTCGTCTGACGCAAACCTTACATCTATCTTATCATAGATGCCGCTGTATGCCAGACCGGCGCAGAGGGCAGAGATGGAGTTCTTGACCTCATTTGTGAAATAGAATATCAGTCTTATATTCATAGATTGCAGAATACGGAGTGTGTCTCGGTGAGCCTCTTCTCGAAAAGGGGTTTTTCGAGGCATTTACTATAGTTTTCACACCTCGAAAAGAGACAGCTGTTCCCCTCAATATCACCCGAAGACATTTCACCCTCATCCCCTGTGAGGCTGACTCCATCTATATTGAGGGATGCGGCCCTCAAGAGCTCTTTTGTATAGGGGTGATAGGGGCTTTCGAATATCTCCTGTATTCTACCCTTCTCTACAATCCGCCCGGAATATAAGATGTAGACATAGTCACAGAGATAATGCACCACTGAGAGGTCGTGGGAGATGAGGAGGTAGTGTATCCCCATCTTCTCCTTCAGGTCGAAGAGGAGATTGAGTATCTGAGTGGAGACGGAGATGTCAAGGGCACTCACCGGCTCATCACATATTATAAACGAGGGGTTGAGTATGAGGGCACGGGCAATGGATATCCTCTGTCTCTGTCCGCCGGATATCTGGTGGATATACCTCTTTGTTATATCCTCTGGTAGAGAGACGAGATGGAGTATCTCCTTGATTCTGTGCTCGTTTTTACGCAAAACTCCATTGATGAGAAGGGGCTCCCTCAGAATCTCCTCAATAGTCATTCGAGGGTTGAACTGGGAGGATGGGTCCTGAAATATCATCTGGCAGTCCCTTCTGTACCTCTTCAACTCCTCGCCCTCGAGACTATTGAGATCCCTTCCGAAATACTCTATCCTTCCCCTATCGGGTCTGATAATCCTCATAAGAAGGCGGGCTATGGTGGTCTTCCCCGAACCACTCTCCCCGATGAGACCAACCGACTGGTCCTCTTCGATAGACATATCCTCGATATTCAAAACGAGGTGTGGTCTCCCCCCTGAGAAGAAGCCACCTCTCTCAAAGTACTTCTTTACACCCTTGATCAAAAATCTCTTCACTTCTTCTTATCAAGGATCACTGCCCTCCTTTTGGGCAGGCGGGTAATAATCTGTTCTATGAGATTCTTGCTGTACTGGGTGAGTTTGGTGAATACTATACCCATTCCACCCTTCTTCTTCCCCTCGGGCTTTACGACCCTTACAACCTCCCCTTCCCCTTCTATTGTCTCTATCCTGTCCAGCATAACGGTGAACCTGAGCTTTACCCTGGTGCCCTTGGGGAGGGGGTTATCGGAGACGACGAACGCCCCGCTCTTGGAGATGTTAGCCACATACTCCTTGATGAAGTCATCGAGGCTGGAGAACTCCTTGTTGATTGTTATCCTCTTCTCTCTCCTCTGACCTCCAAAGATCAGTTCTTCTTTATCCATAACAGGACTCCTTGAAAATCGACCTCTTAACTGTCCACCTCGAATTGTTCAAGGTGATACTCTGCAACGGGTTCTATTACTATACCCTTTTTATAATTTTTTTCAATACCTTCTATAAGCCCTTTGTATTCTTGATATATGAGTTCTACTACCTGAGGATTTGCCTTGACCTTTATTACATCCCTGTCGGGACTCCGGCACAGCATCTCGAGGGTTCTGAATATCTCGAAGGCTACTGTAGTCTTACTCTTGACAAACCCCCTTCCTTCACAATAACTGCAGGGCTCTGTGATCAACCTCGTTATACTATCGGAGGTCCTCTTCCTCGTCATCTCTACAAGCCCGAGTTCGGATATGCGGGATATGGTTGTCTTGACCCTGTCCTTCTTTAACTCATTCTCCAGTTTCTTTAAGACCTTCTCCCTGTTTGAGGGCTTTGCCATATCGATAAAGTCGATGATAATAATACCTCCCAGATTCCTCAGCCTCACCTGATAGGCTATCTCGGCTGCTGCCTCGAGGTTGGTCCTTGTAATTGTCTCCTCCAGATTGCGTTTGCCTACATACTTGCCCGTATTCACATCTATTACGGTGAGTGCCTCTGCCTGATCTATCACGATATATCCGCCCGATCTCAACCACACCTTTCGGGCCATAAGTCTGGAAATGGCACTCTCTATACCAAATGCATCGAAGAGCGGCTCCCGCTCATTATAGAATTTAACCCTGCGGAGCATATTGGGCATAAAGATCTTTACAAACTCCCTTACCTCCTCCAGCACCATCTCATCATCCACTATTATGGAGTTTACAGAATCGTTGCAATAATCCCTCATAATCCTCAAGGGGAGGCTGAAGTCGCGGTGTATGCACTCCCTTGCCTGAGACTTTTCGTACTTCTTGAGGATGTTGTTCCACAACTCCACGAGCATCTCCATATCGGCTACGATATTTATTTCCTTCTCCCCCTCTGCGTTTGTACGGGCAATAAACCCTGTATTCAAGGGCCTATGACTCATCAGTATCTTTTTGAGTCTTTGCCGCTCTTCGGGGTCCTGAATCTTGTGAGATACCCCGATATGGTCGATGGTGGGCATAAACACTACAAACCTGCCCGGAAGGGTTATGTGAGTGGTAAGCCTCGCCCCCTTTGTGGATATAGGGTCCTTTACCACCTGAACGAGGATCTTATCCCCCTCCTTCACCAGCTTTTCTATACTCTCCCTCCTGCTGAAGTGATGCTCTTCACACTCAAATAAGTTGCCGTTCTCCTCCTCACCACACCACTTCTCCTCCACGCTCCTAAGCAACCCTTCAGGGAGTATATCACTCACATACAAGAACGCTGCCCTCTCCAGTCCTATGTCCACAAATGCCGCCTGCATCCCCGGCAATACCCTGATCACCTCACCCCTGTATATGTTCCCCACCAGTCGCCTCTCGGACTTCCTCTCGATATGCAACTCCACCGGCTGGTCGTTCTCTATAATCGCCACCCTTGTCTCATAATCACGATGATTAATCAGTATTAGATATTTCATACTCCATCTCTTCCTCAGTAAAATATAGCCTGTCCTTTTTTATGATCATATCCGTTCTGTTATTCATACTAAGTAAGTCGAGAATCTCATAGATACTCCCTGTCCCCTCATTCTCATACAGAAGATACACCCTCAAGACACCACTGGATAACTTTATATCCTTTATAAATCTTCTGATGTCAACCTCTTTTACACCATCGGTTTTTTCCCTTTTAACCCTGATGCTCTCCTGACTCAATAGGTTCTGAATCACTGATATATCCGGGAGCCTTTCGGAATAGACATCGTACCTGACACCCTTTGTCATCTTGCATATAGACTCAAACCTTGACTTACTCGCTATGACCTCCATAACCCTCAGACCTGCTGGCAGAAATCTCTGTATGGCGATTTTCACATCATAACTCGCATATTCCCTTTTGAGGGCAAAGTCAAAGTATTCAGTGGTGGAGTACACCCCTATAGGGAGGGCGTGCCCCAATGAGATGTCCGGACGAGGGTTGAATTTACCCTTAAAGACGGGTTCAAGTCTGCTCATCATAAGGGCCTTGGTGAGGATGTTTATAATATCGAGGTGGGAGGCATATATCATATCTCCCTCCCTTGCATATCTCATCCTGTAATAGGATATACTTTCAGTCCCCGAGGGCCTTTTGACCCCCCCTGCTGTATTCAGTCCCCTGCCATCATTAATACGGTTCTTTACCTCTTCAAAATCACACACCCCACACATAGAACAGGTGGAAATGCTACAGTCCTCTGTCCATATTCCCTTTGAGTAGTTCTCCCTCTCCCGTATGAGGAACTCCTTACTTATCCCCGTGGATATGAACTCCCAGGGGAGTATCCTTTTCTTATCCCTCGTCTTGAGATACTCATCTATCCCGAATCCATACCTCTCCTTAAAGACCTCACCTGCCCTCTGGTATACAGAGAAATCAAAATTATCGGTCCATGCATCCAGATAGGCACCAAGAGAGTTTGCCTCAATAAGTAAATCTGCCACCCTCCGGTCACCGCGGGAGAGAAGTGCCTCTATCTCTGTCAGATGGAGGTTTATCTTCTTTATATTAAACGCCGGGTGACTCAACTTTCGCCTCAGATAGTTCAGCCGGGTAATCAGGACCTCCCTGTCTTCGAGTCTATCCCACTGAAGGGGAGTATGTGCCTTTGGTACGAAGGGGCTTATGGTTATGTTAATATCAGGTCTCTTGTTGTATCTCCTTGCGGTATCCAGGATTTTATAAGAGAGTGAGACTATTGCCTCGATATCCTCTTCGGTCTCCTCAGGCAGACCTATCATAAAGTAGAGTTTTATCAGTTCCCATCCATACGAGAAGGCAACCTCCACCGCCTTCAGGACATCCTGTTCGGTTATATCCTTGTTTATCTTCCGCCTCATCCGCTCGGACCCGGCCTCGGGGGCGATGGTAATCCCTGTTTTCTTGACCCTGCTCAACTCCCTCAGCAGAGCAGGGTCTGCCGAGTCCACTCTGAGAGACGGGATGGAGAGGCTAATCCCTCGGGATACAAAGATCTCGTTCAATCTCGAGAATAACTCATCAAGCCCTCTGTAGTCTCCGGCACTCAGGGATAAAAACGATACCTCATAAAATCCACTCCTGTTTATCCCATTTATGGCTATATCGTATACACCCTGAATGTCCCTCTGTCTCACGGGTCTGTAAATATAGCCTGCATAACAGAATCTGCACCCGTGATTACACCCCCTCTGAATCTCAACGACAAATCTATCCTGCACTGTCTGCACGAGAGGCATTATCTGGGATACGGGATAACTGACATTATCAAGGTTGTTTATAATTGCCCTGTGTACAATCTTATTCGGGAGGGACTTTAAGTACAGCCCATCATAGTCGGGTTTGAAGAGGGAGGGGACATAGACCCCTTCAATCTCGGAGAGTCTTTCGAGTATCTCGCCCTTTTTCTTACCCGAGCCCTTGAGTTCGATGTATCTGTTTACGAATTGTATGAGATTGGCCTCAGCGTCCCCGATATAGAATGCATCGAATATCTCAGCCACAGGCTCTGGATTGAATACGACCGGCCCGCCTGCTATTACAAGGGGGGAATCATCTCCTCTACTCCTCGAGAGGGGCTCAATCCCACCGAGCCTCAACATCTCTACTATCGTGGAGAGGCTCATCTCATATTCTATCGAAAAACCGACTATATCAAATTCGCAGAGGGGGATTCGATTTTCCAGAGAGAAGAGTCTTATCCCAAGCCTCTTCATCTCCCTCCTTGCATCCTCCCAGGGGGCGAAGACCCGTTCACACTGCACACCATCCATATCATTGAGCAATTTGTAGATTATCCTTCCACCCGTATGGCTCATCCCTATCTCGTATATATCAGGGAAACAGAGAGCAAATCTCAGTCTTATACCCCTGCTATCCTTCTTTATCTGATTCACCTCTCCCCCTGTATACCTGATGGGTTTCTGAACTGACAGGAAGAAGTCCCGTAGTCTATCCACTCAAAATTACCTCCGGTTTGAATTCACCCTCCACGCGCCTGTATATACCTACTACACCCTCTCCCGAAAAACCTAAAAACTCTTCAAAACTCCCATCAACGAGAGAATCACAGGCATCCTCTCTTAGGGGGTGTCCGTTTCTTGCCCTGCTCACAAATTCGGGTCTGATAACAAACCTCCCGAAATCACTGAAGACCTTCTCGATGGGTATTATGTCAGTCAGATTCAGTTCGTCTATCCTCTTTGAGTTCTGAAGGTTGAACACCCCGTATTCAGTCCTCGTGAGGGATTGCATAACCCCGATCGTCTGTGCCATCCTGCATATATCGGTTATGAGCTGCCTTATGTAAGTGCCACCACCGCAGACTATATCGAGCTCAGCAAAGGGGAATTCGAATCTGGTGAGGGAGATTTCATAGATATGTACAAACCTCTCTGTAACCGGCACCTCTACACCCCTTCTTGCGTACTCATAGAGGGTCCTACCCTTGTATTTTCGAGCGGAAAAGAGGGGAGTCTTCTGTCTGTAACCGCCCATAAAATTCCCTAATACCCTCTCGATATCCTCTCTGTAAACTACCTCACTGGACTCCGAGAGAATCCTCCCCGATATATCCTGCGTATCCGTCTCGATGCCGAACCTGATTGTGGTTACATATCTCTTCTTATATCTCAAAAAGTACCTGGCCGTACGGGTTACCTTGTTTACAACAACAGGGAGTATCCCATCGGCAATCGGGTCGAGAGTTCCACAGTGGCCAACCTTCTTCAACTTCAGCCTCTTCTTCAAACTCTGAATTGCCTGATTGCTCGATAAGCCCTTATCCTTTATGAACGGTATGAATCCCGATATATTTTCTATACTCACTTCAGGTATTCTTTTAACGCCTCAATTACCTTTTTCATCGACTCCTCAAGGCCGCAGGAGAGGACGATACCCGCCGCATTCCTGTGCCCACCGCCTCCAAACTGTATCGAGAAGCGGGCCACATCTATCTCGTCTTTGGACCTGAGGGAGACCTTCACCTTCCCCTCTGGCGTCTCTCTAAACAGAAGTCCTACCTGTACACCCCTAATAGAACGGGCGTAGTTTACAAACTGGTCTGTCATATCATCCGTAGCCCCGGCCTTTGAAATCATATCCAGAGTCAATCCCATATATGCAATCCTGTCATTGAGCTCAAACCTCAAAGTTGAGAGGGCATAGGAGAGGAGTATTATCCTCGCCTTTGGCTCTGACTCATAAACCTCCCTCGATATCTCCCACGCCGTTATCCCGTAGTTGAGCAGGTCAGAGGCTATCATCAATGTCCTTGGGGTGGTACTGGAGTATCTGAAGCTCCCTGTATCTGTCATTATGGCGGTATAGAGTGCTTTGGCGATATCCCTGTTGAATGGTACACCATTGACCTTCAATATATCGTAGACTATCTCCGCGGTTGCCGACGCCTCGGGGATCTGGACGACCATATCCCCCACACCGCTTCCTGTGATGTGATGGTCGATATTTATTACATAACCAAATCTCTCTCTATTGGTAACATCAATCCCATTCATTAACCTCTTTGGCTCGGAGAGGTCGAGGACTATCGTGAGGTCATACCTGTCCTCTTCACCTATTCCCTCCTTCACCACATTATCCCTGTTTAAGAACTGACAGTTAAACGGAAGACCCTCTGGCGAGACTATCTCTGGGCTCTTACCCATCGATTTCAGGGCATAATAGAGGGCAAAGGCTGAACCTGTACAATCCCCATCCGGGCTTTTGTGAAAGGTCAGAAGTATCCTTCTGGATTGATTTATCCTCTCAAATATCTCCCTGTACTTTTGTTCCATACTATTCGTTATCCTTCTTTATCTCGTCGAGGAGTCGGGTTATTTGGGCCGCATTATCATAGGAGGTATCAAAGACAAACATAAGTTCGGGTACCCTCTTTATGTTCAATCTCTTTATAAGCTCCCTTTTGATAAATCCCTGAGCGGACTCAAAACCGTCCTTTGCATCGCTCTTTCGCCTCTCATCCCCGTAGAGACAGAAATACACCTTTGCGTACCTAA
>Ga0272449_1002990_pt1 | contig 15023 bp, 9 predicted proteins | sample YNPCB0241_FD_198679 | JGI IMG/M metagenome (GOLD analysis project Ga0272449, IMG submission 198679) | Hot spring sediment microbial communities from Yellowstone National Park, WY, United States - YNP-CB-024-1 | ecosystem: Environmental > Aquatic > Thermal springs > Hot (42-90C) > Sediment...
ATTTAATTTTGTAATATATTTCCTGAGCATCAATAACATTTTCTTTTCCATAAATTTTTTCAAGATATTCAACAATGGCAGATGGAATAACCTGTCTTGGAGTTAAAAGTGCAACTGTCTTTACCTTCCCGTTATTTGCCTCCTCAAAAACATCTTCTATTCTTTCCGCATTTATAGGATATTCTTCATCTGCAAGTTTAAGCATTTCAACTTTATGGACTTTAGCATTTGCTCTTTTTGCAAGTTGTTCTGCAATATATCCACCTTCAAGACCTGCAATTATATGAAAGCCATTTTTTCCTATAACACCTGCAACCTGCTCAATCTGAATATTTGTGTTTCCCCCTAAATATGGGACATCTCCATCATAGTGCTCATCAGAAAATACAAATCCTACATCAAATCCTTTTTCTCTTATTGCATTATATACCTTCTTCTGTCTTTCAATAAACTCCTCTTTTGGAATTGAAAAATTTTTATCTATTGAAGGAGCATCTTTAAGAATTTTTTCTATCAATTTAAATTCCTTTTTTAATCTGTCAATCCTTGCCTTTTCCATATTCCCTCCTTTTTAAAAACCTATCACATTCCTGAAGAATTCTTAAAGATTTTATATTTTCATTTATTGTTATTCCTATTACTTCTTCATCAAATTTCCCTTCAATTGCTTTTTTAAATTTATCAAGTGTCCATAATAAAGAATCTTCAAATTCTTCCTTTGGAACATATAAATACTCAATTTCTATATTCCAGTTTTCCTTTCTTTTTGCATAAAAAACATTTCCATCAATTAAATATAAATTTCCATTTTCCCCTTCTATAATCCAGTCACCGGTCCAGTCTGTCTGTTTACCATTTCCAGTCCATGTAGCATAATAATTTATTGTTATATTTTCTTCAAATTCCATAATCGCTATAAAATTTGCATCTCCTTTATAAAAACTGTAAGGAGGATTAAAAGAATAGCAGAATTTAACCTCTTTCAATTCCCTCTGTAAAACATATCTTATATCATCAAAATGATGAATACTCATATCATATAAAACTGGTTGAGAAATCTCCTCTCTCCAGTCATATGTTCTCATAAAACGGGAAAAATATATTGAAACATAAGAAATCTTTCCAATTTTACCACTTTTTACAAATTCTCTCATTACTTTTAACCTGTTGATTGACCTCTGATTTTGATTTACAAGAAATATTACATTATTTTTATCAACAATTTCTTTAATTTCTTCAATCTCTTCAAAATTTAATGTTAATGGTTTCTCGCATAATATATTCATTCCTTTTAAAATTGCCTTTTTTGCTATTTCAATATGGTTCTCAGGAGGAGTTACTATCAAACATCCATCCACCTTTTCTTCAATCTCTTCAATATTTTTATATAAAGGAATCCGGTGATATTTTTGTTTTATTTCTTCTCTAATTTTATCCGAAATTTCAACTATTCCTTTTATTTCCCACTCATCTTCCTTTAATATATAATCAATCCATCTTTTTCCGAGTTTTCCCGCACCAACAACAATAATACTTTTCATTTTTACCTCCCTATTATTTTTTCAATTCTTCCTGATTTGGATTCCCCTATTAATTTTATAATTTCTCCCTTCTTTAAAATAATTTCTCCTTCCTCTGGTAATTCAATCTTTTCTCCATTTTTTTCAATAAATACTTTTGGTAAAAACTCTTTCTTCGCCTTCTCTATTGATTTAAAAAATTCCTCAGGTTTTCCATCAATTAAATTTGGAACAAAAGGTTTTACCTCTCCCTTTTTAATCTTTTCTTCCATTTCCTCTCTTTTCTTTTTATCCATCCAGAAATATTCATACCATCCATAACCAGGAGTATATGACTGATGATATGTCCATATATAATCACAGTATGAATCCCTTAAAAGTGGAACTAATTTCTCATACATTCCTGCATCTGGATTTTCTCTTCCAGGGGATTCATATGTATTTGCTCTTCCACCAATCTGTGAATGTAAAAATAATTTATCAGGCGAAACTTTTATATCAAAATCATCAAAATATGGTAAAACTTCTATAAAAAATTTAGTATTTTTATATGGACCATCTAAAGTTCCCCCAATATGTGGAGAATATTCACCATCAATAATTCTGGTATTCCCTTTTGCACCTTCTATCATTCCTGTAAGAAAGGAATAAAATAATCTTGCTTTCATTTCTGGATAAAAAATACCTGGAAATACAGAAGATTTCTCTAAATTTCCCCAGTGGTACTGAAACAAACTCCTTCCAAGTCCAACCATTCTTGAGCCATCAACACTTATAATTACAATATCAGGACATTCCTCCTGTAAAACTTCAATAATTTCCTTCCCTCTTTCAAATGCTCTTTTTGCACAATCTGTAAATTTATAATTTTCTTTATAATAACCCACATAATTAAAAATCTGTGATTTCTTACCAGGTGTCTCACAGTCAAGAAAAATACCCTTACATCCTGTTTCCCTTACAATTTTACCGATTACTTTAAAATTATCTTTTATCTTTTTCCATATATCTTCATTAAATAACCAGTCAACATTATCCTCTCCCCTTAAATATGCAGATACCCATAAGAAATTGCTCTTCCATCTTTTAAAATTTAAATTTTTTATAATTTCAATCTGTGGTTTTAATTTTTCATAATCAATATTTACTGAATATGAAAAAGGCCAGAAACCCCCATATGGGACAATATCATCAACCTTATCAAATCTTATGGTTATCCCATCAAAATACCAGTATTTTCTCTCAAATATTTCCAGATTATCCTTTAATTGAGAAACAGATACCCCACCCCATCCTGATTGTATAATTTTGGGCTCTGTATATGGATGAAAAAATTTATATTTCAAAAGAACTTTTTCCTTATCAATCTCAATCAATTCTGTTTCCAATTTTGGTAATGGCTCAATAAAAGAAATTTTTTTAAAATCTCTATCATATTTGACTGAAATGAAATTGTTTTTCTTTATTAAAATTTTAATTAAAAGTAAATTCCATCCTTCATTTAAATTAAGTTCAAAATTACCCTCTCTGCCATTTATTTCTCTCCCATTTAAAAAAACTTTGTATTCTGTATCTGTCTCTAAATATATACTGTTTTTATCATTTAATTCTGAAAAAATCCACAATGAAAGATAATAAATGCCTTCTTCAAGATTTTTAAAATCCAATCTATCAAAAATTGCTCCTGTAAAAAACCATCTTTTACCATTTATTTCTTTATTAATTGATGGCAGAACCTTTTTCTCATCTATAAAATCCTGCTTTAAGTTTCCTTTAAATGGCCCTATTATCAAAAAATTTCTTAAATAATTTTCTGTTTTTGCTTCAATTACCCTTGATTTTGCTGCTTTTCCCTCCTTATTTACAGATTCTGCAATAAGATATATTTTAAAATTTGAACAAAGATAGGGAATCTCTATTGAATGTTCTTTTTTATAATCATTTTCCCTGATAAAAGCGCAGTAAATTGAATTTAATAATGAGTTAGATGGTGAATAATATACTCTTGAATCTGCAAACTCTGTTGTTTTCCATTCTATTTTTATTGATGAGGATGTGGAATAAATCTTCAAATCATAAATTTCAAATGAATTACATCTAAGAAACCAAAGTCCCCATATTAATAAAAAAATTAATTTTCTCATTATTGTTACCTATAAATTATTTATAATGAGGGTAATAAATTATTGCCTTTCCATTTGGATTTTGATAAAATCTTGTTGTGGTCCAGTCAGATACTTGAACCCATGTATAATCACTTGCCTTCACAATATCAAAATGACCATCACAGAAAACATTATACCAGAAAGTATTTGGATCTGTTGCCTTTCCCGAAGCACCATGAAGTTGACTAGGAGTGTGTGTATACCAGTACCATGGACTCATATATCCTTTACTTTCAATAGATCCCCCAGGACCACCATAATATGAGATTGTTCCCCAGAAATATCTTGCCCACCATCCCTCACTTAATAACACAATCTTATTAAGTTCTCTGTAACCAAGAATCTTATATCCTTTACTTCCCTCACAAATAAAAGCAGGCATTACATAAGTTCTATACTTTTGGGGCAATCTCATTTTTACAAGAAGGCTCGGACAACCAAATGTGGATTGTGTTTTTACATATTTTGGATATAATAAATGCATCCAGAATGATTCAACACTGTTTCTATCCCTCATTTCCAGATATTTTAGATTTAAACAACCATCATAATCTTCCATATACATTATTAATGAAAGGGCAAGTTGTTTCAAATTATTCATACATAATGAAGCTCTCGCCCTTTCCCTTGCTTTTGATAATGCAGGTAAAAGCATGGCAGCCAGAATAGAAATTATGGCCACCACAACAAGCAATTCTATCAGCGTAAATCCTTTTTTCCTCATATTTTCACCTCCTTCCTTTTATATATACATAATTTATTTTTCTGTAAACAATTTTATTTTCTGCCATATACCACCATAATTGGCACTATCATATACTTTAACAACTATTTTATTTTTCCCCTCTTTCAATTTACCACTTACATCTATTTTGAAAGGCATATCCCAGCCTGATTCTCCAACATCATGTTTTCCTGCAAATCTCCCGTTTATATAAACTGAACAACTTTCATCAACTGCACCAAATACAAGATATAATTTCCTGTTTAAAATATCTTTACTAACTTCAAATTCTCCTCTATACCAGGCATATCCATCATAATTAATACCAAAATCTTCCCACCATTGAGCAATTTTTATATCCTTCCAGTCCTTATCATCAAAATCTTCTCTATAATATCCTTCCTTTTCTCCTTTATTTTCAGGGTCCTCCTTAAATTTCCATCCACTTAAAGGTAAATCCATAACAAATTTATATTTCTCATAAAAATCTTTAAAAACATTTTCTTCTTTATATCTTGGGTTTCTCTCAATATATTCTGCTGTCTTTAAAGGTGTTATTGTTGTTTTTTCACTTTTATATTCCTTTTTTCTTTCAGTTTTTACAGGAACCCAGTTTTTATTTTTTACATTTTTAAAAGCATTAATATATTTTTCAGGTATATTTGGATTGTTAAAAAATCTTGCATGATGTGAATAAATCCATACATACTCATCTGTATATTTTAAGGCATATCCAAGTGCATTTTCAAATTCTTCAGGTGTAAAATAATTATTCTCAAAATCATTAATATCAAAGCCCTTACCTCCATAATCAAGCCATAATCCATATCCCATCTTTACCTGTTTTTTAAATTTTTCTGGATATTTTGTTATCTTTATTCCCTCCTCTAAAACCCTTCTCTTTGCTTCTTTAAAACTCATCTCATTTTTATATCCATAAGATGGCTCATATCCATTTATAAAAACTGTTCTTTTATCTGAAGAAGAAAGCATACCCTCAAGAAATGGAAATAAAAGTCCATAACCTGCCTTATTTAAATCATTATTATATTTTTTTAAACTATCAAGGATTATCTCCCAAGAATAATAAAAGTAAATTTTTATATCAGGGAAAATTTTGTTTATCCTTTTTATCATTTCACTCCCTCTTTCAAATGCTTTCTTCTCATAATCTTCAAATGGTGCATCAAAAAATTTCTCCTTATGATAGGGATAAAAGAAAAGATTATAATTATATGCCTCCCAGTCAATTATTAAACCAACTGCCTTTATTTCTTTTGCAATTTTTGTTATAACTTCAATATTGTTTAAAAATATATCCCACCTTGACTCATCAAACCATGTTAATCCAGAAGAAAAACCACAATTTGGTTGAACTGTCAAAAATATATCCTTTAAATTCTTAAATTTTACATCCTTCATATCTTCTATTGCCTCCTTAAAATCCTCAAATTTAAATTTCCTTGTCCCACCTAAATTCCATCCAAGATCATTTCCAGTATGAAGTGGTCCTTTCCTGTCAATTTTTATCCTTAAAGAAAAACCATCAATAGGAACCTTATCCATATTTTCCCAGTTTTCTTTAACAAAATCTGTTGTTGGACTATCCCATCCTGAATATATAATCTTTTTATCAGAAGAAAATGAAATAAGACAAAATAAAACCAGAATTAAAAATATCTTCTTCATTTTTTACCTCCTTTTTTATTTTTACCATCCGTGAACCCATCTAAGTAAAGGGTCATAACATATATAATCAGAAGTATTAAAATTTGCCCATATTACAGAACCATCTGCCCTCAATTGATTCTGACCAACTGGTTTACCTGATTTTGAAAGTTTACAGTGATTATGATATCTTATATTTGTGGTATAACTTTCATCTACAAAAATTATTCTATCAGGAACAAAATCTCTTGACTTTAATTGAAATAAATATTTTAAATCACTTCCATCTGGCTTACCTGTATAACCATAAAAAACAACTCTATAAGACCACTGGTCTGTATATGGAAGATAGTCTGTCCTTTTTGGCCATCTTAATGTTGGAGATGGACAATAAAAAACATTGTAATTTCTATCATTTATATAAGAGGGAACAAGGGTATCAGCAAAATATGTTTTAACTCCATTTATATATGTTCCACCAGGCCATTTCACCTGCCAGGTAGATAGATAATCTAAATACCATAAACTTCCATAATCCTCATAATACATAAGCATACCAAGTCCAATCTGTTTTAAATTATTCATACATACTGCTCTTCTTGCATTTTCCCTTGCTCTACTTAAAACAGGTAAAAGCATGGCAGCCAGAATAGCAATTATGGCCACCACAACAAGCAATTCTATCAAAGTGAAGCCTTTTCTTTCCATATTCTTAATTTTTTATTTTATTTTCCTCAATACCAGAACAGGGCCAGCATCAATATTTACAACTATTTCTTTACCTTCCTGTGTTTTTTGAATAATTCCTACTTTCCATTTTAAATGACCGAATTTACCCTTTAAAGTTGTTGTATTATCAGAATTATGGATAAATTTAAACTCTATTTTGTCCCTATAAGGTTGATTTGGTGAAATTTCTAAATAATGTTTTCCTGGTATCTTTATTTCAAATTCATCCTGTTTTAAAATAGCCATATATCCCCTGTCATTAAATGGTGTAAATCCATCATAAACAATCTTTCCTTTCTCAAGTGAAAAATTATCTTTCTCAATATCTGCCTTCAAAACACATCCATTATCATATTTAACTGTAAACTTTGATCCATCCTTATCTATGTCAAGAACTTTAGCATCTGCAATCTGTGCCCAGAAAATATTCTGATTAAAATAATATCTTGCAAATCTTGTCCATGCTGCCTTGGAACCCTGTGGTAACCAGTCCCAGTATCCAACATCATAAACCAGCCCAATAGCCCATTTTGGATTTGGATTGCGGAATTCATACCATCCAGCACCATAATAACTTGCTCCTCCAAAAACAACCGGTAACATTGGAACAAATAAAATCCCATCTTTTTCTTCCCACATTCTATCATTTATAATCCTTCTTGGTTCTACAGCATATGCACCATAATCAACAACATCCTGAAGCCCTTCAACAATTCCTTCTCCTGCTATTAGAATTCCATTTTTATGAAAGAATAAAGCAACCTTTCTTTTTGCCTCTGTTTCTAATTCAGGTGTTGCAGGAAAATCCGGATTATATCCTTCCCTTGCAAATGCAGAAAAGGTATCAAGCATAACAACATCCTGTGGTTTTAAAAGACATACATCAATAATTCTTTTATAGTGTTCAAAAATCTTTCCTGTTGCTACTGCTCTCACATTATCCTTATAATATTTCTGGACATTATATGTTTTATAATATTTATACGGGTTATTATCAGGGTCTCTCTTTACAAATTCATCAGGCCAGTTATCTTCTTCTGTAAATGTAATATAATCATGCCCATAATAAATACCTGTATAATGACCTGCCTTTTTCATGAAATTCTTAAACCATAAAAGTTCATCTCTTGTGCCAAATTTTTCATCAATCTGGACTTTATATGGATGAGATTCAGAATCAATTTCAACTGCAGATTTCATAATACCCTTTAACCACCATATTCCACTTGCATAATCTATATCTTTAAGTCCATCAAAAATTTCCTTATAATTTTTCATTTCTTTAACCTGAAAATAAACCCTGAAAGAGTTTTTAATTATTGGATTTTTATCTGGATTTGTCTTTATATATCTTTCACGATACCCTATTCCTGCATCAACCCAGTCAACTTCATTATCCTTATTAATATCTCCTATTGTTTCAAGTCTCATAGCAAGTTTATTATGGCATAGTTTTGTTTCAAATATTTTTGTCTGTGAAGGCCTGAACAATAATCCTCCGCTTAATGAAAAAACTGTTTTTTTATCTTCAGGTACTGCATTCCAGCCAAGGAAATAACTCAATGTAAGAGGTTTTAAATATACAATCCTATCCCTTTCCTTCAATGCAACAAATCCTGCTGTAGTTGAACCTCCAATAAGATTATCAGAATTTGAAATCCAGTTTTTACTGACAGGTTTTGAAATATGTGGAAATACTATCCATCCAGAACCATCAACAATATAATAATCTTTACTTTCCCTATCAACTTCTTTCTTTAAAAATGTCCCTTCTATTGAAATCAGTCTCCAGTTCCCTTCACTTATAACCTCTGTTAAAATATTAAGTTGATAATCTCCTGGTATATATGTAATTTTTACTTTTAGACCATTTGCAGAATATATAATACTTTTTTCTCTTCCATATTTTTCAAATTCAATCTTCCACCTTTTATCATCTGACTTAACTTTTAATCTCCCTTCTTTATTATCAAGAATTGTGAATAGAGGAAAATCAGAACCTGTTATATATTCATTACCGGAAAGAATTACTTTCTTTAAACAGCAGGTCTCTTCATCCAGTTGAAAATCAATTTTCCCTGGAATACCTTTAATTTTTCTATCTGCCATTAAGGAAGAAACCGGAATTAATGTTTTTGAATAAAGGGAGTAAAAAATCAATAACCAGATAATAAAAATAATCTTTTTCATTCTTTATTTCCTATTCAAAAAATGCACTCCATACACTATTTTTATCATGAAATACTGACCAGTGAATCAATTTTGCACTTCCATCACAAAAAAGAACATTATATCCTGTTATATGTGTCTGGTCTCCACTCAACCTTTCTCCTCTATAGTCATAGTTTCCATTACAGGCAGGTGTCATAACCCTTATTCCTCCAAGACCACTTGCATCAGAAACAGGAAAATTAACCATATAACAAGTATTATATAATTTGGTTTCAGCCAGCAATATTTGATTTGATGTCCTTCTAATTTTACTTTCTCTTATATTCTTATCCCAGTTCCATCCAAATAAGGTCATTCCATAATCACTCAAATATGTTCTTCCACAACCCCATCCACCTCCAGGGTCATAATTATAATTTACATCCTGCAATTTAGGACATTTTAAAATCTTCATATCCTTTAAATATCCTCTATCAATAAATCTGTTATACCAGAAAGCATCAGAATTTGGAGTGGAAAGAAAAGCAGTTGATTCAATAAATCTCGGGTAATATCCATCATAATCATTAATATACATTGAGAATGCTATACCGAGTTGTTTTAAATTATTCATACAATTTGCCTGAAATGCTCTTTGTCTTGCCTGTGCAAGTGCAGGTAAAAGCATGGCAGCCAGAATAGCAATTATGGCCACAACAACAAGCAATTCTATCAGCGTAAATCCCTTTTTCCTCATATTTTCACCTCCTTTCTTTTATACATATTATACATATTATTTATTTTTTGTCAAGTTTTTACCATCCAAATCTTGTAAAATCAAATTCTATGTCTCTTCTTTTTATCCCTGTTTTACTTTTTCCAATTTTATAACATTCTTCATCCGGTGGGAATGCTTCTATTAACTCAATCCCGAATGGTTTTGATTCTTCAAATAGAGGAATTAAATCATCTTCATATTTTACCTTCTCAGGGTAATCAAGAATAACAATATTTATTTTCTTTGTTTTAACCGGATAAAACTTTAAAATCTGGAATTTGGCTTCATTCCTAATTTTAAAAAATTCCACTCTATTTTCATCAACAAATTCTATAGCAACAAGATTAAATATCTGATATGGATAATATTCTGAAGAATATGGCTTAATCCTAATTATTCCGATATTTTCTTCTTTTTCTGACTCTATTTTGATAACAGGGTATCTATCAAGAATTCCAGGATATTTATACCACGCTTTTGGATGATATTTTTTTATCCATTCATCCGGAGTTGTTTTTTCTGGATTTAAAATGATTTCAGGACTTTCCCAGGAATATTTAAATCCCCAATTTCCAATATTAACTTTTATTTTCCAGTTTTTAATTATTGAATCCTCTCTTTTATACTGGTAATCATCTATCATTGCTTCATTCGCAAATTTAATTGCTTCAGGATATGGAGACTCTCTATTATAAAACTCCTTATAAATTTTTCTAAATATTTTACCTGCTCTAAAAGCATATTCATAGGAAGGATAATCTTTTTCCTTTAAACTGAATACCTCTTTTTTAAATTCTTCTATTTTTTTATTCTCTCCAGTTTTTTCCCATAAATCTATTAATTTTAACGAATCCTCAATATTTAAATCACCTATTTTTCTGTAAAAAATTTCAATCTTTTCTCCATATTTCTTCCAGTTTTCTCTTATCTCATTTATAATATTCTGGTTATCAGTAAGAATATAAACATTCCCTATAATAATATTCTTGCAGAAAATTTTATCCCCAAAAATTTTTTCTTCTTTAAAATATGGTGACACAAGAAATACTTTTTTATATTTAATATAGGATGGAATAAAAACACTAACTTTATCAACATAATAACCAATCTCACTCTCAGGTAGAACGAATAAAAAGGCGTAATCATTTCCTTTAAGAATTGTTGAAACAACAAAAGGAGAAGGATTTTCTTCAGAAATTTTATAATAAACTTTCATAACTTTTTTAAACCATGGCTCATTTTCTGGTATATTTTTTGCTCCCAATTTACTTGAATTTTTAATCTCTTCTTTAAATTCTGTTTTTAATAAATATTTTCCCCATATTTTCATTTCCGTATTTATTATTCCAACTGTTTCCCATCTTCTTGGTGTTGAAGACACACCTGGACCATCTGCAAAAGGTGGATAATTAAACCAGTATAAACCCTTACATCCATACGCAAGAGAAAATAATGCACTGCTTCTTGTGAACCATTCTGGTCTATAACTTCCAGAAACACTGAAAACATCAAAACACATCCAGACAGGTCTTTTTATTCCATGTATATTTTCTCCTTCAATATTTTTATTTATGTTTAAAAACTCTAATCTTGGAAATGAATTCTTTGCGCAATAATGCTCAACTGAAATAATATCTGTAAGATTTAACATATATTTATCAAAAAGAACATTTGCCATAATATTACTGAATGTCGGAGTTATATCATCAAACTTTCTCAATAATTCAATTTTCTCTTTTTCTTTTTTATAATCCCATCCCTCATCATGAATACTCCATGCAAATAATCTTGGTCTTATTTTCCCTTTTTTTATCTCATCCTCTGAAGACCACCCTTTTGTTGGATATGCAGTATTATATTTAATAGGTAAATTAAATTCCTGTAAAATCCCTGAATATTGACTCGTTCCTATATTTATTCCATGAATTTTCATATCTTCATTTCCTCCACCATGACACCACCCCATCAAAACAGGAAATTCTCCTTCAATGCTTACACAGTTTTTTTCACTTACAATATTCACTATATTTGAAAATAGAGAGGTTTTATCAATTTTAATTCCCTCAACTATATAAAAGTATCTTTTTCCTTTCTTTGTTCTATGGTCAAAATAATAATTTTCTTTTATATCTTCAACAATTAAATTCTCTTTTTCAGGTATGAATTCTTTTTCATCTCTATAAATTCTATATCCAACAAAATTTCCTTTACTCTCCCATTTCAAAATTACATCTCCAGAAAAATAATGATTATATACCTCTAACTTTATGGAATCTGAAAAAACAAAATTAGAGATTAGAAAAAATAAGGGAAGCCAGAATTTTATCTGGCTTCCCTTAAAAAAATCAATCACCAAGCCATGCTTCATTATACCATTTACCATAAATGGGATTATTTGATGCACGTGGTAAGGATTTATCTGCAATATATTCTACATGTCCATCACAGAATGCCCAGTTATTTCCACCCTTTGAATATTGAGGATACATTATAATTCTTTGATGAGGAGCATTATGTGAACCAAATGTCACATTCCTTACTCCTGGGTCACTCTGTGCTCCAGCATATGAACCTGAACAGTATCTATCAGTTATATCTTCCCTAAATCCCTCAACAATCATTATAGTTCTGTTTGGATATTTCAAAAGTGTATATTTCCATTTCCTTCTGTAACCCCATGTATTTAAATAAGCATTCATTGCATAATCCCTTGGACCAACATATTTACCATTTAACCATTCATTCGGAACACCAGTTTTTTCTCTATAACTCGGACATTTAAATACCTGTATACCTTTTATATATCCATCCCTCCATAATCTATGAGACCATGTTGGATAAGAAGCATTAAGACCTGCCTCAGGTCCCGGAGGTCCTCCCCAGCCAGCCCTTGTTAAACAATTATCCGGGAAATAATCATCATTATCCTGAACATACATTAATACAGCAAGAGAAAGTTGTTTCATATTATTCATGCATGTTGCCTGTCTTGCTCTTTCCCTTGCTCTACTTAAAGCAGGTAAAAGCATGGCAGCCAGAATAGCAATTATGGCCACCACAACAAGCAATTCTATCAGTGTAAATCCTTTTTTCCTCATATTTTCACCTCCTTTCTTTTATACATATTATACATATTATTTTATTTTTGTCAAGTTTTTTTACTCAAATTTTAAAATACCATTTTCATAAAGTCCTGCCTTTTTTCGCAAATTTATTACATCATAAAGACCTGCTTCTCTTAATCTTCCATAAGGCATAAATCCATAAAAAACATATTTTTCTTCAAGTAATTTTAATAATTCAAGAACAAGTTTTTCTCTCTCCTTTGAATCAGATGCAGAAATAAATAATTTTTCATCCTTTAATTCAATACCTTCATTTTTAGAATTTTTCAAAAAAATTGCATAACCTCCTTTATATTCACTATTTTTCTTTATGGGTAGATCCAATTCAATTTTTTTATTTTCACTTGCCCACAAATAAAAAAATGAATTTATTCTTTTTGCTGCTCTTATATCATAAAAATCACAATCATCATCAATTATAATCTGGCATCCATTCATATTCTCATCAAAAAATTTAAAATTTAAAATTTTTTCTTTACCTGATAAAAATATTTTTGATTTAAAATCAACAACAATTTCAAATTTTTTATCCTGTATTTCAAATTTCAAAATGTCATTATTAACATCAAAATTTATTCCTTTTCCATTTATAAAAATACTTTCTACTTTGTGATTTTCTGGAATTAAAATTTCAAATTTTAAAGGAATTTTTCCATTTTCAATTTCAAAATCTCCTTTTAATCTTTTACCATAATCTTTTTCATTTATTTCAATCTCTCCTTTTCCCTTTCCATTAAAATTTAAAATTTTTCCAATCACTTTGTAAACTTTTGCTGAATACTTATTTATGTCAGTTTTAAAATGGGTAAATTCAGGAGTAAAATCTATATTGATTTTTTTTCCAGAATAATCCGAAATTAAATATGTTCCATCGCCGATAATTTTATTTTCAATTTTAAATTCAAATTCCCTTTTTTCAGAATATGTATTACCAATTGAAAGAATTGAACCAAGGTCATTGCCAAATCTTGAACATATAATCATCTTATCATTGCATCTTAAACCTGAAAGCGGTTGATATCCATAAATATTTTCTTCTTCAGGAATTCTGCATACCTTAAAAATATCAGGAACACCCATAATATCATCTATTGAAAAGGAAATACCAAAACATAAACCAGAAATCTGTGTAAAACCAAATCTTTTTCTATAAATCTCATATATCTCTTCTGGACTTACCTTATCTATATCAATTTTCCCACTTAATCTATCAGACCAGTGAGTAACATGAAAACATAAGGGTTTTCTTCCAAATCTTATTCTATTAAAAAACCAGTTTAATATCTGATTTTCTCCATAGGAACCATCCTCTATTAATAAAACATCTGTATTCATTGTTGTATACCATGTATTTACACAATCTCCTGCAACTGCCAGTTTATATCCTCTTCTATCAGGAGGAAGTGAATGAATTTGATTGAAAATTTGAGAAATACCAATAGATTCATCAATATAAATCCCTTTTTCATCAAATGATATACCCTCTGATTTTGACAGTACTTTTTCCCCTCTGAATTTAAATCCTCCATTTCCCCTTATATTATCCATACATATTGAAGATAATGGTATTTCCTCTCTTATCTTTTTGAAAGAATTGAGTGTATCCTGACCAAATTTTGTATAATACCAGTAAATTCTTGGACCATTATTATTTGGACCAAGTGGACCATAATTATAAACTAAATGTGGATGTCCTTCTGAAATTATTTCATCATTATATAAATTCTTTGCAAGTTCCTCCTCACAAAAATTACATAAATAAAAACCTGTTGAAAGCCCCAATTTTATATCTTCTCCTGACCATACCTCCTTCCTCCATTTATGAAATTTCTCAAAATCACAAAAATATTCCCATTCACTCCTTTTCTTCCATCCATCTTCCTGTTTATAATTTGAAAAATATTCCTTCTCACCGAACCAATCACCAATCCTTTTATAACCACCAAATTTCCAGTGCCATCCAATATTAAATCTTCTGAATAGTTCAAGAGCAATCTTCTCAATATCTTTTCCCTTTAGATTTCTATATTTAAAATATCCCGGAGTCATACTTTCACCTTTATAAAGATTTGGGTCCATATTTTCAACAGGTTTGAATGCATATGGAAATAATTTATAATAAAGGTCAACTCCTGAAAAAAATCTGTAAGAAGGAGATATAGA
>Ga0272449_1002995_pt1 | contig 15015 bp, 11 predicted proteins | sample YNPCB0241_FD_198679 | JGI IMG/M metagenome (GOLD analysis project Ga0272449, IMG submission 198679) | Hot spring sediment microbial communities from Yellowstone National Park, WY, United States - YNP-CB-024-1 | ecosystem: Environmental > Aquatic > Thermal springs > Hot (42-90C) > Sediment...
AGATGCGGGAGATGATTGAGGAGACGAGCGGTAAGATTGATTATATTTCAATCGTTGATACTAAGGAATTGAGGGAGGTAGATTTAATTAAAGGAGAAGTGTTAATTGCCTTAGCGGTCTATTTCGGTAAGGCACGGCTAATTGATAACATCATCCTGAGAGTTTAATTTGGAAGCAGGAGTTTTCTCTTGACATGAAGAAGAAAATTTTTATAATTACTTTGTGATGAATAGAACTCCATTGAAATTTGAATTCAGCGAGGTGGCGAAGGTTTGGACCGGAGACGCAAATAGGAAATGTCCTTATCTTCGAGAGACAGGGATTTTAGGTTCAATTCGGTGGTGGTTTGAAGCGGTTGTGAGAGGATATGGCGGTTATGCTTGCGACCCAAGAAGTAAAGATGCCTGTAATGATGCAAAGGACCATTGTGCGGTTTGTGAACTTTTCGGCTGCACGAATTGGTCTGCCAAATTTCGGTTTTCCGTTGAAAAGAATAAAAAGAATAATAAAGATATAACTATAACAATGGTCTTTAATCCCTTAAAAACACCGCCACCCAGCCAGCCGCCACCCGGCCGGGACCGCATAACAATGGTCTTTAATCCCTTAAAAACGATAAAGGAAGAAGAAGAGTTTTTACTAAAGAAAACCTTATGGATTATTTCAAAATATGGGTCAATTGGTGGCAGAACAACCCGAAGACCTTCCGAAGACCCTAAAAAACAAAATGAAGAAGCCCACAAAGACTATGGACTAATTAAGTTAGTATCTCCATCGGAGGAAGAATTAGAGAATGAATTGAAGGATGATAATAGGAAAAATAAAGCCATTAACTATCTAAAAGGGTTTAAATCCAAAGAAATCAAAGACTATCAAGAATATCCCAATTTGAAATATTTTATCTTTGGAAGATGTAAACAAAATAAATATCTAAATAAGACGGAGATGGAAGAAATTATGAACCGATTTCCTTGGTTAAAAGGCATAGAACGAAGAGAGGAAGACCCAGGCAAAAGTAAATTTCTCTTCTCTTTTTATGAGGGACGTTGGTGGTGTTATTATAAGGCGGATAATGATGGATATGAAAAATTATGGGAATTTCTTAAAGGAGAGCGTTCCTCTGACGACATTAAAAAAGGAGAAGAAATTCTATGAATCGCGACTTTTTTGCTAAATATGACTTTAACCAAAAAGACAGATTAAATGAGATTGAAGATATTGCCCAGAGGATAAAAATTCTGGCAACCGCATTGAAAAATAGGGAAAAAGCAAAAGAGGAACATAAAAAATTAGTTTTTACACAGAAGAGCATCGCAAAATTGGAATATCTGCCCCCGGAAGTTAAATTTCCTAATGCTCTCCGGGAAAAAATTAAATATAATAAGTATAAGAAATATCTAAGTTTTCAGGGTTTCATGTCTAATGAAGATAAAGAAAAATTGTTAAATTTATCCCCAAATCAGAAGTATAAAAATGCTATAAATGAACTTTTTGAGAAATCCCAAAAATATTATGACGGGTATATTAACGAAATGAAATCCTTAGCAAAAGATATTGGCGTTCTTTGTGAGGAGGCGACCCTTAATCCCCATCTTCCCGATTACTCTTTTCTTATTGAGTTAACTTTCCAATTAACCCGTCCCTACATCTCTAAAGATGATGAAACATTTCATATCTGCGATAACCCAATTAGAAAAGATAAAGTGTTCAAAATCCCGATGGTTTCTTCAACCACCTGGAAAGGTAATCTCCGTTTTGCCGGAATAAAGAACCTGGAACGAAATTCTACCAATCTGGTTGCTGACCGTTTAACACTTTTAAGACTTTTTGGTCACGAAAACAAAGCGGAGAAGGAATTTTTGAATAAACTGATGTCGGATGAAATGAGGAGACATTATGAAGAAGAGGCTAAAAAGTATACTAAAACCGGTCTGCTCCAAGGAAGACTCACCTTCTTCCCCACTTACTTTGAAAAAATCGGTTTAGAAGTGATAAACCCTCATGACCGGACTAAAAGGGTGGGCACCTTCCCTATCTATTTTGAATCTGTGCCAAAAGGTGCCGAAGGTAAATTCTTTTTACTTTATTGCCCTTTCAATTTAACCATAACAACTAATGACCCAATTAACGAAGTGAAGAAAGACATTGAAATCCTAACGGAGGCGTTAAAATCAATGTTTTCTGACTTCGGCTTTGGCGCAAAAAAGAAAGCCAGTTGCGGTTCGGCAGAAATCTTATCCGGAAAGGTCAAATTTAAGAAAAGCAAAGAAGAAATATTTACAGAAGATTTCAAAAGTATAGAGAAGGTTAAAGAGGTAATTTATGGGTGGCTTAAATAAATCTCTCAAAGAAAAGTTTGAAGATGCAAATAATAAAAGAATAATATTAAGTTTAGAACTCGCTGCCCTGCTACACGATATCGGCAAATTGAGCAGTCTCTTTCTCCAATATCGTCAGAAGTGGCAGAAAAATGAAGACGGCTGGAATTGGAATAACGACCCCCACTGCAACGAGTTTTTTAAGAAAGATGAGTTATTAAAAACGAACTTTAAGAATTTATTAGATTTGTTCCAGAAAGACTTATTATCTGGAGACCCTGGGGATTTTATAAAGCCCGATTCTGAGGGCTCCAAACCCTTATTTTCTAAATTTACTATACAAGATTCGGTCCACTATCACGAAAAAGACCCATCTAAACCTGGTGAGGTTCCTTCCGAAATAAAAGATTTAATAAAAGTAATCAAAGCGGCGGATAGCTTTGATGCCGCCTGGGACCGAAATAATCCTCTATTCTATTCCGACCAGACCGAAGGCGATATCTTTGAGACCAATGTTTTCGGTAAAGAATATTGTGAGGATAAGATAGATTTTAACTCCTTAGACGAAAAGAGGGAGAAAATCTACGAAACCCTTAAAGAAGATCTAAGTCGCTATCTTAATTCTCTAAGATATTGCCTTAATTCCAAGAATGAAGAAGAGAGAAGAAAGATAGAAGAAGAGAGAAGAAAGATATTGGAAACCATTAAAGAGAACTCCCAACAAGGAACCCTTTCCGTAACCAATCGCCCCGACAATGATACTTCCCTTTGGGAGCATTCCTATGCGGTTGCCTCGCTGGTTAAGGTTATTTTAGGTCATTATCTGATTTATGAAGAGTTGCTTGACCAATTTGGTAAAGTCCGGTTTGGGATTTTCGGTGTCGGTTGGGATGGTATCTCTTTTATCTCCAAAGGACAAAAGATTGGGGACATATTAGGCAGAAAGAGAATAATTAATGAGTTAAAATCCGAAATCAAAAAAACCGTTGAATTTGAGTTTTGCCTTGGGAATTCAATTTACGAAGACGACAACGGTATCTATTTCCTCATTCCCGCCTTTTTGAGCGAAAAAGGAGATATAGTAAAATGTTATGAAAAATATTTAGACAACCTGAAAACCGAGATAATTAAAAAATCTTATGAAATATCCGAGGGCGACTTAATGCCTCATTTCTATTTTGAAGGGGAAGTTAAAAACACTCAATTTATCACCCACCTCACCTTGTGCATCCAGGAGTTGAGAAAGAGAATACCTATTCCAGTCTTATTTCCGGACCATAAAATTTTGAAAAAAGAAAAAGAGTGGCCCTCCGGAAAAACAATCTGTCCGATTTGTCAACGGAGACCAATTATAGATGAGACGAAGAATATCTGCAAAACTTGTTTAGAGCGTAGGGGAAATAATGTTAAGGATACTCTGAAAGAAGGATATACTCCTTTCGCCTCGGAAATTGCTTTAGCCAATCCCCAGAGTAAAAAGTTATGCCTAATCATTGCCCGTTTCGAATTGGAAAACTGGTTAAATGGCAGGATGATAAGAACCCTCTTTGTGAAAAATGCCCCTTTATTAGAAAATGAGGTTAAAAATCTTGGGAAAATAATAGATTTTGCTTATGAAGAAAACAAGGCTAAAGCCTATTTTAATAGAAAAGGGGTGGAATATAATTTCCGCCGAATTAAAAAAGAGATAACTAATCCAACAAACGATACCATTTTTTTATACAGCCGAAGGAATAAATTTGAAATCCCTGATAATTTAAAGGCTCAGTGGGAGAGATTGGAAATTTCTGCCCTGGAAGAACTCCAAAAAGTAGAAAATAGGAAGCATATCTTAGAGAATGTGATTTGCGCCAAAACACCAACCCCATCAACCATCTTAGATGTCTGGATGACAACCCAGGAATTTAACCAAGGTTTAAACGGAAAAGACTTCTTCCCGGAGAAAAAAAGACCAGTCCTCACTGGGATTAATAAGAAGGTAGAAGGAATTGATTTTTACGCCATTTATGAAGGAAAGATTAATAACATCTCCTGTGAAGTTGTGCCAATTAAAGAAGAAAATGGGGAAGTGAAAATTCTCATTATCAGCCATACCTATGACGAATTTATCCAACAGATTAAAGGTGAAAATAAACTCGTAATGGAAAAATTGGAAGGGAAAACAATAAAAGAAATAGAAGTTCCTTTTAAAAAAGAAGAAGTAGCCTACCAGAAATATTATCCTCTGCGCCTCATCACCCAGTCCCCGGAATTATATCTGGCAATTGTCCCGGCCGATTCCGCCCTACAATTCACCAATCAAATCTATAAGAAATATATTAGAGAATACGGGAAGGTTATCGGACGACTACCTTTCGCTATCGGCAACATCTTCTTTGACAAGCATATGCCAATGTTCATCGTTTTGGATGCAGCAAGAAGGCTATTAAAGACCTTTGAGAGAAATAGCAAAAAGCCGGTTTCGGCAAAAATAGAAGAGGTGGAAAAAGATGAAAAGATAACGATAAAACTATCCTATGTCCAAAAACCATTAAAGTCATTCTCCTGGCAACTCCCTTACCGTTTGGGCAACAATGACATTGATTACCACCACCCATTTTTTATCCTCTCTTCCCAGGCAAATTTAGACTATAATGCGCGCAAGACGCTCTTCCCAACTGTTCAGGGTAATGTGATTCATTTCTCGGAACTAAAAGGGTGCGATACGATTGAAATCTACCCCAACTTTTATAAATTCAGGTTCTTAGATGCCACAACTCGAAGATATGAACTATACGAACCCGAATCCGAAGATTTTGCTCTCCAAATCTATACCGTAGAAGATATTGAGCAGACCTTTGAGCAACTCTGGTCTTTTCTTCTGACTAAAATAACCGATACCTCTCTCCGTCATATTGAAGAATTACTTAGCGATAAACTGAGGGAATGGGCTGATGACTCAGGAAAACTCCCTCCCGAAGCGGATAGAATCTGGGAGGAGTTGGCTAAGGTTACGATTATTTCCGCTTTCGGCTTCAAACCCGAAGAGATTATCTCATCTGAGTTTCAATTCCTGATGAGGAGTTTGAAATCAAAAGCCTTCTTTGATTTGATTGAATTGTATGCGAGAATCTTAAAGAGGAGATTAGAGGAGGAGAAATGACTGAACAAAACAAACCTTATGAACTCATTACCTATTATGCCCTAACTACCGACCCGGTTCATATTGGCACCGGTGGTTATCGGTTAGGGAGGGTTGATAATAGTATTGTTCGCGACCCGGCTACAAACCTGCCGAAAATTCCCGGAACAGGGATATCCGGTGTCTGTCGTGCCTATTCGGCGCTACACTACGAGAAATATCCCAATTGTGCTGGTAAAGGTGGGGAAAAGGGTGAAGACCATTGTGGCAAGCCCGACTGTCCAATCTGCACGACATTCGGTTTCTCCAAAGGCACAGCCGGGCGGAGTTTTCAGGGTTTAGCCCAATTCTTTGATGCCAGGATTCTCTTCTTTCCTGTTAACTCAATGATTGGTCCAGTCTGGATTACCTGCGCCTCGGTATTAAAAGAAATAGGCAATATAGATATAAAAAATTGTGAAAAAGAGGAATTTGTCCCTCTTGGTGAAGACCGCCAAAACCCTCTAAACTTCGGCTGGTTAATCTTAGAAAATAAGCCGAAAATAAATCTTACTCTTCCATCCGAACTTAATAATAAATTACCTACCAAAATAAAAGATAAACTTTTTCAGGTCGAAGATGGGATATTCTCTCGTCTGGTCAACGACAACCTGGAAGTTCGGACCTCAGTAGCAATTGACCCAAAAACCGGTTCAGCGGAATCGGGCGCTCTCTTCACCTATGAAGCAATACCTGTCGCTACTGTTCTAACCTTTGATGTGATAATTAACAACCCGAAAAATTTCCGGATTTATGACGAAAAAGGCGAACCCAAACCGATTCAACACTTTAATCAGGATGCAACAATTGAGTCGACCAAGGAAATAGTGGAGAGTGGGCTAAAATTTATAAAATCTTTGGGTATCGGTGGAATGGGAACAAGAGGTTTCGGTCGGATGAAAATCCTTAACCTTGAAGAACCGTCCCCAAAGCAAGGGGGGAAAGATGAGGAATAATTTAGACCTTCTCTGTGCCGAATTTGGTCAGAAGATTGCTGAGAAAGTAAAAGATGAAAACATTATTCGGAATGCCCTCTCTGTCCTCCAGGAAGACGGCATCTACGCCTGCTTTCTCTATCTTTTAAGTAAAGGAGATAAAAAAAGTGAAGAAGATAAAAAGAGTAAAGAATATAAAATGCGCGAACTAAAAGACTCTTTATGGAAATTCCTGAAACACAACCGAAACCCAATCTCAAGAATAAATGGAATCTCCTTCTTTGAAAAGATTGAAAAAAATAATATCTATGAAGCGCTCTCTCCACTATCTAACTCCTTAGAAGACCTCCTCTTTGCCAAAGAATTACTGGAGAGAACTCTAATCTATGCTCGTTATCATGCGAAGGCATACGGAGAAGAATGAACTGGCAGATTTATAAACTTTTATACAGAATTGAATCTCCAATCCATATTGGTTTCCATAAACTCGGCTATGTCGCCCGCACCCGATACTATATTCCGGGCAGGACAATGTGGGGTGCTGGTGCCGAAGCCTTGGCTCAGAAAATTGGCACAATCAGAAATCGTAATATTGATGACTCTCTCTACCGAACCGCCCAGGACTTCTTTAAGGAGCAGGCGATTTTCGCCTATTTTTATCTTCAAGAAAAAGAGAAGATATTCCTGCCCAGATATACCGAAGAGGGCATCCGGTTCGGCGATATACCAATTGAAGAGTTTGAACTGAAATACATAACATCTTTCGGCAAAACCGCCATTGAGCCAAAATCCCTCACCGCCGAAGAAGGCTCCCTTTACGAAATTGAGTTCATTAAACCCCTGCCCGACTTATATCTCACTGGTTATCTCTTCTTAAAAGAGAATGCCCAATTTGAAAATGAAAATGTATCCTGGGAAGAAGGCAAAATTTCGTTAAAAGAAATCATCTCTTCTCTTTCCATTGGTGGAGAAAGACGCTACGGATTTGGCAGAATAAGACTTGTCAAATCCGAAAAGATTGAAAATTCCAAAATAAATCTATTCGGTATTAGAGTTGAATTAGAACCAAACCAGGAGATAATAAAGTTCACCTTCCCGGAAAACAATCCTTTATTTGCTCATCTTGCTATTGAAGGGACCGAGGAGATAAAAATCAAGGGCGATATTGAACCCTTAGTCGGAAGGGAATTCGCTTTTGAGAAGAATGGAAAAATTGGTTTTGGGCAATATATTTCCCAGGCTCAAATCTGCTGGGTGCCCGGTTCAATCTTAGCCCAGGCGACGTCCTTAAAATTAGGGGATTTTGGTATTCTTTACCGATGTTGAAAACCGAAAAGACAACACTCAAAGACTTTCTCATCAAATTCTTTTTCTATGGTGTTTTAGCCAATCTCTTTGCCTCTCTCCTTGTTGGCCATTACACCCATTTTTCAATCGGAATCGTCACATTTTTTGGCATTCTCGCAATTCTCTATTTAACCTGGTTAAAAAGAAAACTCCGAATCTTACTCTCCGGGATTAAAGGATATTATTTAAGTTTCTCCCTGGAGGAAAATCCGAAGATTTGGGAAAGCGATGTAACGAACTCATTTTGGTATCTTGGGATTAGTGGTGCTTCAATCATCGCCTTCTTTGAACGTTGGCTTTCCCGTTTACCAGCGGGCAACACCTTTTCTTTCAAATTCCTCTTGATGAACCCGGATAACTCAAAAATAATGAAGCGACAACTATCCTTCCGCTACAATCTTAACCCTGAAAATCTCTCACCCGACCAGGAAAAGAAAATTGAGCAAGAGATAGCAACACTCAGTAAACAAATAATTTCCACGGTCACCAGGTTAAAAAACACCCAGCCCTATATAGAGGGGCGACTGGAAATCAGATACCACGACAAATTCATCCCCTACTGGATGTATATCTTTGATGAACGTAAAGCCTATGTTGGTATCTTAGGGAAAGGTGAGGATGGTTTAGAATCGCCTGTTCTCATTGTTCATCGCGACAAAACCTACTCGAATGTCTTCAACCCCTTCTTTCACACCTGGGAAAGGATTTGGGAAGAGGCGGTTAGTGCGTGATTTTGCTCTTTGGACAATCTGGTTTTTCTCTTGCCTGCCGGCTGATTTCTGGTATATTTAAACCCTTGGGATATGAGAAGTTTCAGTCCCTCTCCTCTCTCCGAGTTTTCCTGGTATCGTCTATCCGTAACTCTGGTCAACATCCGTTCTATTCCCCGGGTTTCTGCCCATCCGCTTTCCATAATTGATGCGATAATCAAAGGGGTAAATTCCCTTGCTTTTCCCAACGACCGGGCGGAGCATCTTATCTTCTTCCACATAAAAAATCGGAAGCATACCTTCAAGATTTACCAATCGGTTCCAGTGCCACTGGAGATTTTCTTTATCCGAAAGACCTTATCAGAGGTCAATCACTGGGTTGCCACATTTAAGACCTACTTAGAGGACCCGGAGACCGGCAAGAACTTTGCCATTCTCAGCATCAGTGGTCCCGAAGAAAGGAATCTCAGTCGGGTCTGGGAGGAATTGGGAGAATTGGCAACCGAAGGTGAAATCTGCTTAGAATTCCTCACCCCTTTTCCTTTCAAGCCGGAAAAAGAAAAAGAGCGGACCTTTATTGGAAAAGAAGGTTTCATCCGTTCCTTTGAAAGACGTTTCACAAGGTTATTTGGCAAAGAGGTTCTCTATCGGAGCGAAACCGACCAATTTTACCTCCTTCCTTATTACTGGCACTATACCGAGATTAGACACCAGCCAAAATCTCAACCTGGGCTCAAGTATATAAACGGTTGTGTTGGCAAGTTATATCTCAAAGGCACTTACAAAGATTTCTTACCCTTTTTGGTTTTAGGCAGTGAACTCCATACCGGTCCCAAACTTGCCCACGGTCAAGGTTATTATCTTTTGCACAAGGAATCGCCACCCCATTTTGCCCCTCATTTTCCAGATGAGAAGGCAATCCTTTCGGTAATTCGGGAGGTGGTTGAAAACTATGATAGTGCTCTTGAATACCTATCCGCAACAAAAGACCATCCCTTTGATGAAGTGAGATATGCGGAAGAGATTTACCGGGAGATTAAAGAAGGCACTTATCAACCGACACCAAACACCGCCTTTTCTATTAAAAAGAAGGGGTCGGGGCAGAGGATTGTTGAGCGGGTCTCATTCAAGGATTTAGTCGTTCAGGAGTATCTCCGAAAAACGATAACACCGGTTTTTGAGCGTATCTTTGAACCAGAATCAATTGGTTTTCGGAAAGGGGTATCGCGCGAGAAAGCGATTTCTTTAATCCAGGAGGCAATCGCTTCGGGTTATCAGTATGTGATTGAGGCGGACATTGAAGACTTTTTCCCTTCGGTTGACCCCAATATCCTTATGAAACTCATAGAATTCTACCTTCCGAAAAATGATACCCTTCTGAAAAACCTCTTGTGCCAATCAATCAGGAACGGTTATCAGTTGGAAGGTAAACTTTACGAGCGAAATAATGGGTTAGCCCAGGGTAGTCCCCTTTCGCCGATACTTGCCAATTTATATCTGGATGCGTTTGATGAGAAGATAAGGGATTGGAATGTGCGATTGGTGAGGTATGCGGATGATTTTGTCATTCTCACCAAGACCAAAAAGGATGCGGAGGTGATATTAGCAAAGAGCCAGTCCTTCCTATCCGCACTTGGGTTAAGACTGAAGCGGGAAAAGACCCTAATCAGACCGATAAAAGATGGCTTCCGGTTTTTAGGAATCAGGTTTGAAAGGTCGGAGGTAGTGGTTGAACCCGAGGAGGAGTTCAAAAGGTTGAAGAAGCCACTCTATATTACTGAGCCTTATCTTTACCTTTCGGTAAATGGCGATGCGCTCATTATCTCACGGAATCGGGTGGTATTGGAGACAATTCCCTTATATCGGATTAGTGAGATTATGGTGATGGAAAAGAGTCTCTTCTCCACAGCGTTGGTTAAGAAGTGTGCCGAGTTTAATATCCCCTTAACCATTACCCTCAATACCGGTTATTACATTACAACCATAAAGCCAGATTCAAAGAGATACTACGAGATTGCCAGCCGACACTGTCAGAGGTATTACTCTCTTTCTGAGACTGAACTTTTATGTTTTGCTAAGGAGATAGCGGTGGGCAAAATGAAGGGCTACATCTCTCTCTTCCGTCAGAGATACCAACCCGGACACAATTTAATTATCGATGAACTCTTGGGGACGATTTCTCGGATAAATCAGGCGGGAAGTTTGGAGGAGATTCGAGGTTTAGAAGGTTCAATGGCGAAAAGGATTTATCAACAATTGAACCCAATGATTGCTAACCCGGCTTTTCATATTCAGAAGCGAGAGCGAGAGAAACCTGACCCAATCAACTCTCTTTTAAATTTTGGTTACTATCTACTTTTTGCTCGCATCAATGCGACGCTTCGAGCGGTTGGCTTAAATCCTTATCTTGGTTTTCTTCATAGTCCGAGTGACGAATACGAATCGCTTGCCTATGATATTCAGGAACTCTTCCGTCCTTTTATTGACCGTTTTATCATTCGGATTTTAAATCTAAAGGTAATAAGTAGGGATGATTTCCGGGAGACAAAGGATGGTGCCTATCTCAAAAGGGAGGCGGTAAAGAAATTCATTGACCAGTTTGAGGCGGAGATGGTGAGGAAGAGTGAGAAACGGGAGCTATCGCTTGAGGAGAGAATCTATTTTCAGGTTCTGGTGATTAAGAAATGGGTCTTAGAAGATGCCTCTTTAACATTTTACGGTTGGGAGTTATGAAAGGGGTTGGTGATTATGTTGTCGTTTACGATATCACATCCGATCGAGAGCGGGCTAAGGTTGACCGTATCTTAAAAGGATTTGGCTTTCGGGTACAGAAGAGTGTCTTTGAGTGTCGTTTAGACAAGAGAGCGAAGGAGCGGTTGATTGAGAAGTTGTCGCGGTTAGAGATAAAGACTGGTTTTATCAAGGTTTACCGATTGGAGTATTCTTCAAAGAATATTTCAATTGGGGAGAAGAGGAAAAAGAGCCTTGACGATGGGTATGCTTTTATTATATAATGGGTTTGGATTTATTATGAGTGGGTTAGAATATAGATTCAGAACCTGGGCAGAAATTAGCCAGGAGTTTGGTTTTGGGAGGGAGGTTCTCAATTTTTGGGTTATAAGTTCAATACTATCAATGGTTTGTAAGAGAAGGCCCTTGATAGACATCCCTACCGGTAGGGGCTGAAACTTATTCTTGCCTCCTGCTATCCCTGAATGGAAACCCCTTGATAGACATCCCTACCGGTAGGGGCTGAAACTTTTTTGGATGGACTGCTCAACGAATCCTGATAACCCTTGATAGACATCCCTACCGGTAGGGGCTGAAACTTTTTATGGATCATGTGGTGGTGGCCTTGATAGACATCCCTACCGGTAGGGGCTGAAACTATAACTTCGCACGGAATATCTTTGAGTTGACCCTTGATAGACATCCCTACCGGTAGGGGCTGAAACCTTAGTCTAAGGAAAGATATCCAAGTTTGGAATATCCCCTTGATAGACATCCCTACCGGTAGGGGCTGAAACAATTAACCTTCGGAGTCCACTTGAAGGATAATAACCCTTGATAGACATCCCTACCGGTAGGGGCTGAAACACATCTGAAAATGAAAAAGCAGAAGGAAAACCCCTGGATAGACATCCCTACCGGTAGGGGCTGAAACTAGTGAAAGATATCCGTCCCTCGAATAACTTTTACCCTGGATAGACATCCCTACCGGTAGGGGCTGAAACTAATATATAGTAGCACAGAAAAGGAGGAGTATAGTCTGGATAGACATCCCTACCGGTAGGGGCTGAAACTAAAAAGTTTAATGTATCTCCTGAAAGTGTTAGGAGTCTGGATAGACATCCCTACCGGTAGGGGCTGAAACAAGCCTGATAAAAAACCGACGCTCACATATAAAGTCTGGATAGACATCCCTACCGGTAGGGGCTGAAACTTGGGGCGATTATCACTACTACAATATAAAGTCTGGATAGACATCCCTACCGGTAGGGGCTGAAACTATAGAGAGCTTGCCAGTATTCGCGCCTTCCAAACCTGGATAGACATCCCTACCGGTAGGGGCTGAAACTTTCTATTTGTCGGCTTGTCGGCTAATCAATTCCTGGATAGACATCCCTACCGGTAGGGGCTGAAACAATTACTTGTCCATATTATACTGGCGACTCTTCTAACCTGGATAGACATCCCTACCGGTAGGGGCTGAAACGTCTCCGGTTGGAAAAAAAGCCCGGCTCCTCCCTGGATAGACATCCCTACCGGTAGGGGCTGAAACTCTGAACTGTTTACCTTCGAACTTGATGCAATCACCTGGATAGACATCCCTACCGGTAGGGGCTGAAACGGAGTTTTACCTTTCTCCTACGTGGGTTTTTTTTGCCTGGATAGACATCCCTACCGGTAGGGGCTGAAACGAGAATGATTTTGCGTAACTCTGCGCGAGTGTTAGCCTGGATAGACATCCCTACCGGTAGGGGCTGAAACCTCTCTCCCCCTGAAATCAGTTTCTATCTTCTTACCTGGATAGACATCCCTACCGGTAGGGGCTGAAACAAACGACGGCTGTTAGCCGCTACCTTTTTATCCCCTGGATAGACATCCCTACCGGTAGGGGCTGAAACAAATTTACTGGGCTGGCCATCGCCAGGGATAGCCTAAATAGACATCCCTACCGGTAGGGGCTGGAATAAATAGGGAGGAGATTACTTCCCTTATCTTGAAAGTCTTTTCCCTCAAAATAAACTTACTCCCTTACTGTCGTTCCGCAGACCTTTACTAACCTCTTTTGGGTCAAGCCGACTTCTTTTCTATAAACTTCTTAAAATCTGACCGATTTTCTCTGTTCTCATACTCCTCTCTTTCACACCCCTCGGTTATCGGAAAATGTTAGTGACACTAACATTTTTTCTCGCCGGTTTTTTCCTCTAAGTCCTTATCTTACAATAACTTAGAGCCTTTTTCTTAATTTTATCCCCCTTTGCTCCCTGAGTCCTATACTATGCCCCTTATTAAGCCCATCTTTAAGCCATTTTCTTTCTCTCTTTCCTTATCCCATTTTCTTTTCCTTTATCTTCCCATTTTCCTTTCTCCTTCCTTCCCTCATTTTCTTTTTCCCTCAAACCATCATACCCGAGTCTCTTCTTGGTCTCTTCCCGAGTCTCTTTTCCCACCTTCTTTCCAATGTCTTCCTTTAGCCCATTCTTATCATAGAAAAATTTTTTTAATCGAACTTGCTATTGACAGGATAAAAAATTTTCTTATTATTATCTTATGTTTACCGTTTTATTGGTTTTTCATTTTTTGGTTGCGGTCATTTTGATTTTGGTTGTTCTTTTGCAACAACCCCAGAAAGGCGGAATGTCAACGGTCTTTGGTGGGGGAGAGTCAATCTTTGGCGGAGGGGGTATCTCTCCTTTTATGACTAAACTCACATCCGCTCTGGCAGCGATATTTATTATCACATCGCTTCTTTTAGTGATGGCTTCCGCCCAAAGAACCAGAGCCCCATTACCCCAAAGACCACCGGCGGAGGAAAGGGGACGTTAAGATGTTTGCCATTGCTCAGATAAAAGGGGTCCAATATTTAGTGAAGGAAGGGGATAAGATTATTATTCCTCATCACGATGCCCAGGAGGGTGAGATAATTAAATTTACCGATGTCCTCTTTCTCAAAACCCCGGAAAGGACGATTGTTGGTAATCCGACGATTCCTTCCGCTTCAATTGAAGCAAAGGTCTTATCTCATTTTAAGGGGAAAAAGATTATCGTCTTCAAGTTTCGCCGGCGAGAGAATTACCGGCGCAAAAGAGGACATCGGGATTTGCTCACCAAGATTGAGATAGTGAAAATCAATCCCCCCGCTTAACTGGGCGGTAGAGGAATTGAACCTCTAACCTTCGGTATGTGAGACCGACGCTCTAACCAATTGAGCTAACCGCCCGGAAAAGAATTTTAACAAGTCAAAAGAAAAAGTCAACAAGTATCCTTTTCTCCAAAAAATAAAAAAGGGTGCTTCGCGATTTCCGAAGCACCCTCTCCTTCTGTTTTCTCCTATCTCAGGATTATCGCCTTGGTTGTGGTTGAGCCGTTCTCGTATTTTATCTTTAAGAAGTAGATGCCATTAGTTAGCGAGCGTCCGTCCCAGACCAAATTCCCGTCCTTCGCCTCAAGATTTCTTACCACCTTTCCGGTCGCATCATAGACCGAAACTTCCTTAACCCCTCTTAGAATTAGAGGCATCCTTAAAGGATTGCTGATTTTAATCTCCTTCCGGGTAATCGTTTTCCCTTCGTCCATCGCCACTTGTTCTCGAGTGAAGATTAGAGTGCCATAGGTAGCGGCATTATTCCAGTTAGTGCCGGGCATTCGGGTTGGCCAGGTTCCCCACATCGTTGTCCCCGGAGCGGCAGCAGCATAGACATAGAAGCCAACCGTATCCGCTTCTGGATTCAAAGTGTAGTTCCATTTCGCCGTTCCCTTAGCAACCACCGCCTCAAACTGGAGATGACCCGAAGCGGTGCTTGCCCGTGAGATGCCAT
>Ga0272449_1002996_pt1 | contig 15013 bp, 13 predicted proteins | sample YNPCB0241_FD_198679 | JGI IMG/M metagenome (GOLD analysis project Ga0272449, IMG submission 198679) | Hot spring sediment microbial communities from Yellowstone National Park, WY, United States - YNP-CB-024-1 | ecosystem: Environmental > Aquatic > Thermal springs > Hot (42-90C) > Sediment...
TAGGGTTTACAGAATAGGTGACAAGTTTTACGGATCGCCGACGAAAGAGATGATAAAGGAGGCACTTGAGGATGCGAGTTTTTATGAGGGGATAAAAGAAGTCGGCGGTTGCTGTTAATTTTTTGATGAGAAAAAATTAACCGCGCCCCTCACCCTGACCCTCTCCCGCAAGGAGAGAGGAGAATTAGAGTAGAAAAATTTTTCAAGGGCTTCTTCCACATTGACGGGGGAGGATAGAGGTGGGGGTGGAAAAAATTAACATCACCCCTCACGCTTGACCTCTCACGCAAGTAGAGATGAGATAAAGACGAGTTCTATCATAACTTGACTTGAATTTTTGAATTTATTATATTTATACCGAAATTTTCATTGGGTATGATTTCAAAAAATTTACATATCAACCATTCACCATCAGCGAGCCAATTTGGGGGTCGCAATGGCGGTAGCACGCAAAGTAAAAAAGTTGGGGCTTAAATGTCATCTGATTTACATATTGAATTAATTGAAAAAATTAACTCAAAGACCGCAAAAATAGGTGTCATAGGGCTTGGTTATGTGGGTCTCCCTCTTGTGATTGCTTTTTCAAAAGCTGGATTTGATGTCGTCGGCTTTGATATTGACGATGAAAAGGTCAATCTTTTGAACAGAGGTGAAAGCTATATAAAGCACATTGATATAACACCGATAAAACAAAACAGCAAGTTCAAAGCGACATCCGATTTTTCAAAATTAAGTGAAGTTGATGTTATTATAATTTGCGTCCCTACGCCTTTGAATAGGTACCGTGAGCCGGATATGAGCTTCGTCCTTAACACTGGGGAGACAATATCAAGATACTTGCGCAGGGGTCAACTTGTCGTTCTTGAATCAACCGTTTACCCTGGGGCTACGGATGAGGATTTAAGACCTGTCCTTGAAAAGAGCGGTTTAAAAGCAGGTGTTGACTTTTTCCTTGCTTTCTCTCCAGAGAGGGAAGACCCGGGGAATAAAGGATTTTCGCTGTCAAACATCCCGAAAGTCGTCGGTGGATATACAGAAAAATGCCTTGAGGTGGCAAAGGCACTTTATTCCAAGGTTGTTGCAAAAGTTGTCCCTGTATCGTCAACGAGGACAGCTGAGGCGGTTAAACTGCTTGAAAACATTTATAGGTCTGTTAACATAGCGCTTGTAAATGAGTTGAAGATGCTTTTTGATAGGATGGGGATTGATATTTGGGAGGTGATTGAAGCAGCGAAGACAAAACCCTTTGGCTTCCAGGCGTTTTACCCAGGACCAGGGCTTGGGGGACACTGTGTAGGCATAGACCCTTTTTATCTAACTTGGAAAGCAAGAGAATATGATTTTCAAACGAGGTTTATTGAGCTTGCAGGTGAGATAAATACATATATGCCATACTATGTCGTTCAAAAAACGATTGAGGCGTTAAACAGAAAGGGGAAGAGTATTTCAGGGGCGAGGATATTGTTGCTTGGTTTAGCTTATAAAAAAGATGTTGATGACGCTCGTGAGTCACCAGCATTTAAATTGATGGAGTTGTTTGAGGAGAGGGGAGCGGTGGTTGATTATAACGATCCGTATATTCCTCTTTTACCCAAGACGAGGAAATATAAAGCAAACAGCAAACAATCAGTTCCTCTGACTGAGGAAAATCTTTTAAGGTATGATTGCGTTGTCATTGTTACCGATCATTCCGTTTATGACCCCGATTTCATAGTAAAGCATGCAAATCTTGTTGTTGATACGCGTGGTTTGATAAAGGATAAAAATGAAAAGGTGGTAAAGGCGTAGTTTAAGATTATGTTTTACAGGGTAGAAAAGATATTATTAAGTCCCACTTATAAAACTTTGGTTGAAAACTTTCTTTCTCTTTCTTTTCTACAGGTTGCTAATTACATTTTCCCTCTCATTACTTTGCCTTATCTTGTGAGGGTTTTGGGACCTGAAAAGTATGGTTTAATTGCATTTGCACAAGCTTTTATTGGATATTTCCAGATTTTAACAGATTACGGCTTTAATCTTTCAGCAACAAGAGAGATTTCAATAAATAGGGAAAACAAAGAAAAAGTTTCCGAGATTTTTAGTTCTGTGATGATTATAAAATTTTTTTTGCTTTTGCTTTCTTTTGGCCTGATGAGCATTATAGTTTTCTCTTTTAAAAAATTCAGACAAGATTGGTTGATTTATTATTTGGCTTTTGGTATGGTGTTGGGACAAACCCTTTTTCCTATTTGGTTATTTCAGGGAATGGAGAGAATGAAGTATATAACTTTTTTGAATGTTCTTGCTAAACTAATTTTCACAATTGCAATTTTCATTTTTGTAAAAAAATCATCAGATTATTTATATGTTCCACTTTTGAATTCTTTGGGATTTATCGTAGCAGGAGTTTTGGCTTTATGGATTGTGCTCAAAGACTTTGGAGTACTTTTCAGGATACCGAGTTTTGTAAATTTAAAATATCACTTAAAAGAGGGTTGGTATATATTTATTTCAACTATTATAGCTAGCATCTATGTTACTAGCATTCCATTTATCACAGGGCTTCTTACGAATAATACAATTGTTGGTTTTTATGCTGCCGGTGAAAAAATAATCAAATCAGCTGAAGGAATTTTTTCTCCTTTATCGACTACGGTTTATCCGCATATAGCAGAAATTAAAAATAAATCAACAGAACATGCTTTGATTTTTATAAAAAAATTAATAAAAGTGGTTGCAATTTTTACATTTATTTTCGTTTTATTTTTAGTTTTTACTGCTGATTACTTAAGTGCTATTGTTTTAGGTAAACATTTTAAAGAAAGTACTGATGTAATTCGAATACTATCGGTGTTAATTATTGCAAAAGGGATTGGTCATATTTTTTTGATACAGACAATGCTAAATTTTGGTTATGATAAATATGTTTTCAAAATAGTATTAATTGCTGGAATGTCGAGTATCATAAGTTCTTTCTTTTTTATTCCGATCTTTTTACATATTGGATCTGCCATATCAGCTGTACTTCCCGAATTATTAATGTTGATACTTTCTGCAAGTTTTGTCGAAAAAAAATTTCGTCTTTTTAAAAAAATAGGAAAAAAATAATAACATAGCACAATATGATAATTAAGATAATTTTTAAACTTTTGTTAAGACCTTATAAATTAATAATTTTTTATCAAAAAATATCCCCGATGATTAATTTATTGGGAATAAATATTATAAATTTAACAAAATATTTGTTTAAACTATTTTTAGACATACGGTTTCACTACTATATTAGTAAAAAAATAAAAATGGCCAGAAAAGCATGCCCAGATCCAAAATTAGGAGGATGGCTAGACTTCTTTTTTAGTTGTATAATTTATATTATTGTAAGGCATATAAAACCGGAGACAGTAATTGAAACGGGAGTAGGGCCTGGAGGTTCAAGTGCTTATATATTAAAAGCATTAGAAGATAACAAAAAAGGTAAACTTTATAGTATTGATTTGCCAGGAAATGATGCGTTGATTTATCCAAGGATTGGTAAGAATTTTAATATTCATATTCCAAATGGATTTGAAGTAGGGTGGCTTATACCAAAATGGCTTAAACATAGACATGAACTAATTATTGGAGATTCTTCTGTAGAACTACCAAAGCTTTTGAGAAGGTTAAAGCAAGTAGATATATTTTTCCATGATTCTTTGCATACAGACGAGCATATTTTAATGGAATTTAATACTGTGTTCCCTTTTGTAAAAAATAATGGTGTTTTATTATGTGACGATGTGAATGATTATTGGTCATTAGCATTCATACATTTTTGTGAACAAAGAGGAATACGATATACGGTTATTAACAATAGACTTGGGATCGGAATAGTAAATTTATGATTAGTATTTTAGAAGTTGGTAGTGCAAGGGGTAGCGTCAGTAATAAAAACAGTAAAAATATCTAAGTAGCCATTTAAAAAATAAAAATTCTTAAAGAGTCAATATGAGTGGAAAAGATTTTTTTATAATAGGTGCTGGTTTTACAGGACTTGGAGCGGGTTTGACATCAGGTTTTAAAATTTTTGAAGCAAGTGATAAACCTGGTGGAATTTGTGCCTCATATCAAAAAGAAGGTTTTCGTTTTGAAATAGGTGGAGGACACTGGATTTTCGGTGGAGATAAATTTATCCTTGACCTTATAAATAAGTTCTCAAAATGTAAAAGATATTTTAGAAAATCAGCCGTATTTTTTGCTGGAAATCTTGATCAAACAAAAGAACTAAAATATAAATTTGTTGATTACCCTATCCAGAATAATCTTTACGCTCTGGGAAATAAAATAGCCTCCCAGGCTGTAAAGGAGATTTTACTCAATAGCAAAAATTCACATTTTCAAGATGGTATCACTATGTCAGAATGGCTGAAACTTAATTTTGGCGAAACACTATTTTCTATTTTCTTTGCTCCTTTTCACCAAAGATATACTGCAGGTTTATATACTGAAATAGCCCCGCAAGACCCTTACAAAACACCTTTTGACATAAAAAGTGTTATTGAAGGAGCTATGGGGAATCCTAACAAAGATGTGGGATACAATGTGAGCTTTGTATATCCAGAAAATGGACTTGATTTTTTAGCTTGGAAAATCGCAAATCTATGTGATATTAAATTTGAAACAAAAGTAGAAAGAATAGATGTTGAGACAAAAACACTTGTGCTTTCAGATGGTAGAGAATTTGAATATGACGCTTTAATTTCAACTTTACCACTGAATAAACTACTTAAAATAACAGGGCTTTCAGATGAGGAGGAACCATATACATCTGTTTTAGTATTAAACATGGGAGTTGAACTTGCAGAGAATAAAATCTCAAAACACGGATTTCACTGGTTATATGTTCCTGATAGTTTATCTGGTTTTCATAGGATAGGATATTACTCTAATGTAGATCCTATATTTTTGCCAGAAAGGTTAAGGAATCCGGAAAAGTATGGTTCTTTGTATATAGAATTTGCTTTCAGGGGTGGAGAGAAACCTTCTGACGAAGATTTGAAAGCAATAATTAAGAAGACAGAGGATGAGTTGAAAGAGTATGGATTTATAAAGAAGGTTTTGGTTGCGGACCCAACTTGGATTGAAGTTGCCTATACATGGAAAAAACCAAGTAGCAGATGGGTTGAGAATTCTTTGAGTAAGCTTGCAGAAAAAAATATATTTTCAATAGGAAGGTATGGGAGGTGGAATTTTCAGGGAATAGCAGAAAGCTTGAAAGAAGGAATTTTTGTTGGTTCTGTATTAAAAGTAAAAAATAAAGTTTATTCTGAAAGATTATGAACGGAGAAAACTTGATACATAAAAATTTTCATTAATTCTATGAAGGGTTTGATTTTTTATAACGGAAAATTGCTTGAAAGAGCAGGCGGACCATCAAGTTATTTGTATAATTTAAAAACTGGTTTAGAAAAACTCAAATTTTTTGATATTTCTTTTCTCACTTTAGAAAATTTTTCTAATAGTATAAGTAATACACAAGAATTTTTAAAAAGTGCACTTTTAAGCTTAGGCAATCTTTTTCCAAAAAGTGTTGCTTATCTATACACTTATTTTAGAACTAAGTTGAAAGCTGGTGTATTAAAAAATTTTGATGAAAATTTTGACTTTATACATTTTCATAGAAGTTCTGACTTTGTACAATTGAGAGAAACAAATACAAAATTCAAAATTCTAACAACCCACTCCCCTATTCCACCACATTTAGAGATTGAGGATTATGTCGCTAATAAATACAACAGTAAATTGGCTATTTTTTTCAAAGAGGTTGAAAAAAGAACAGATATAAATGCATTTTCAAATGCTGATATATTAATGTTTCCATCGCCCGAATCTCTTGAAGGTTATTTTGAAACTTGGCCGGAATTTCAAGATATTATAAAAGATAAAAGAATATTATTTGTTCCAAGCGGTGCTTTACCATTGCAAGCTAAAGAAAAACCAGATATAATAAGAAAAAAATTTAATATTCCATTTAACGCTTTTGTTGTTTCTTATGTTGGTAGACATCATTTAATAAAAGGGTATGATGTATTACAAAAAGCCGCAAGTTACCTTTGGAATAGAAATATCAATGTATATTTTTTGATAACAGGGATAGAATGGCCACTAAAGGGGTTAAATGATAGAAGATGGATAGAAGTAGGATGGACTGATGACCCAGGAAGTTATATCAACGCATCAGATATTTTTGTTTTGCCTAATAGAAAAACACTATTTGACTTGGTTTTAATTGAAGTATTATCTTTGGGTAAACCTATAATAGCCTCTAATGTGGGTGGCAATAAATTCTTTGCTAAACAAAGTGAGGGTGTAATTTTATTTCAGAATGGTGATCATATTAATTTAGCAGAAAAGATTTTAGAGCTCTATGAATATAGAGAGCAACTAAATGAAATGGGTTACAAAAATTTACAATTATATTTAAATTTTTATACGCCAGAAAAATTTGCTCTAAGATACATTCAAAGTTTAACCGAGTTGTTACATGGTTAGATTATTCAAATACTATTTAATTTTACTTCTTATTGGATATGCTACATTCAATAAAGGTTTTGCATATATTCATATACCTGGACCCATACCAATCTATTTAGGTGAAATAGGGTTATTCATAGGATTGCTGTTAGCTATAGCTAACTTAAGTATAATTTATCGCTCTTTAAATAGTTATGTGTCTCGCATATATATTTTGTTTGCTTTGCTTGGTATTATTATGTTAATCCCTGGGATCTTAAAATATGGAATTGATGCTGTTAAGGATTCAGCCATTTGGTATTATGGTATATATGCGTTAATCTTGGGTGGTATTTTTAGAACTTATGATGATATTTATAAATTTCTTAACTTTTATAAGTCCCTTGTTTTAGTTTTACTTGTCTTTATCCCAATTTATATATTTCTTGTCGTTTACATTGGAGTTAAGGTACCAACTTTCCCCAATTCTCCTGTTCCAATTATATATCCAAAGTTTGGCGACCTTGGTGTTCACTTAGGAGGTGCAGTATGTTTCGTATTGCTATCATCAATTTTAGGTATTAGAATCCCGTTTAAACCTCTAATTTATTTATTAATTGGATTGGGATTTATTAGTGTAGGTTCCATTAATAGAGGTGGATTTGTTGCAGCTGTTTTTTCAACTTTACTTGTATCGTTTCTTTTTTTTAAGCCGTCTAAAATAGTTAAGGTTTTAGTGATAACTGTTTTTGTAGTATTTTTATTTTATGCATTAAATATTAATTTTGAAGCAGGGGTTAGAAGTATTTCCACACAGCAACTATTACTTAACATAAGTAGCATAGTTAGAGGTTCAGAAGCACCTGGAGAATTAGCTGGCACGGTTTACTGGAGGGTTATGTTTTGGACTACAATACTTCAAAATATAAAACAACATTGGTTAGGAGTTGGATTCGGTCCGATATTAGCTTATGTTTATGATTTTCCATATATCTGGGAAAGTCCAGATGTTCCTATTTTACGAAATGCTCATAATAGTCATTTAACTATTTTAGCACGAATGGGAATTCCAGGTTTTTTGTTGTGGATAATGATGTTATTTTTTTATTTCTCAGCTCTATACCGTATTATCAAAGCTCCACTATCTCCAAAACTTAGGGGCACGGCTGGCTGGTTAATTGGATATAGCAGTGCATCGGTAATAAATGCTATCTTTGATCCATCACTTGAATCACCAATGGGGGGAATATGGTTTTGGTCATTAATTGGTTTGGGCGTAGCTTTATCTCGTTTGTCAACTAAAAGGATAAACAGCTGGAAATGATAAAATTTTTGAGGCATATAATAATTTTCACTGTTTTTATCAGTATTGTTTACGCAACAGATTTTTTTCGGTATCCTTATATAAGTTTGGTAGATAAAGATGAAGTTGTCATCGCTTTTAAAACGAAATCAGCTTGCTCCAGCAAGGTTGTTGTTGAAGATTTATTTGGAAGAATTATTGACCAAGGGGATGTGGTTTATGATACTTCCCATGCATTTTATTTCAAATTATCTCCTGGGATATATAAGTATAAAATTACGATTCGCGATACATTAATTATTGATGAAAAATTTAGCTTTAGAATCCCCTCTGAATCCGACTCTGTATTGTCTTTTTTAATTTTCGGGGATTCGGGTACAGGGGGGCAAGCCCAATTTGAGGTTAGAGATGCTATGTTAGATTTTTTGAATGAAAGAAAGATAGATTTTATAATTCATACTGGGGATGTTGTATATCCAGATGGTGCACCATGGCAATATGACGAACGATATTTCAGTATATATCGAGATATGCTTTGTAATAATTTTGTTTTTTTAACGCCGGGTAATCATGACTATTATTATGATGGTAAAGGAAGTGGTTATTTCTCTAGTTTTTTCCTACCTATGAATGAATATGGAATGGAAGAATTTTATTCTTTTACTTTTGGAAACGCATTTTTTATTAGTTTGAATATCACTGGTTTTGTAGATTATAAACCAGGTTCAAGGCAATATAATTGGTTAATTAAAACTTTATCGTCTCAAGAAGCACAAAATAAAATGTGGAGGGTTGTTTTCTTCCATATTCCGCCATTTTCAACAAGTCGGTGGTATGATTCAGAAATACTTAATTATTTATTTCCGGTTTTTAAATCTTTTAGAGTTAATTTGGTACTATGTGGTCATGTCCATGGATATGAAAGGGGTTACTTTGATGGAATTACATTAATAACTACAGGAGGCGGTGGGGCGTATCTTCACTACGCCGAGAGAGAGGAACCTAAAATAGTCAAATATTCATTTGTCCATCATTTTGTCTGGATTAAAATAGCTGGAAGCACAATGCTAATAACTGCGGTGGATAAAAATAAAAGGGTTATTGACTCTTTATCTTTAAAAACAAATATTATTGCTGACTTGGTGGTAGATAAAGATTTTCCCCAAGGAATTTTTGCTTTTCCAAATCCTTTTAATTCTGGTATTAATTTTATTCTGTCAGAAGTTTTGGAAGGGAATTATTTACCCGCAGTAAATATATATGATATATCTGGACGATTTATAAAAAAAGCTGAGCTAATTTCTGCAAGCCCTGCATTAGTTTATTATTGGGATGGAAAAAATTACAAAAATGAATTAGTAAGTTCCGGAATTTATATTGCGGTAATTGAGACAAAAAGGAAAAAGTTTGTAAAACAAATTTTAAGGGTTAAATAATAATACGGTGCAAAGAGCATGGCAAAAATAGTAATAACGCGCAGAAATGTTCCTTTGCATGTTCCTGATGGTATAAATGTCCATATTTTTGCCCTATCTGATGAACTAATAGCCCAGGGTCATGATGTTTATATTATGAGCGATGTTTTTTCTGATATTAATTTAATAAAGAAATTTTTTGCGCCAAATTATTTACCACATCTTATCACACTTACCACAAAAATATCGCTCTCTAAATATCAGATTCTTCTTGTATGGTTAATTAGAGGAATAAAAATATTAAGAAAGATATCTCCAGATCTCATTATAGTAAATGGTGCTATCCCTTTATCTAAGGATTTAGCAACTAAAAGTATTTTTGTTTCTCACGATTTAGAAAAGAGAAAAATTTGGGGGCTTGATTTCTTGAGGATTTGGTATAAGAGAAAAACATACTTGAGAGCTTCTTCAATAGTAGCAACTTGCTCTGAATTAAGAGATTTACTTTCAGAAGAGTTGTCTGTTGATAAAAGTAAAATAAAGGTTATACCGACTTGCTTTGATATAGCAAGATACTACAATTATCCCTTTAAGGAAAGAGAAAACGCCATTTTACATGTGGGTACCGTATTCTATAAAAATCCTAAGCTAACAGTTCAAGCTTTTGGTTATCTTAAAGATATAATAAATCAGTTAGATTTAAAACTATATATAACTGGTCAAGTAACTGAGGATATATCAAGCTTTGTTAATGGCTTTGATGATCATGTAAAACATCGCATTATATTCCTCGGTTTAGTCGACGAAAATAGGTTCAAAAAATTGTTGGCACAAGTAAAAATTGTTTCAATTCCCTCTACATATACAACACCCGTTGCGTCGCCTACAGCAGTAGAAGCACTTTTATCAGGAACACCAATAGTGGCATCTCAAGCAATAAGCAGAGATGTTGTGATAGACGGTGTTAATGGTTATCAATGTGTTAATTTATCGCCGGAAGAATTTTCAGAAAAATTTATGACACTTCTAATGAATGAAAATCTTTGGAAAAGAATGAGCACAAACGCCTTAAATATAAGCAGGGATAAATTTGGGGCTCATAGCGTGGCAAAAAAATATTTGGAGTTGCGGTATGCAAAATTGGATAACAGATAAAGACTTAGAGAGAAGCTACTCCTCACACATTATTCCAGACATTTTAAAGGTTATTGCTAAAATTAAAGAAAAAAATCAAAATGTTGATAGGATCTTAGATTTAGGTTGCGGATATGGAGGAATCCTAAAATTAATTGGTCACCATTTAGGAGCGAATGAACTAAATGGGATAGATATTGATACTGAAGCTGTTAATTTTGCGAAACAAAGGGGTATAAACGCAGTAACCCTTGATTTAGAATATGAGAAGCTTCCTTACGAAGATAGTTCTTTTGATTTTGTTTTCTCACTTGGTGTTTTTGACTACTTTAAATTCTGGGATAATGTTATTTTAGAAATTAGACGTGTATTAAAAGTTGGCGGTTATGTAATGATATCATTGCCTAATCTTGCCTCTTGGCATAACAGAATAGCCCTTTTGCTTGGATATCAACCCCGAGATATAGAAGTATCAAGGTGTTACCTTGTGGGTGTTTATCCTTTTTATAAAAAGAGAGGAGATTCGGTTGTGGGTCATGTTCATACTATAACTGCATTTGGATTTAAAGAGTTAATGGAAAAATATGGTTTTGAGACATTAATTCTGACGGGAGCAAATACTACAACAGCTAAAGTTCCCAAGATTTTCAAAATAATTAATACTTTATTAAAAGGCATTTTGCCAGTCAATTTAAGCAAAAGGTTTATTTATCTTGGCAGAAAGACAGCTGTGGAACCTGAAGCTGTGCAAAGCTTATCATGGTGGCAAAATTTTTATAAAGATAAATTATGAGGATATTACTTATCCACAACCGTTACCTCCAGCCCGGCGGTGAAGATACAGTTTTTGAAGCTGAAAAAGCTCTACTGGAACGCTATGGCCACGAAGTTATCACTTATGTGGAAGATAATGCTCGCTTAGAGGGTGTCAACCCACTGAAAGTGGCTGTGAATGCAATCTGGTCAAGGGAAGCTCAGAGGAATATTCGCAAATTGATTGAGCAAACAAGACCAGATGTTGTTCACTTTCACAACACTTTTTTGCGCATTTCTCCTGCGGCATACTATGTTGTTAAAGATTTGGGACTTCCAGTAGTGCAGACGCTTCACAATTACCGCCTTATCTGTCCCGGAGCGCTTCTTATGCGGGATGGAAAGGTGTGTGAGGATTGTCTGAGAAAGATTGTCCCGTGGCCCGGGGTGGTGCATGGTTGTTGGCGAAATTCCCGAAGCGGAACGACCGTTGTGGCAGCAATGCTCACTTTTCATAATATATTGAGGACGTGGGAAAATCAGGTGGATGTATATATTGCGCTTACAGAGTTTGCCCGAAAAAAGTTTGTTCAAGGTGGACTTCCCGAAGAGAAGATAGTGGTGAAACCGAATTTTGTTCATCCTGATCCTGGCAATGGCGAACATAAGGGAAATTTCGCTCTCTTTGTAGGACGGCTCTCAGCAGAGAAGGGAATTCGCACAATGCTTTCGGCCTGGCGAGTTCTCAAAAGTGTGCCCTTGAAGATTGTGGGAGATGGTCCGTTGATGAGAGAGGTGAGAGCACAGATTGAACGGGAACGGCTTGCGATAGAGGTGCTGGGTAGGCTTCCCCGGGAGGAGGTTTTCTCCCTGATGCAACAGGCTTCGTTTCTGGTTTTCCCGTCCGAGTGGTATGAAGGCTTTCCTATGACGATTGCTGAGGCTTTTGCCTGCGGGCTTCCCGTGCTGGCTTCCCGGTTGGGTGCGATGGCTGAGCTCGTAGAGGATGGGCGGACGGGATTACTTTTTGAACCTGGGAACCCTGATGATTTAGCAGAAAAAGTAGAATGGGCATGGACCCATCCTGAAGAAATGAAAAGAATGGGAAAGGAAGCAAGAAAGGAATTTGAAGAAAAGTATACAGCCGAGAAAAACTATAAAATGCTAATGGAAATATATCAACTTGCAATTGAGAGGGCTAAAAGTGGTAATTAACATTCATAAAATATACCTGCCATTTCAATTATATTTTCGCAAACGACGACTTTATTTATTTTACAAGTTTTTTCATATCACGGGTGAAAAAGAAATAAAAATACTTGATGTGGGTGGTAACATCTTTTTCTGGAAATTAGCAGAGAGAGAGATTACCAATTCCAAGTATTACCATTTTAAACATTTTACCCCCATCAAAGGAAGAGGTCAAAGAATGCAATCGCCTTGGCATTAAATGGGTTGTGGCAGATGGAAGAAATATGCCATTTAATGATAATTCTTTTGACATAGTTTTTAGCAATTCTGTTATTGAACATCTCGGAGATAAAAATTCCCAAGAACAATTTGCTAAGGAAATCAGACGAGTGGGTAAAGCTTATTGGGTTCAAACTCCTAACAAAATGTTCCTAATTGAACCGCATCTTATTACACCATTTGTTCATTGGTTTCTTCACTTGTTACCGAAAAGGCTTCAAAAAATTATGTTAAGATATTTCACTATTTGGGGATTAATCACAAAGCCGAGCAAAGAACAATGTGAAAATTTTCTAAATGAAGTAAGATTATTAAGCCTAAAAGAAATGAGAGAGCTGTTCCCAGATGCAAACATACTCTGTGAAAGGTTCTTTGGATTAAAGAAATCCTTAATAGCTGTTAAACTTTTAGATGAAAGGTGATGATAAAGGAAAGCAATCCGAGCAGAACATATGATCAGAATTTTTGCAGATACATACTCGGGATGAGGGTTGATTATACGACTTTTGAATTGGCAACGGAAAAAATAATCCAGCTTGCGTTGAATGGATCTGGCGGTTATGTCTGCATCGGGACAGTTCATATGGTTATGGAATCATTTGATGACCCTGAATTTAAGAAGATTGTTAATTCTGCGGACATTGTTACCCCAGATGGGATGCCACTTGTATGGGGATTGAAAATTCTTGGATTAAAAGATGCACAAAGGGTTTACGGTCCTGCTTTAACCCCTTATGTATGTGAAAGGGCGAGCAAATTAGGTATCCCTGTGGGATTTTACGGTGGTATAGAAGAAGTTTTGGAAAAAATGATTAAAAATTTGAGATCAAAATTTCCAGAATTAAATGTTGCCTACGCATTCAGTCCACCTTTTAGACCTTTGACAGAAGAGGAGGATAAAAAGGTTGTGGATGATATAAATAATTCTGGAGCTAAAATTTTATTTGTTGGGCTTGGTTGTCCAAAACAAGAAAGGTGGATGGCTGAGCATAGGGATAAAATAAAAGCGGTTATGATAGGGGTTGGGGCAGCTTTTGATTTCATAGCTGGCGTTAAACCTCAAGCACCGAGGTGGATGCAGAATATAGGGCTTGAGTGGCTTTTTAGATTATTAACTGAACCTAAAAGGTTATGGAAAAGGTATCTTTATAACAATCCGAGATTTATTTATCATTTTGGAAAGGAGATTTTGAAAAAATACTTAAATTCAAATAAAACGAGGGAAAAGAAATGAATAAAAACAAGCGTATTCTTGTAACGGGAGCTGGTGGATTTATCGGGCATCATCTTGTAAAGAGATTAAAAGCTGAAGGATACTGGGTTAGGGGAGTTGACATCAAGTATCCAGAATTTGAACCAAGCCCCGCTGATGAATTTGAATTGCTTGATTTAAGGCGATGGGATAATTGTTTAATTGCGACTCGTGGAATTGACGAAGTTTATAACCTCGCTGCTGATATGGGTGGAATAGGATATATAACAGCTTATCATGCAGATGTGGCAAGGAATAATATTCTTATAAATGCACATATGCTTGAAGCCAGCAGGATTAATGGTGTTAAGAAGTTTTTGTTCTCCTCATCTGCATGTGTTTATCCTCAATATAGGCAAAATACACCAGATGTGACGCCATTAAAGGAAGAAGATGCATATCCCGCTGACCCAGAACCCGGATATGGATGGGAAAAATTATTTACTGAAGAGTTGTGCAGGTATTATTGGCAGGATTACAAATTTGAAACAAGAATCGTTAGATTTCATAATGTTTATGGACCGCTTGGGACATATGAAGGTGGGCGAGAAAAAGCCCCAGCTGCGATTTGCAGGAAAATTGCACTTGCAAAAGACGGGGATGAAATTGAGGTATGGGGGGATGGAAATCAAACAAGGTCGTTTATGTATATTGATGATTGCATTGAGGGATTGATAAGGATTATGGCGTCGGACTATAGAGAGCCATTAAATCTTGGAACTGATAGGTTAGTCACCATAAATGAACTTGTTGATTTAGTTGCTAAAATTGCTGGTAAAAATATAAAGAAAAAGCATGACCTTACAAAACCGCAGGGTGTGAGAGGTAGAAATAGTGATAATACAAGGTTGAGGCAGGTTTTGAGTTGGGAGCCACAGATACCACTTGAGGTTGGGCTTGAGAAAACATATAAATGGATTGAAAGTGAACTCAGGAAAAAAGGAAGAATTCCTGCTGAAGTAATGGCAAAATAAAATGAAAATTTAATGGTGGGTGATAAGTTAATCACCCGCCTTTTGAAATTTAAAAGGGGGGCTAAGTTATGAAAGAAAGTTACAAGTTTTTTTCTTATCTTCGTGGGGTGATTGACATTGTTGTCTTCAACGGGGCTTTTTTTATCGCATATTATCTAAAATTTGACCAACTTCCGAACTTCTCAAAACCAAATCAATACGCCCTGCTTCATGTCGTTTCAAATCTCATATACTTTACAAGCGC
>Ga0272449_1002997_pt1 | contig 15009 bp, 20 predicted proteins | sample YNPCB0241_FD_198679 | JGI IMG/M metagenome (GOLD analysis project Ga0272449, IMG submission 198679) | Hot spring sediment microbial communities from Yellowstone National Park, WY, United States - YNP-CB-024-1 | ecosystem: Environmental > Aquatic > Thermal springs > Hot (42-90C) > Sediment...
CATGGCCCCCGCCTGTTCAATCGTCGGTCCCACACCAGGCGCCCGCCCCCTGGGGCCGTACGCGCGAACCCGGCGACTCGGATGACCCTCCTACGGTATCATGACTCCGGCGGCATGGCCGGTAACCGGCGAATCCGAATGTCGCGGATGGCGGCCGCAGTCCGCCATGTGGAGATACTAAACGGCATGCCCTCCTCAATCTCACCCGGACGCATATGCACACGGCGGCCAGCGATGTGGACGTCAATAATTTTCTTCCCATCCAGCGTAACCTGGAGACGGTCCGGCCAGACGCGGACGCCGATGTCGTACCAGCGCCCGCGCTCGAATTCCATGGTGGTGCTGGTTTCGTTCTCGGAAGCGTCATAGCCGTCGATGCTCGAGATGCCCACGATGGTTCCGCCCCAACCACCGACCACGAGCGTGCAAAAGTTCGTGCCAACCGGAAACGTCAGGCCGCAGAAAAAGTCTGACCCCGACACCCGCATCGCCTGGAGACGAATCTCATAGTTGGTGGTCGGCACGGGGTTGGTGTAAGTAATCCCGGTCAAGTCATCGCCGGCCCCGAGATAGATGGCCGGGCCGATCGGGGCGCCCGTAGGACGCTCCTCCTTCGGATCAGCGCTCAAGACTCGAATCTCCCCGGGGGCCACGTACGGGGTTTTCTTCCAGCCGGTGAGGTCTTTCCCATTGAACAACGGCTGCCAGTCTTCTCCCGCGCCGACCGCCATGCTCACGCTCACCACCCACGCCGACCACACTGCAATGGACTTCATTCGACACCTCCACAGCGTTCTTCTACTACGCTGGACGAGTGGAACCGAACATATGTCGCTCCAGAACTTGGTTCGACAACGATTCATTCCTCCGATGGCGCACCGAGCGCCTCCACGTCCCGCCGCATGCGCGCGAGCGCAGCCGCATCCAAACGAATCGCGCCGGCCTGCGCGTTTTCAAGGGCATGGGCAGCCTTGCGGGCGCCTGCCAACACGACCGTCACGCCAGGCTGCGCTGCGGTCCATGCCAACACCAGTTGCGCTAAGGTGCAGCGGTAGGCCTCACACAGGTCTCGCCAATGGTCCAGCATCGCCAACACACGGCGCCGGTTCTGCGGTCGAAACCAAGGCAAACGGCTCCGGTACTCCTCCGGCGAGAACGTACGGTCCATTCCGATTCTCCCTGTAAGCAATCCTTGCTCCAGAGAAGAATATACCAACGTGGCGATGCCGTGTCGGATGCAATAGGGCAAAAGATCCGTCTCAATTCCGCGGTCCAGCATGCTGTACCGGGGCTGGCACGCGTCGATGCGCCCAACAGCGCGATATTCGTCCATTTGCTCACATGTAACGTTCGAGACGCCGATGGCGCGAATTTTTCCTTCTCGCTGAAGATCCAGCAGACACGCCATCGTCTCCGCAATCGGGGTGGCCTGCGGCGCAATCGCGGGCCAATGGGTCTGATAGAGATCCACGTAATCCACCCCCAATCGCCTCAGGCTGGATTCCAGTTCTTCCCGAATGGTGTCGGGCCGCAAAGAACGGCGAATCACCCGCCCCTCATAGGTGAACCAAGGACTTCCGCGCTCATCCTGCCACCACAACCCACATTTCGTGGCCAAAACCACACGGTCGCGACGCCCCCGAATTGCGCGCCCAACCAATTCTTCTGCACGCCCAAATCCATACATCGGCGCGGTATCAATCAAGTTGATCCCGCTGTCCATCGCGCATTGGATGGTCGCCACCGCCTCGGCCTCGTCGGTGGGCCCCCACCAAGCACCACCCCCGATAGACCATGTGCCAAGCCCAATCGAGGACACCCAAAGCCCAGATTGTCCGAGCGGACGGTATTCCATGACAAGTTCCTTGAACGGTTTCTCGCGTCCAACGCCGGTGATTTTACGGGCTGGTGTAGTCGATGGGCAAGATCAACTCAACGGTGGAGATTCACAACGTATGCGACGAAGGAAGACCTCCGGTGATCGGCAAAGATCTGAAGGCTGGAGATTGACGTCTGCAGTATAATCAAAACACCTCTCGAACCTGCCAAGGCTGACGACCGCAGACGCAAGTTCGACCCGGTACCACCGAGCCTTTTGAAAGTCCAACCATTATTCGTCACGCCACGGAGCTGCATTCATGTTGTGCAGCGAATTCACTGCCCGTGTACGACGGTGTGACGTGTGCAAGAACGACAGAGTATCTGCGAAGAACATCGCCCCCTCTATGCGCCCAATTCAATCGTGCCTTTGCGGCACAATAACCGGACGGTGACGGGGCCACTCCGCACGGAAGTCCCCCAGAAAAGGCCAAAGATAGCGCCATGTGAGGTCAATTTCAGCAAACGCGATCGTCCCCCATTCCGTGGCCTGGCTAACCACTTGGCCCGCGGGGTCGTAGATACCGGTGATCATCCAATGATTGGTTGGGTCGGAGTACGTACTACTCACGAGCCACACGTGATTTTCACATGCGCGGGCCGCCGCCAGCATCGGGTTGCACCCCCATACAGGCCAGGCAATGATTTCGGCACCATTGAGCACCAGTTCACGTGCCACTTCAGGGAAAAAGCCATCATAACACACCATCATACCCACACGTCCGAAACGCGTTGTGAATACCGGAGCAAGATGTCCAGGCTCGAGGCCCGCTTCGATTTCACTACGTGGCAGGGCCACTTTGCGATATTTCCCCACCAGCGAACCGTCGGGACCGATCAGCGCTGCGGTGTTGTAGATCAGTACACCATCTCGTTCCACCAACCCCGCCACGATGTACAAGTTATTGGACCGGGCCAGTTCACCAAAGTACTGCGTGGTGGGACCCGGAACGGGTTCCGCGCAATCGGCCAGGGTCCGGCCGGTCCCGTAGTACGTCAACGTTTCGGGCAGCACGACTAAATCTGCCTTGCGCCGTGCGGCCTCCTCGATGAACAACCTGAACTGGGGCGCCTTGTCCTCAGGCGAACGGCCTGACGTGGGGCGGAAATGGACGGCTGCAATCCGTACGCGCCGGGGCGCAGGTGCACTGGTAGAACATAAAGTCGGTTGGGCCCACCAAACTCGACCCGCTGGAGCCCAACGCAAGTGCAATTCCAACACCGCGCGTGCGGCGTTGGAGGGTGCACGATAATGTCCGACCAAGGTCCGCCAACCCGCCGGCGGGTGGAGATCTGTACACTCGCCTGGGTATTCTGGCTCGGCCATGATGGGCTGAAATGTCCGCGGGGTTCGATGGGGCGGATCCAGCTCCACGGGGCGCATCTCGAGGTTCAACCATCGCACTCGCATCACCACGCTCCGCAAGGTGTTGGTGACGTTGTCGGAGCGGAACCGTGCGCTCACATGGTACCAGCGCCCGCCTTCGACTTCCTGAACGGATTCCCACCACCCCGATTGCCCAGCGCGAACTTCGGTCGCCAAGCCCCAGGCAGGTTCCCCGCTCGGGCCGCCACGTACGTCAAACAAGAATCGCGGTGCAATCTCGGCTCGCGGTGCTCGGGTCCGCCAGCCGAGGCGTTCTCCTCCCAACGGCACTTCCTCCGACGGCCAAGCTCCGCATGGCACCCAGCAACTGAGCACCATAACGACCCATACCTGCTGTTTCATGGCTTCAGCCCCTGTCCCCGTGAGCATCGGCGGCTGGAGTCTCCGAATGCTCGTCAGACACGTTCATGAGTTCTACAATGGCACCGGTGAATCAGGATTTCCACTCAACAGAACTCCATGGGCGGCTATCCAGTTTAGCCGAAGCCATTCCGCGCCACGCACGGCCGATCATTTTAACCCACGACTTCCCAGATCCGGACGCGCTGGCCTCCGCCGGTGCTCTTCACCTATTATTGGCGCGCCATTTCCATTACCATTCGCTGATCGCCTATTCGGGCATGGTCACCCGTGCCGAAAACCGGGAAATGCTCCGACACTTCCGGTACCACATCCGGCCACTGGAAGAAATTCGCCGTCGCCGCCGAGCGCTCGCACTGCTCGTGGATGCGCAACCCCACACAGGGAAAATCACCCTGCCCGACTGGGTAGTTCCGGTCGCAGTGTTTGACCACCATCCGCCGTCGCCGCGATTACCGCCAGGGCTATGGCGCGATATCCGTCCGCACATCGGTGCGTGCAGTTCCGTTCTTTACGAGTACCTTGCGGCCGCCGGAGTTCCTGTGCCCGCCTGGCTCGCCTCCTGTATGGTCTACGCGATCGAGACCGAAACGATGGATTTCACGCGGGGTGGGACGGCTTTCGACCGCACCGCGTACCTCGATCTCCTTCCGCGCGCAAGTTTGCGGATTCTGGGTCGCATCAAACACGCTCCGCTCCCATTGAGCTACTTTTCATTGCTTCAACAAGCCACGGCGTCGGCGCGCTGGCTCGGCCGCGTGGCTTGGACTCACTTGCCGCAGGCCCCCAATCCTGAGATCGCGGCCGAAGTGGCCGACCGTCTAGTACGGTTGGAAAACATTACCCATGCATTTTGCACCGCCTTGGGCCCCGACACACTTTGGATCTCGGTCCGAAGCAACCGTCGCAACGCGGGTTGCGCAGCCTGGGTTCGAGCCGCTGTCAGGTCACGCGGCTCTGCTGGAGGACACGATCGGTTGGCAGCGGGCTCGATTCCGATCACCGGATTGAGTGCAGAGGAACGGAATGCGCTCTTGGACGAAGTCCACAGTGCCTTGCTCCGGCACATTGCTCGGCGAGCGGGAATTCGCACATCAGACGCAGAACACCACGCACAGCGGCTCCTCCCAACCTACGAGGCGAGGGCGGACAGCTCCATCGGTTCCCCCGCCGCGCCGCCCTCCTGATCCTCGGCGGCACTCTTGGAGCTAAAACTCGATCTTGCGCCCGGAAATTTGCCCCTTCACTCGGGTACGGTAAAACTCGTCCCGATCCGGCGCTCGGCGCCATTCCTCCATCTGTTCTGGCGCTACGGGCTGATACTCCCAAACTTCTCCCGTGCGGGTGACGATGGTGGCGCACTGCTTCTCAGGCTCGTACCGAACGCTGTAGATCTCCGGCGTTAACCATCGCTCGAACCCGTCCGAATTCAAACGAAGCGCGGCGCATCCTGTGCCACCTAACCCGATCGCGGCCCACACTCCCAAACAACACAGCACTTTCCTCATAACGATGTGCTCCATACATCAAACTAGCCAAGCCTTGCGCAGAGGACAAGCCCAGCGCCCCAGGCTAAGTTCCCACGAGTTTCTAGGCCAGGGTAGTCTCAACTCTTTTCGGACGCGCCATCCATCGCTGGCCATAGTTTTAATCCGTTGGACAACCGAACGAAGGCGCCACTGCGCCAAGGTTCTGCCGCTAGTACGCACCGGACGATGCGGGCTGTAAGCTCTCGCCGAAGGTTCACATTTGGCACGTGTGTTCCACCACTTCCTTTTGAGCCCCGGAAGCGACGACACAAGGCGAAGAGGAGCTACACGAGCCGGTCGTGGTATGACTTGCGACTCTTGTGATGCATATGACCCGAGAAGGCCTCTCAACCTCCGAGCAGCTCCCAAATTCGGCCAGCCGCGTCGAAGGCTTTGCCGACGGAATATCGCACCCTGAAGTCATCCCGGGTTGCGGTCAGTCTTAGGCGTCGCTTCCCAACGCTAGGACCATGGCGCGGAGAGATGGGAATTCATGTGGGCGCACAACTTTCGACGCCACGGCTTTTTATGCGATGTCGAGGGCCGAAAACGTTTGGTCCTTTTCGCGACCGCTTGAAACGTTTTCCACCATGCGAGGTGTTCAAGGGCGAGCCGGATAGAAACCTCCCTGCTCCATCCCTCGCCGATTACGATCCATGCAACCGGCGCGACGGACCGCGCGGGTGGGTGGCCGGGTGCCGCCGCTGGCTCTCGCAGTGCACCGAACGGCGCCCGAGTTTTGCTACCTTGCTGTAGCTCCACCGCGCGGTCGTCAAAACAACTCATGAGTCGGATCTCCCGATGCCACTACGCCGCTCCGGCGGCAGAATGTCGGACCGCAGCACGTGAATAGATTCCGTTGGTTTGGCTCGCACCAGGCCAAGTGCCAACAGGCCAGGTCTCCCCGGGAACTGAAGCTGTTTCGGAACTTTCGCTCTACACAGGCGTGACCACACACATGGACAGCGGAGGGACCGTAGGAAGCGCCCACCGGCACTTGAAGCGTGATTCCGGTTTGGGGTAGACTGTCCAGCAGTGTTCCACCGCATTGTGGAAGGAAGGAACTTTGGAATGAACGTGAACATGGAATTAGGAAATCAGTCCCGCAGCTTTTCGATTGGTACCGTCGCGGCGATTGGGGCCGGCGCCGTAGCCATCGTGTTGGCCGCCGTGGCCCTGGGTATGGAAAAGCAGACCCGCACGGCCCTGCAGCAAATTCGAGCTGAGCTAGAAAGTCAGAAAACCGCCACCGCCAATGCGGAGCAGTCGGCTCAACGTTTGGCATCCCAGGCCCACCGCGCGTTTCAGGAAGTCGCGCAGCAAATCGGCGTTCTCGACCAGCGGTTGAACGCATTTGCAACTCGATTAGCCACCCTAGGTTCCCACCTAACTGCTCCACGAAGCGACGCCTCGTTGCCGCCGCCCTCCGTCGCGCCGTCGGAAACTACCTCATCCGGCCGGACCAGCCCGAGCGGGGGTAAGACCTATACCGTGGAGTCCGGGGATAACTTCGCCAAGATCGCGAAAAAGCTGAATGTTTCCGTGGATGCCCTTCAAAAAGCGAATCCGGACGCCAATCCGACTAAGCTGCGGGTGGGCCAAAAGCTTAATGTCCCGTAGTCCGAAAATGCGATGCGGGCGGATTCGGCTCACGCTGGCCGTTTTAGTCGCCATGCTCTGCGGCGCGTGTGCCAGTGTCACCGTCGAGCATCGCATCCAGCGGCATGCGGCGCTCTTTGCGACATTTCCACCCGAGGTTCAAGACAAGATTCGCCGGGGCGAGGTCGAGATCGGCTTCACCGAAGACATGGTCCGGATCGCTCTCGGCACACCGAACCGTATCGTGATCCATAAAACACCCGAGGGCGAAACCACTGTGTGGGTTTATGTCGAACCCGTGCCGGAAACCTACGTGGAGCCCTGGCCAGTGTATTGGCCATGTCCGCGGGGGCCCGGGCGATGGTATCCCGACCTTTTCTGGAGTTACCGAACCGCTTGGCGCGAGGTCGTCGTGGCGCGTATTTCCTTTCGGGATGGGCGCGTGATTGCCGTGGAGCGGATCCGTCGGTGATTGGCTTCGCTGCTTCAGGCCGTTCTCATCGAGCAACTCGAGTGCGAAGGGAACACCTCACCGAACCAACGCGGCAAACTTCCGGCCAGCGGGGAGACACGAAGCTTCTTTTACCCGCCTCCTCCGCCTGTGCCATCTTTCTTACTCCCGTCACGTCGTCTCGCTCTCATGGCACCGGCGGTTGAACGACCACGGCCACGCCCTCGTAGCGGCGCCCGCGGTCGATCACGCGGATGTAGTTGTTCCCCGTGGCCCGGCCGTTTCGCTCATAGACTGCGCTGAGGCCGCCGCTCGCGCGGATACGTCCGAGCGATGGATCGCTGACGGACCATTCCAATGGAAAGATCACTGGAGCACCACCCGGCGCGCCTGCGTTGGTGGAGGTGCCACCGATGTCCAGGTTCGACTGCACGTTGATCACCACCCGAAACACTACCGTTTCTCCAGCCGCGGTTAAGTTGGTCGAGGCGGGTTCGATCTGCAACGTCCGGTCCAACGACTCCACGGTCTCACAACTGCTCAGAACCCACCACCCTAAAATTCCTCCTCCCAAAATCCCCAGAACCTTTACGCATTTCATTGAGCGCTCCAAGTCAATGTTCCTTCCACCTTTGCGGCCGAACTCGTACCGCCGCGTTGGTGTTGATGCCGGGCGGCACTGGATTCGGCATTCGAAGGCGATCATACGATATCGTCACGCTCTGTGAAAGCTCCGCCCGGTTCCCAGCGAACGCGAGTCCCTGGACTTGCGCGCTTTGGGACATATAAAGGTTGGTGCCCGCATAGACCATGCCTTGAGCGGTGACGGACTGTCGCAACTCGATATCCCCCGGCGTGATCAACGCACTGCGCTCGGCCATCGCACCCGACTGCTTCATTTCGATCTTCCGCCCCCCCATAGGCAACCGAGTTCGCACCAATCCGCGCACTTTGGCCCATTGAAAACAAATAACCGCACACCAGGGTGGCGTTCGAAGCAACCTGACAACTCTGCCCCAAGTCGACGTTGTTCCCTGCGATGCCAATGAAGCGGGTTCCCATTTGACAACTTTGCGACAAGTAGAGGTTGCCACCCGCGATCGCAACCACCTCGTTCCCGCCTCTGCACGACTGCTGGAACGACACGTTCCCCACAGAAGCTAACGTCACTTGCCCGGTGATCACGCTCGACTGGGAGACCGATAAACCGCCACCGGAGATGATCGCCAAGCCATGGCCGATCTCCATGGTGGATAGAGAAAGCGAGCCACTCACAATCAGCTTTCCGCCCGGCGGATTGCTGATGATTTTCTTCCCACTCAGGCTTTTGTTCCCCTTCACCAGCACGGTCTGCCCTGCAAGGTTGATCACGTTTGTAGATGGGGGCCATGAGCTTAAACCACTCGACGCCGCTTCGGCCAACAGGCCCTGGTACTCGTCCAAGGAACACTGTGCCAAGAGCGTCTCGTAGTAAGTCCAGTCAATTTCGGGAACTCGGGGTGGATTCAGATAGTAGGGATTTGCCGGGCTACTAAAGGGATACGAGCCCCCGTAGACGCTGGAGTTCCTCAATGACAGGGTGCCTCCGACAAATGCTTGGTCGTAGATCGCCGCGCTTTGGGAGAGTGTGACGTTTCCTTCGCAGTACAGAGTCTCGAAGATGGCAGCCGACTGCGACATCGTCAAATCGCCCTGGCTGTAGACGTCGCCATAAATCGAGACGCTTTGCGACATCTGGATCCCGCCGGCCCCGGCCATTAAGGCGAAGTCATTCCAATAATCGAGTTCTCGATCACAAATTCCTGAGACACCCGGCGGCTAAAGCGAGCGACCCAACTAGTGCCGACCGACGTCACCTGATACACGTTCCCACTCCGAACCACGGTCACGTATGCTGCGTAGAGACCATTGGTGATGACGATGGGTACAGGAGAGTTGCGATACTCAGCCTCGTTCAACAACTTCGCCCGCCTGCGCCAATCCGGACTTGGCCAGCCAAAAGCACTGCAAGCTTTGGTGACGACGAACCGCCTCGATTCGGCTCGCTCCACTGGTGGATAGAAGCCCCGCACCCACCACTGCCACGATCACGAGGATCCCCATCACCAACGCGAGGACTGCGCCGCGCTGTGGCTGACGCGACTTGGTGCGCAACCGATCTGCAGGCCGCACCCGTTGGGTTCTTTTCAGGCCAACAGCGCCATCCCCACCGCCTCGACAAGGGTTTGAACTTGTACAAGTACCTTGCATGGCCCTTAGCTCCTATCACAGCTCTCGCCATTGGTATGGGGTCACCACAACTGCATTCGTCGGCGAAAAACCGGGTGGCAGGCCAGAGGGCAAACGAGCAGGGTCGTAGTAGATGGCCACACCTTGCGAGAGATCTGCTTGTTGGCCGCTAAACGCCAACCCCCGAATGGCCGTTCCCTGTGACAGTTTGAGCAACGTCCCGGCGTAAATAAATCCGGAGGCCTGAGCCGCCTGCTTCATGTCGATCGTTCCTGGCGTGATTAATGAACACCGGTCCACTACAATGCCGGACTGCTTCATGTCGATCGTAGTCCCTGCGTAGATCAAACAGTTGCTCGCCACTCGAGTGTCCTGTCCCATCCAAAATGTACTGCCACAGATGACCGTTACACCGCTGTCAATGCGCGAGTTCTGCTGGATCTGCAGCGAATCTCGAACGACCAAAATCCCCCCCGGGGGATTGCTGTAAATTCGTCTGGACGATTTCAGCGACGCGCTCCCCCGCACGAATTTCACCTGCCCAGCCAGGTTGATATCATTGTTGAAGTCGAGACCAGAATCTTGCACAGCCGCCAAGGCCAACAAACTCTGGTACCAATCCCAGTCAATCGCCGGCACGGTCGGCTGGACGATGTAGTACGGGTTGGCGGGGCTGTCGAACGGATAGGCGCCGCCATAGATGACCGACGATTGACTTAACCTGATGCTTCCGCCGACATACGCTTCGTCATAAATCACCGCACTTTGGCTCATGCTCAAATCTCCGAGGCAATACAGACTCTCCAGGATGGCAGCGGCCTGAGACATTCGAATGTCGCCGGCTGAAAACACATCGCCGGCGATTGTGATACTTTGGGCCAAGTCCGCCCCGTTGGCTCCCACAAATAAGGCAAAGTCGTCCCAATAGTCCAGCTCCCGTACCTCGAACCGCTGTTGCACTTTACGACTCAGGCGACTCACCGTGTTGGAGCCCTCTGCGGTGATGGTATAGACGCGTCCCGAGACGGTCACCGTCGCCCAGCCGCGATAGTAGCCGCTGGTCAATCCGACCGGCCCAGGCGCTTGCCGATACGATTCCTCACGCAAATGCCAGCGAGCGATGGCAAGGGCGGACTCCGCCATCCAGAAACACTGTCCCAATTGCTTACGCCGCACCGCTTCCACTCGCGACCCACCCGCTCCCGCGATGAGGCCGCTGCCGAGGATCACCAAAACCACCAGCAAGCCGGCCACCAGTGGCAGCACCGCCCCTCGTTGGAACCTCCGGATCCGTTGAACAGGCGTTGTCATGGCCCACCTCCACTAGTTCCGCAATGCGACGGAGTTCGACCATGTGATGACCAGTCCCGGAGAAGCTTGAACGGACAGCACCACGATGAGCCGACTCCCACTCAAGACTGAAGAAAACCCCACCAGCCGATCGTTGATCAGAATCTGTTCGTCGCCCCCTACCGAGACATTGGGGTCGTAGACCAGGTCTCCCGTGCGGCTGTCGTACACCCTCCGTCGCGCGGAGTACAGAAAGTTCGTCGCCAGCGTGAAGCCGGTGGCGTCGACCTGAACGTCAGAGGGTGCGCATAAGCGGACTTCACGTTGGATCACATCCATGGCGTATGCCAGGTCGCGTTGAGTCGCCAATTGTTCATTATTTCGGCGAAGGGCCGCGTAACTAAAGTACAAAATCGATCCCAAGGCCAACGCGAGGACCGCGCTGGCCACCGTGGCCGCCAGCAGTTCGACCATCGTAAAGCCACCGGAATGAACCTTCTCGTTCATGGCGTGAAATAGGCCCACAAACTCACCTGATTGGGCTCGTTCCGCCTGTAGCGAACCTCCACCGTGGCCAGTAGAGCGTCATAGGAATCGCCTTCCCCGCCTAGATCCACGTATTGGACCCGCGTGACGATGGGGTAGTTCCACCCTCCCAGCCGAACCACCTCTCCTGGATCGGTCAACGAGTGAACCCATGTGTCGCCATTTCGCACAAGGTAGTAGAGAGTATAGTTTTCCGACGGTGGCTTGATCGCGTTGAATCCAGCCGACCGCAGCTCTTCCAGTCGGCTATTGCAGAGCTCCAACGCCACGCGCTCGTTTCGGCTCACCGCCAGCGTTCCGCTGGATAGGCTGATGAACGATCCGGCAGCGATCGTAAGAACCATGAGCAACAAACACGCCCACAGAACTTCAATGAGCGTGACGCCCTGCCGCAGTTTCCAAGCGGGGCGTTCATGGCCCCGTACTGGCGGGAATGGCTTCATTCAGTGTGACCTCCCGACTCACGCCATCCGGCCCAAGCAATACCACGCGATCCTGAAGAATCTTTTCCACTTTGAACCCACGAACTGAGTCTCCGACGCCGACGGTCTGCCCATCCACGATCGCCAACGGGTCCCTCGGATGCGCCACGATCCCCTGAAGGCGGGGGTAACTCACTTCTCCTGCCGAGATGGAGGTCGCCAGATTCGGGGCGGGCGGATTGCTCAGCACTTCTTCCATCACCGTGCCCACGGCGGGCGTACCCGTGCTGGGGGGTGGCGTCTCCGGCAGCGCCAAAGGAGCCCCAGAAGGCGGCTCGAGGAACTTCAGCCCGCTCACAATGGCGCCAATGTCTGCGGTTGTCTCCATCACCTTCCGCCGTTGCTCCAGCTCCTGAAGGCTGCGTAGGACCGTCTCGGCCAGCGCGAGATCCGCCGTGAATGGGTTGCTGGCACGGCCGCGGCAGCCTGCACCGCCCACCAACAAGATCAGTCCCAGCACGCCCAAGACCACGCCGCGCTGTCGAATGTCACCCGCCATCGCTCGGGTCATCGCCCACCTCGCGCGTTACTTCGGATTGAACAAATATTCGAACACCAACTCCGCTTGATAGCGCGGACGACCTCCGCCTTGACCACCCGACAAGATCGCTTTACTCAGTGCCATCAGGTTTTCTACGCGTTCCAGTTCACCCACAAACTTTAGCACACTTTCCAGATCGCCTTCGCCTTGCACGGTGGCCCAAAGCGATCGTTGATTCGCCCGGCCTTCTTGGAACCGGACGGACTGCAACGTGAACCTAGTCGTCAACGCTTTATCCGGAATCAACTTATTCAAACGCTCCTGCGCTTCGTGCGGGGCCCGGGCCACCATAAAAGAACTGGTCACCACCCGTTCGGCTGTGTCTAAAGTCGCCCGAAGTTCCGGCATACACTCGAAAAAGCTTCGCTGCCAAGCGATTTTGGTACGCACCCTGGAACAATACCACCCGCCCACTGACGCCAGCGCCAGCGGCGCCAGGACCGGTACGATGATCCACCCCCACCGTCGCGTACGCGTTCGAAGGATGCTACTGACATCCACAATCATGATTCAGATTCACCTCGGCCTGTCCGAAGAATCCCACTAAAATTCAGGATGTACTCGAACCCTGCCGGACCTCGCGCCCGCCGAGTTCCAACCAGTGCAATCGTCTTGAAGCGACTCCGCAGCAGGGGATCGTTGCTCCACCGGGAGACCATGTCATTGTCCGACCGGCCCCGTTGTTCATACACTAGCAGCGGGACCGAGACTTCGAACTCCATGGTTTTCTTGCCCAAGTCCAGCGAGAACGACGTCATTCGCGTGCCGGGTGGAAGCCCTTCGAGCAAGGCCACCAAAATCGGTACGGCCTCGATCCGCTGTTCCTCGAACTGCTGGATGGCACGTAGTCGCGCCTGAGTCTGTTCCAGCCCTCGCCGGACATCCTCGGCAAACTCCTCCAAGGACCCGAACTCTGGATACTTCGACCGGAACCAATGTTCTTGGACGGCCAGAACCCGTTGCTCGCGCCGAAGTTCCAACAGGGACCGAATTCCCGCAAAACAGATCACCCCCGTCACGGTCCCCATGACCAACAGATAGCCGAGAACCAACCAAAATGTTCGCCTCCTCACCCGACTGGGAGGAACACGTCCGCGAATGAGATTGATCCTAAAGGCGATCATCCGCACCTCCCCGCAACGCCATGCCAAGACACACGGTAAATCGCCGTGCCTCCTCGGGCTTCTCCTTGAGTTCGTGAACCCGGGGCTGGACGATCACGTGCGGAGTGGTGACCGGGGTCCAGATCTCCACCACCGTTCCCACACGCCGGGCGAGGTCCTCCACGAAGGTCGGGGCGGCTGGAATCTCGCCTGCCAACAATACCCGATCAGGCACAGGAAAGTCTAGCTTCGTCTCGCCATAGTCTAACTGGCTCTGCGCATTCTCGATCAGATACTCCAGTGCGCAATCCCACGACGCGCCCCCACAAACGATCGAGCGCGGATACGCGCGGCCGTCACGAGTGGCTAACACCATGTGCGCCTGACGGCGACTGAGCGTGATGGTAAAGACGCAGTTTTCACCGCCGGCACCTTGGTTCAGTGTGTACCATAGGTTGCAGGTCGCAAGCGCGCCCGCATCTACACCCACCGCATATAGGCCCGCCGCCGTCAGCAACGCCACATGCCGCTCCACCTCTCCACGAGGGGCTGCCACCAAGATGCCTTCCGAGCTGGACGAGTGCCCGTTTTGGCGCGTCCATTGCCAATCAAGACAGATATCCTCCGCGGACAGTTGAAGTGCCTCTTCCACTTCCAGCCGCAGGGCGGAAGCGATTTCTTCTTCCGTCAGCCCGTCATACTTGAAATACTTCAAAAGGAGCGAGCCTGTGTTCAAAACGGAGGCCACGGTACGACTGGGAAACTTGCCCTGTTTCCAAACGGCTCGAATCGTTTCGATGACCTCTTCATCGGAGGCGCCCGGGGGCAAAGGAAGACGATGGGCGTGAGTGACCACGAGATGCCGACCCTCTGGCACCACGCAAGCGGCTGCAACCCCGCTGTCGCTGACGTCCAAACCCACGATTCTCTCACGAAATAGCGACATGACCAAACCCACGGGGCACTTTCAGCCTTGCCCTTAGACGGAAAGTAGCATTCTTTGTGCCACTGAGCGAGACCTGCAATTCAACACGAAAGTCGGGAAAAAAACGGGCGACCGCACCTATTGCGGCCGCCCGCCCGCCAAGCTCTATTGATGTAGGATTACAGACCTTGACGGGTCCAGTTGCCATCCTGATCCAGGGTTATCTGGATCCCCGCAGCATCTCCCTGGCTGCCAGTGGCGCGGATCTGATATCCGTTTGCGCTAATGCTCACGATCGTGTAGTCGTTCGAGACAAAGTACTTCCCCTGCAGATCCTCCGGACTGACGCCCGGGATCTCGTAGCAGTACTGTCCCGCCGACAATGTAGTGCCGTTCGGGGTCCTATTATACGCCTTGGTTTCCGCGTACATCGCCCGCAGGGCAGTTCTTACGCTCCCCAACGCAGCTTCGGCCTCGGTCGCCATGGCCCGCCTCTTGTTACCCGTCATGAGCGGAATGGCTACCGCCGCCAGGATCGCGACGATCACCGCCACGACCATGAGTTCTACCAGTGTGAACCCTTTTTTCGCCCTTGGTTTCATCTCCGACTCTCCTTTTTCCATCTGGTGGGCTCACGCCACCAGTTCGCCCTTCTTCCTCATTGACTTCTCCTGGCGGCGACCACACCG
>Ga0272449_1002998_pt1 | contig 15007 bp, 13 predicted proteins | sample YNPCB0241_FD_198679 | JGI IMG/M metagenome (GOLD analysis project Ga0272449, IMG submission 198679) | Hot spring sediment microbial communities from Yellowstone National Park, WY, United States - YNP-CB-024-1 | ecosystem: Environmental > Aquatic > Thermal springs > Hot (42-90C) > Sediment...
AGAGCCTCTACCGGCAGGACCGGCGGGAAGAGGCCGTTTCCTGGCTGCGGACCGCCATCGGCCTCTACCCGGGCCAGCCCTGGAATTGGGCCGTCCAGTTGGGGGACTGGCTGGCCGAATCCGGGGATAAAGAAGGTGCCCTGGCGGCCTACCGCCAGGCCCTGGAGTGGAAGCCGGGGGGATGAGGGGATAGAGGCGAAAGTGAAAGAACTCCGAGAAGAGAATGTCAGACAAGAAAAATGAGGCTTTGAAAGTTCTTTTGGTCTTTGGTACCCGTCCCGAAGCCATCAAACTGGCTCCGGTTATCCGAGAGTTATGGAAATATTCTGACCGGACGGTGTGCAAAATATGTGTCACTGCCCAGCATCGGCAGATGCTGGATCAGGTACTGCGTCTCTTTGAGATCTCGCCCGACTACGACCTGAACGTGATGGAAGACAACCAGTCTCCCACCCAGGTGGCTGCAGCCGTCCTGGCCCGGCTGGAGCCGATCCTGCAGGAGGAACGGCCCGACTGGGTATTGGTCCAGGGGGACACCACTACTGTAGCGGCGGCTTCCCTGGCGGCCTTTTATGCCAGAGTAAAAGTGGGGCATATTGAGGCTGGCTTGCGGACTTACGACAAATGGCAACCTTTCCCCGAGGAGATCAACCGCCGGGTGGCGGGCATCATCGCCGATCTCCATTTCGCCCCCACCGAACAGGCCCGCCAGAACCTGATGCGCGAAGGTGTGCCCGCTGAGCATATCCTGGTCACAGGGAATCCAGTGATTGATGCATTGCATTGGGTGGCGGCCTTACCATCGCCGCCTAAAGTAAATGAATTGCTTGGTCATTTGGGCATGCCTGCAAAAGAGGGCGCTCCGTCTGCTAACCCTATTCGTCTTATTTTAGTGACCGCCCATCGTCGGGAGAACTTCGGCTGGCCTCTGGAGAACATCTGCTTGGCCTTACGCGCTATCGCGGAGCGCTATGGTAGAGAGGTGCACATCGTATATCCTGTGCACCTGAACCCTAATGTATGGGGGCCAGTGCATCGGTTGTTAGGCGATGTGCCGAACATTACTTTGGTCCCACCCCTGGATTACTTGTCTTTAGTGCATCTCATGAAACGATCTTACCTGGTCTTGACCGATTCCGGCGGGATTCAAGAGGAGGCGCCCAGTCTCGGTAAGCCGGTATTGGTGCTGCGTGAGGTGACGGAGCGACCGGAAGGGGTGGAGGCAGGGACGGTGCGTGTGGTCGGTGTGGAAAGGGAAACCATTGTGCGGGAGACTGTTCGCTTGCTGGAGGACAGCCGGGCATACGAGGCAATGGCTTCGGCAGTGAACCCATATGGAGATGGCCACGCCGCGGAACGGATTGTGGCAGCACTACTAGGGGGAAAGGTATCGCCTTTTGAACCGGCCGGGGTGTTGAAGTCCGCTTGAATCCTTTGGCTTCAGCCAAAGCAATGTCCGTGGAGGTGCGCACGCTGCTGGTTGAGGTCGTAGATATCCAGGGCCGTTGCCCCGTTTACAAAAAGGGCGACTGTTTCCGTATTGAGGAGGGCTATAAATTGGTCAGCGATCGCCCAATATGCCTGCATGCTCTGCAATCTATAGTTCCGTACTATGCGGCACTTAGCCGGGGGATTCTCCCTGGTGACCTGGGCCTGGCTGGTCCCGATGGTGCCACCTACGTCCAGTGCCTGGATCCGCAACGTTACACAGGTGGTGGAACCGTCACATTTCGCATTGCGCTGATGGAGGAAACTTGAAGAAGATTTGTGTACTTGGGCTTGGTTATATTGGGTTGCCCACCGCTGCAATGTTCGCCACCCATGGCTTTCAGGTGGTGGGAGTAGATGTCAATGAGCGGGTGGTGGAGACCCTCAACAACGGCGAGGTGCACATCCATGAGCCCGGGCTCAAGACCCTGGTCCAGGCAGCCTTGAAGAGCGGCAACCTGCGCGTGGCCTCTAAGCCCGAGTCCGCCGATGTCTTTATCATCGCCGTACCCACGCCGTTTCGTGAAGGAGCGGGGGAGCAGGGGGGTAAGGGAGCAGAGGAGAATGTGGCTCTACAAAAGAAGGCGGACCTGGACTATGTGGTCGCTGCTGCCGAGTCTATCGTCCCCCCCCTGCGCTCCGGCAATCTGGTGGTGCTGGAGTCCACCGTCCCGCCCCGCACCACTGTGGAGGTCCTCGTTCCCATCCTGGAACGCTCCGGCCTCCAGGTGAGCAGGGATGCTGAGGACCATTCACCTCAGCACCTCGGCACCTCCGCACCCTTGCTCTACGTCGCCCACTGCCCTGAGCGCGTCCTCCCCGGTCGCATCCTGGAGGAACTGGTGCATAACGACCGGGTGATCGGAGGAGTGGACCGAACTTCGGCGGAAATGGCGAAGGCGCTGTATGCTTCGTTTGTGGAGGGGGAAATCTTCCTCACCGATGCCACCACGGCGGAGATGGTCAAGTTGATGGAGAATACTTATCGGGACGTGAACATCGCCCTGGCCAATGAGTTTGCCCTGGTGGCGGAGCAACTGGGAATCAATGTGTGGGAAGCCATTGAACTGGCTAACCGCCACCCACGAGTGAACATCCTGAAGCCCGGTCCCGGCGTGGGTGGGCACTGCATAGCAGTTGACCCCTGGTTCATCGTTCAGGCCGCGCCGGAAGTGACGCCGCTCATTCAGACCGCCCGGCGGGTGAATGACAGCATGCCGGCGCATGTGGTAGAACTGGTGAAACAAGCACTGGCTGAGCAGAGGAGCGGAGATGAAATCCCCTCCGCACCTCTGCTCCCCTGCCCACCCGCGCGAATTGCCTGCCTGGGCCTGGCCTACAAGGCAGACGTGGATGACATCCGGGAAAGCCCGGCTTTGCGGGTGGTGGAAGGCTTGGCAGCCCTGGGTTATGAGCTGCGTCTATGCGATCCCCATGTCAATGCCGCATTTCCCTGGCCCTTACTGCCCCTTGTGGATGCGGTAAGGGGAGCCGACTGTCTGGTGCTTTTGACCGATCATGCTGAGTTTGCAGCGCTTAAGCCACAAGTTGTGGGGCCTTTGATGCGCCATCGTCGGGTGGTGGACACGCGAGGCTGCCTCAAACCCCAGGAGTGGGTAGCGGAAGGGTTCCAAGTTATGATCTTGGGAAATGGGAAAGCAGAGAAATAAAGAGGTCGGGAAGTGTAGAAGCGGAGGAGCAGGCCTAAATGTCATCGCACGTAAATTTTGATAATCAATGTCTTCCCTTTTCTCGACGCTCAACACAAGGCCATCAAGATGACGGCAGTATGCAAGGAACTGGAAAATCTTCTCAACCAAATCATCTTACAGGTGTGCATGATAGCACGACCTTGTCAAATGACAGAGTGAGTACCGGGCCTATTGTAGCAAAGTGGCTTGTAGTCTCTTTTATAGTATGGGGAATAATCTATCCAGTTGCCAGAATAGAGATTATCGAACGAACTGGTGTTCCTTCACCTCTATTAGGGAGTTGGTACGATGTTTTGACTTTTGCAGCCCTTGTCCTAACGTTACTTAGCAACAAGGTCCGCTTGAATGCCGATGTTGTGACGATAACAGTGCTGGGTATTCTGCTTTTAGGCTTGGTTAGTGCACTGAATACGCTTGTTTCTGGAGGCTCGCTGACTCTCGTGCTTTATGGGGCACGGATGACATACTGGCCTATGGTCTACTATTTTGTCGGGAGATGGTTGCCTCTCTCCAGTCGTGACATTAGGCGCTTTCACTGGATTTTAGTCATTATTCTGGGGGCTTCAGCGCTGGTTGGTTTTTTGTTGAGTTATGTGTTCAGAGATTATTGGATTGAAATGGTTATTCTAAACGCTGAACCCCGAGGGTGGGGGCTCAATGCTATTGGGCGCGCGGGTGGCCTGCGTATGACAGGAACTCTAATGGATCCCACTCTGTTTGGCACCCTGAGTGCTTATGGAGTAGTGTTTAGTACCAGTCTTATGGGGACGATTCGATGTAAGCGTCAGTTTCTGATTGTTACAGTAGTTGCATACTTGTGTCTCCTAGGAACGCTGCTTTCACTCACACGCGGAGCGTGGGGTGCCCTTCTGTTAAGTATGATATCAGTATCGGCCTTGTTGAGAAATCTAAAATCATGGCTTAAAATCTTCATCCCAATAATTGTTATAGGGGGTATCATGATCATGATCATGATACCTAATCATTTAGACAAAGAGTTGATTATCAGGACCTGGCAACGCACTCTTGAAGAAAGATCCATTCAGCGGGAGGACATGTGGAAAGATGTAATCAAGAGTGTCGCTAAGCGACCGATCGGATATGGCCTAGGGACGGTCGGTCACATAGGCGAGCGCTTCCAATACGAGATTCCATATTCTGCTCCACTTATCACGGACGGATGGTATCTAAAGGTTTTGGCAGAGGGCGGTTTTCCATTACTTATGAGCTTTGTATTTTTCCAATGGCTCTCGCTGATGCGCATGTTCCGACTGGTAAAGAGAACACGGGACGAAACTCTACCTTTCCGGGTTGCTACATTCAGCATTTTCTTGGGAGCCTGCATTCAAGCCGTTCCAACTAACATTTGGGATCTTTTTGTGGTATCTCATCTGCTGTGGCTCATTGTTGGGCTCGGAACTCGTCCTTACCAGAGGGATTTCTAACTTTCTTGCGATGGAAAGAATTAGCACTCTGGAGTTTGGGGGGACATATGACAGTTCAGGAAACAGCTTCCCCTGACTTATCCATAATTATTGTCAACCATAACACCCGTGACCTATTAACGAGGTGCATTCGCTCGATTTACGCTGAAACCAAGTCCATCAGCTTCGAGATCATTTTGGTGGACAACGCTTCTACTGATGACAGTGTTGCCGTGATTCGTGAACAATTTCCTGAGGTACGTGTCATCACAAATACAACCAATCTGGGTTTTCCGGAGGCAAATAATCAGGCGATCCCACTTGCGCGTGGACAGTACATTCTGCTTTTGAATTCAGATACAGTAATTCTTGACCAAGCCCTAGATCGCATGGTCGCTTTCATGAATCAGCACCCAGAGGTTGGCATTACGGGCCCAAAGATGTATGATGCTCAAATGCGTCCTTGGCGTTATGAAACCTGGTTCCCAAGCCCAATGCTCTACCTGCTACAACCCTTGCTGCTTCACTTTTGGGGCGATATCGGTGACAAAGAGGTGGATTGGGTATGTGGTGCTTGCCTGATGATCCGACGCTGCGTGATTGACCAGATCGGCCTCTTAGATACGTTTATGTTTGGCGAGGATTGGGATTGGTGCTACCGAGCTAAGAAGGCCGGCTGGCGCATATTTCACCTGAGCCAAGCCCAAATTATCCATTATTGGGGAGCTACGGCGACTGCGCCGGAGAAAATGGCCGGGCGGGTATTCGGAAGTCACCAGGCAAAGTTGTATTATGCTCGCAAACACTTTGGTAAATTGGGTTACCTTTCCCTTTATTTAATAATTAGTTTGAAGGCTTTGATCAAACTACTTTTTTTAGCAGTCCAGCAGGCATTCGCCAAGTCCGAGAGTGCCCAGGAGTTGCGCGAGCAAATGGTTGGTTACCGGCGCTTGTTAGCCGCTTTGGCATCGAACCGCATCCTCTCCGAAGACAAAGAATGGTGGAAGAAAAGGGATTAAAGCACTGGCTTGTTGGGGTAAAGTGCGGTCTATCAGCGTTCGGTCTCGAACGGCGGCTAATTTGTCTGATCGTGGGCGATGCCACCTCCAAGGCATTGACATTCCTAGCATCAGCTTTTTTAGCCCGGCTGGTAGGAGATGTAGGATTTGGGCAGGTTTCCTGGGCTCAGGCCATCGTCGCCTATTCTTCAATTATAGCTGACTTTGGATTAGCAGTGTTTGGGACTCGCGAAATATCCAAGTTCCCAGATACCTTCCCCTGGTATGCTAAGAAAGTCACATTTTTACGCTTTCTATTTGGTATTCTGAGCCTTGTGACGCTCATTGGAATAAGCCATTTTCTCCTTAAAGACAAGCAATTGTGGTACGTGTTGGTTGCCTCAGCAGTATGGCTAATACCATATTCCCTCAACTTGGAGTGGGCTATTCAGGGCTTGGAGGCAGTTCAATTGATCGGATTGGGGCGGTTTCTGAGAGGAGTATCTTTATTGGGGGTTGTATTCTTGTGGAGCATGTTCTCAAAAAGTGTCATCCAAGCTGCTTTGCTCAGCACTGTAGCAGAGGTAGTGGCAGCAAGTTGGAGCTTGGCTATTGCTCTTAAGCTTGTGAGATCGGTTAACAATCATGCGGTAGGATTGGGTTGGTTGGGCAGCCTAAGGGCCTCTACCCCGTTGATGCTTGCGACAATTTTTACTAGCGTGTATGCTGCCAACTTTGATACTATCTTGATTGGTATATATCATCCGCCTGAGCATGTGGGCTGGTATTCAGCTGCTTACCGGATTTACTTGATGTTGGCGGTGCTCCCTAAGTTATTTCTAACCCTCTATTACCCCAGATTTGCCAGGGGATACATAGAAGATACAGCCAAACTTCACGCTGATTTCCAGCGATTCTTAACATTGTGCATAATATATGGTCTACCGGTCATAGCAGCCACTTTTGTGCTGGCACCTGATATGCTCATATTGCTATACGGACCTCAATATATTCCGGCAGTGTCTTTACTGGAAACGCTGTCATTAGGTGCTGTCTCGTTGCTGCTCGCGGCCGGGTTGCCTTCAATGTTGATGGCCGCTCATTATGAACGTCAGGCGCTAATCTGTTATCTAACTGCAATGGTGCTCAACATCGCCCTGAACTTGATAGCGATTCCAGTTTGGGGCGAAAAAGCAGCCGCCTGGACGACTGTCATTTCCGAGACTGCAGTACTGGTCTCCGGGATCATTCTGGTACATCGCAACCTAGGGGTCTCAATGCCCAGCGCTCGAAAGTTGCTTGCTCAATTTCTCCCAGCAACCTGCGTGCTGGGCGGAGGACTGGCTATCCGTGCGGCTTTGTTGAGCCTGAGCATTACTCAGTCTTTACGAATTTCTCTCATAGCGGGTACATCGCTGGTACTATGGGGAATGTCTATCATGTGGCTGGCGCAAAGACAGAAGTAATTTGTTGTATGGCTGGAGGTGAGAATGGGCTGGCTTTTTGTCAGACGGGTGTTCTTGAGAAAAGTCATACTGGGCCTGATCATTGTCTTCACTATGTTTCTGGGCCAACACTGGAACCTGTTTACACACAACCTTCGAGCATTGCAGGTGATGAGGGGAGCGATTGTCGTTTTAGATAAAGCGGATTATGCTTGCTGTGACACTGACTGCCAAATTTATCTAGAAGGCTGGCACCCCCATGGAGTGATAGGTGCTTATTGGAAAGCATGGGATCTATTTGTAGCTGGTAAAAAGATGCAAGCGTTTCAGGTATGGCGAGAGGCTGGCGTTTCTGAGTACTTCATAACCGCTGGGGAAGCGCGTTTTAATAGGGGTAACATAAACGGGGCCATAAAATGCTTGGAGTTAGCAACCCAGATTGATCCGCAACGCGCCGATACCTGGTATGTTTTGAGCGTTGTTCTCCAATCAAGCGGGAAACATACAGCTCAGACATCTGTTGAAGCACTTGACCGGGCTTTGGAGTTGGGCATAGCGACTATAAATAGAACACGCTATTTACAATATTACCTGCAAGCCAGTAATGTATATGAAATGCACGGAGAGTGGTCTAAGGCAATTAAATTAGCAGAAAGAGCTACATATCTATCCCCTAAATGGTCTACTCCGCTTGTCAAGCTGGCTCTATATTATGACCGCTTGGGTGACATGACTACCAGCCAGCAATACCTCGCAGAAGCCAAACGGATTGATCCGTACGACTTTTGGCCGTGGTTATTAGAGGGGGATATTCAGCGCCGCCACGGTCAACTGGATGCGGCGCACGACTCTTACCTGTGGGCACAGGCTTTGGCCCCTACAGCCAGTGAGCCAATAGTCCGGTTGGTAGACTTATCTGTACATAGCGGGCAATTAGATCAAGCCCTAAATGACCTCCATACCATTATTGCCAAACAGCCTACTTGCCACTTGGCTTACTATTACTTAGGTTGGATATATTACTTGCAAGGGCACTATGCCGAAGCAATAAAGCAATATCGTATCGCTATAGGGTTGCAACCTCAAAGCGCTCAATACTTGATTGATATGGGTGATGCTTATGTGGGGCTTGGTGATAGAGAAAATGCGATTGCTACATATTGCCGTGCAATTGAGGTAAACCATAATTACGCTCAAATAGTAGAGATGCGGCTTAAACAAATAGAAGCATTGACCTGCCCGTAGTTGGTTTTGAGGAGTAAATATATGCGAGAGCGTGTACTATTAATTGGCCCTTATCCCCCCCCAGATCATGGGACAAGCATACCTTTCAAGTACCTGGTGGACTTTGTCCAGCAAAACTGCGATAATGAAGTATTTGTGGTCAATACTGAATCAGGAGATAAATCCACAGTACGTTTGTATTCTCCTAAAGCCGTGCGCTATTTTCTTTTGATCTCCTGGCACATTCTGAGAAAGAGCCGATTTTGTGATATATTTATTATTTCTGGCTCCCAGCGATTCGTCGCTACGGTCGGGGCTCTCTATACGGTGGTCCTTTCGACCTTGTTAAGAAAACAGATTTGCATTTACATCCATGGAGGGGCGTTTGATGTATACTACACTTCGATGAATCCGCTCTTTAAATTTATTGTACGTCAATGTCTGAATCGAGCGAAAATCATAGCAGTGCAAACAAAACTTGTGTATACCTCACTATCCAGAGATTTTCGTAACTTAGTAGTCGTGCCCAACTGGACTAACGTGCTTGAGGTATCAGAGCTCGATGGTGCTAACACCATGAGTGATCACAGAGCTATTCGCTTCGTGTACATCGGTGAAGTGCGGCGAGAAAAGGGCATTATAGAGCTAATAAAGGCTTATCAGAAGGCGAGACACAAACTTGAATCCAGCAATGTATCTGTTACTATGGACATATTCGGTCCAACAAGGAGCGATTTTCGCGATGTTTTCTATAATTTGCTTAGTACCCAAGATAACTCCGTTACCTATCATGGATACCTCGATCACGCTACATTATTGAAACAGTTGCGGTCCTTCGATGTGCTATGCTTACCCACTTACTTCCCGTCTGAAGGATACCCTGGTGTTATACTTGAAGCTATGAGCTTCGGCTTACCAGTAATTGCAACACGATGGCGAGCTATCCCCGAAATCGTTATCCATGAGGAAAACGGCCTTCTATGTGAACCACGAGACGTTGAGGGTTTAGCAAATTGTATGATTCGTATTGCTCTAGACGACCAGCTACGCAGGCGTTTGGGGGAAAGAGCGCGGGAGGTGGCAAAACAATTTGACGTAAACGTCGTATTACCACGCCTGTGCACTCTTTGTGGGCTCAAGATTCGGATACCAGCTCAATGATGACAGGTGCTGGCAAGGACTATTGGCCGGGTTTGCATGTGCATTATTGCTTAGGGGATATGCTCTGGGCCAGTAGACAGTATCAGATATTGAAAAGCTGCGATGCTGGGAGAAGTTGGTATATTGTAGCAAGAATACCCACAACAAGTGCATTAGCTTTATGCGCTTTGATTGAACCACTACGCCGCCTATTACGGATAGGGATACGAAGTTATCTTCAAGTTGATGTAGATAGTTTCGTGGTCTTCTCGGAGAGCCGAATCTTCTATTGGCATAAGACTCTACGTGCCCCGATTCTTGTTGGAAAAGTCCGCCGCGGCGTTGGGCCTTTGCCGCAAGGATGCTGCCAAGATGAGTTAGGTGTGTGTTATTACGGTGAGTATTGGGGAAACAAAGCAAGGGAAGAAGTTCGCATCTATTGCTGGCGACCAGGCTGGGATCAATGGCGTGTCTTTTACAGATTTGCTCCGGGCAGCATCCGACATATTCATGCTGTCCAGTTTGATCCGTTCTCTCGCAAAATCTGGATTACCACTGGAGATCGAAACCATGAGAGCATAATCGGCTACTTTGAGGGCTCTGCTGATTCACCCAGGTTGGTCACTATAGCTTCGGGTACCCAGATGGCAAGAGCAGTAAGTTTAATTTTTACTGCGGACTATGTATATTGGGGTTCAGATGCAGGAAGAGACACTTCGGAAAGGAGTAATCACATATTCCGCTGGTCACGCAAGAGCGGTCAGATTGAACGAGTCGCCTCGGTTGGTGGACCTGTATACTACTCAACTATGGATAACCAGGGGAGACTCTTTGTCTCCACTACTGTGGAAGGGAGTCTGTCTGAGCCAGATCGCTTCGCTCGCGTTTGGATGTCGGAGGATGGTACGAACTGGCGAGAGATTGCTCGCTGGGAGAAGGATTCCTATCCAATGCTCTTTGGTTACGGAATCTTATCATTTCCCCAAGGTATAGCTCCTGCGGGCAAATTGTACGTGGTTGGGCAAGGAGTGAAAGGGGGACCTGGAACCTGGGTGTTGGAGGTAGGAAAATGAAGCTGTTTAAGCCAGATAGATCAAATTTCACAGTCCTTGATGCCCAAAGGTATTTCAACAATTTCCTTATAGAGCTCCAGGAAATCCCCTTCACGCAGGAAGAGCGTAAACTACTACTACAGGCAATGTTCGGGAAATTGGTAGATCAACGGACTCGTCCGTTTTTCTTGTATCACTTTAGTCCTTTATTGAAGAAGGCAGTAGACACTTTCTTTTGTGACGAACAACGCCCTTTGATCGTTGATCTGGGGTGCGGATCAGGCTCTGCATCCATTCTTTTTGGTCTCTTGGGAGCCAGAGTAATTGGGATAGACCTCGAGCCAATTCTGATCAATGCCTGTCGCAAACGGCAAGCCTTCTACGAGGCTGAGTTTGGTCCGCTCGATATTCGCTTTTATGTCGCCGATGCATTCAAGTTTGATTATGATCAAGTTGCTCCTATAGATGGTATTTACTCCCTCTTTGCTTTCAACACAATGCAGCCCTCCCGAGAGTTATTAGCGCGCGTAATTCCTGCACTTAAACCCAAAGGAAAGATCGTTATTTCTGATGGGAATATGTATAGTCTATACAACCGGCTTTTTCGGCCGAGACCGGCCCTGACTCCAGGCGAGATGCAATTAACACTCTCAGCAGCTCGCTGTGAAGTCATCTTCTTGGGATTTCATTGCATGATTCCCCCTGCAGTGGCTCGAGTTCGCCCAGTTTTTGACTTGGGAGTGAAACTGGAGCGCATCTTGGATCGGCTGGGGCTTAAGCGTTGGTTAGGCGTATCATATACAATTGTGGCTGAGAGGCAGGGAGTATGACCTTTGCAGCTCGCCTGAACTACTACCGCCGTATCTTTGCTGCCTACCTGACGCCTCAAAAAAGCCATCTCACCTTCTGGCACGAGGTACCAGAGGTAAACAAAAATTTCCGGCCTGGCGAGTTAGGCGAGTACTACATGCCCTTTACCGCCAAAGCAGACTACCCAGGCCAATACGACCAGAATGGCATCCCGCTCTTGAATTATCACGGCAAGGTGGGATTGCAATACAACCCTATCGCTATCGCTCAATACGGGCTGGGCAATTATAACCTTTTGCGTCGCACAGGGGATCCGGAGCGCCGTCACAAGTTCCTGGCCGCGGCCGACTGGCTGGTGAGCAATCTGGAACAGAACCCGGCCGGCCTGTGGGTGTGGAACCATCACTTTGATTGGGAGTACCGCACTCCTCTCAAGGCCCCCTGGTACTCCGCTCTTGCTCAAGGGCAGGGTATCTCCCTCCTGGTGCGCGCCCATCGGGAGACAGAGGATTTGGTCTATCTGGAGGCTGCCCAACGGGCCTTCGTTACCTTCCTCAGAACCACTGTCGAGGGCGGGGTCACCTATGTGGATGACAGGAGTTACACCTGGTTTGAGGAAGTCATCGTAGACCCGCCTACTCACATCCTGAACGGCTTCATCTGGGCTGCCTGGGGCGTGTACGATTATCACCTTCATACGGGGGATCAAGACGCTGCACACCTCTTTGCCGAGGCAGTGCGCACCCTCAAAGACAACCTGCACCGCTTTGATGCCGGCTTCTGGTCCCTCTACGAACAATCGGGCACCCGCATGAAAATGCTGGCCAGCCCCTTCTACCACCACCTGCACATCGTCCAGCTCCAGGTGATGCACAGGCTGACCGGCGACCCCGTCTTTGCCGACTACGCCCACCGTTGGGAAGCGTATCGGCGAGACCCGTTTAAACGCACTCTGGCGCTGACATATAAAGCGCTTTTTAAGATACTGTACTACTGACGATGCACATCTTGCTGATCCATCAAGCCTTTGCTACTGAACAAGAAGCCGGTGGCACCCGTCACTACGAACTGGCCCGGCACCTGATGCAGCAAGGCCACCGGGTGACCATCATTGCCAGCTCGGTCAGTTACCTGACCGGGCAGGTTTTGCCTTCTACGCGTGGCCACTGGACGGTTCGCGAGCAGTTGGATGGTATCGAAGTCCTGCGCACCTGGGCCTATGCTGCCCTGCACCGCAGCTTCTTTACCCGCATTCTGAGCTTCCTGAGTTTTATGTTCTCATCCTTCGTGGCCGCTCTGCAGGTCAGGGATGTGGACATCGTATGGGGTACCAGCCCCCCCATATTCCAGGCGTTTAGCGCCTACCTGGTGGCTCGCCTGAAGCGTATCCCCTTTGTCTTTGAGGTGCGCGACCTGTGGCCCGACTTCGCCATCGAGACAGGCGTCCTGCGCAACCCGCTGCTCATCTGGGCTTCTCGGCGCCTGGAGCGCTTTCTCTACCGCAATGCCGACCGCCTCATCGTCAACTCGCCCGGCTTCATCCCCCACCTGCGCCGCTGTGGTGTGCCTAAAGAGAAGATCGCCCTGATACCCAACGGCGTGGAAGTTAGCATGTTCAACCCGGCCGACCAGGGCAAAGCGATTCGGCAGGAGTTGGGATTGGAGAACAAGTTCATCGCCTTCTACGCCGGTGCCCACGGTCTGGCCAACGACCTGGGAACAGTACTCCTGGCCGCCAAACGCTTGGAGGCCTATCCTGATATCGTCTTCGTGCTGGTGGGGGACGGCAAGGAACGCCCCAACCTGATCCGCCAGGCTGAAGAATTGGGCCTGAGTAATGTCCGTTTTGTTCCTGCCCAGCCTAAGGCTCGTATGCCTCAGTTCCTAGCTGCCGCTGACGTCTGCATCGCCATCTTGAAGCCCATTCCTATGTTCACCACCACCTATCCCAACAAAGTTTTTGATTATATGGCTGCGGGGCGTCCCACGGTCCTGGCCATTGACGGCGTCATCCGTGAAATGATTGAAGACTCCAACGGAGGCACCTTTGTCCGGCCCGGAGACCCCACTGCCCTGGCCGAGGCCGTGCTGAGATATTACCAGGATCCCGATTTACGTCACCGGCATGGACAGAACGCTCGCTCCTACGTCGCTGCTCACTTTGACCGAAGCCAGCAGGCTCTGAAACTGGATGGTGCGTTCCAGCGCGTGTATCAGGGGAAGAGGATGAATCGGAAAGTTGCCCTAGCTATTAAACGCGCTTTTGACATCATCGTTTCCATAACTGCGCTGGTCTTGCTCTCCCCTTTTATGGCCCTCATCGCCCTGGCCATCTGGATCACGATGGGGCGGCCCATCCTCTTCCGCCAGCCCCGCATCGGCTACCGGGGCCGGGTGTTCATCATCTACAAGTTCCGCACGATGACCGATGGGCGGGATGAGCAGGGCAACTTTCTCCCTGATGAGCAACGGCTCACCCGGCTGGGCCGTTTCCTGCGCAGCCTGACCCTGGATGAACTCCCGGAACTCTTCAACGTCCTCAAGGGGGAGATGAGCCTGGTGGGCCCCCGGCCCTTGCTGGTGGAATATCGCGACCTCTACACCCCGGAGCAGTGGCGGCGCCACGAGATGCCGCCGGGGATGGCCGGTCCGGTTCTGGCCAGCGGCCGAAACCTGCTGGACTGGGAGGAGAAGTTCCGGCTGGATGTGTGGTACGTGGACCACTGGTCTCTCTGGCTGGATTTCCAGATTCTGGCCCGGACGGCGTGGAAGGTGCTGAAGCGGGAGGGTGTAAGCGCGGAAGGATATGCAACTATGCCTAGATTCCAGGGCAGTAGGCCTAGCATCAAAGAGAATAGGTGACTATTCATTGCAAACAGGAGGTGGTACTATGCAAAGAGTCGTTATTTTGGGGGCGGGAGGATTTGCCAGGGAGGTTTTAGATATTTTTCTGGCTTGTAATGCCATCAGTAGCCAGTATGATATTCTTGGTTTTATAGACGAAAATCCTGCGATGCATGGTAAAGAGCTAAATGGATACCCTGTTCTGGGCGATTTTCGTTGGTTTGAGTCCGTTGACAAAACCTCTCTTCGTGTTATATGTGCTGTTGGAAACCCGGTTGTCCGTCACAAGATGGTTCAAAAAGCAATAAATATAGGCCTTGAGTTTTGTAATGTGATCCACCCAACGGCCATTATCACGCCATTCGTGACCCTCGGCATGGGAGTGGTGATAACTGCTGGCTGCATTTTCACCAATCAGATCATAGTGGGTAACCACGTGCATGTTAACCTTGACTGCACAATTGGCCACGACTGCATAATTGAAGACTTTTGCACACTTGCTCCCGGGGTGCATGTCTCGGGTAATGTGCACATTAAGAGTGGCTGTGAGATTGGTACCGGTGCAGTAATTCTCCAAGGAATCACGATTGGTGAGTGGTCAATTGTGGGTGCTGGCGCTGTCGTTACAAAGGATATTCCTCCTAACACTACTTCGGTTGGTGTTCCGGCAAGGGTGATTAAAGAGAGGGAACCTGGCTGGCATGAGCATGGTCTGTGATCAGCGCTGGCTCGGTGGTCACCAGGGACATCCCAGCCTATGCGACGGCAGTGGGCGTGCCAGCCCGGGTGGTCAAACGTAACGAACCCGAAAGGGGACAGCATGAGTGAGAGAATCCCAATGTCTTCCCCCGACATCACCGCGGCCGAGAT
>Ga0272449_1003002_pt1 | contig 14980 bp, 20 predicted proteins | sample YNPCB0241_FD_198679 | JGI IMG/M metagenome (GOLD analysis project Ga0272449, IMG submission 198679) | Hot spring sediment microbial communities from Yellowstone National Park, WY, United States - YNP-CB-024-1 | ecosystem: Environmental > Aquatic > Thermal springs > Hot (42-90C) > Sediment...
TCTCTATTGAAGAAAGAGGATTTATAAAATTTGCTGTTCCAACAGCTACAGCTTTAGCTCCAGCAATAAAAAATTCCAATGCATCTCTGCCATTTACAATGCCTCCTATTCCTATTACTGGAATTTTCACTGCCTTTGCAACTTCCCAGACCATTCTTAATGCAATGGGTCGGATAGCAGGACCTGAAAGTCCTCCTGTTAATGTTCCAATTAAGCTCTTTCTTGTTTTTACATCTATAACCATAGCTGGAATGGTATTTATAAGGGAAATGGCATCTGCTCCTTCTTCTTCGCAGATTTTTGCCATATAGGCTATATCAGTAACCTGAGGTGAAAGCTTGACAATTAATGTTTTTTTAACTTTACTTCTTACTTTTCTTACAGATTCCTTTAAAAGTTCAGGTTGAAGCCCCATTTTCCTCCATTCACTTGTTTTATTTGGACAGGAAACATTCATTTCAAGGGCATGGATTCCATCAGTGGCATCAAGTTTTTGGGCTATCTCTTCATATTCTTCAAGATTTTCGCCAAAAAAGTTGGCAATGATTTTTGTGTCAAATTTTTTTAAAAAAGGCAATTTTTCTTTAACAAAGGCATCAAATCCAATATTCTGTAGTCCGATTGAATTAATCATTCCACAGGGTGTTTCATATATTCTTGGTGGAGGATTTCCCTCCTTGGGTTTCAAGGAAAGTCCCTTTACTACAATTCCTCCTAATTTGCTTATATCAAAAAATTGGGAATACTCAAGCCCGTAACCAAATGTACCAGATGCAGTTAAAACAGGATTTTTGAGAGTCAATTCCCCGATTTTAACTTCAAGCAAAGGTTTCATAAAATTAAATCTCCAATCTCAAAAACAGGACCCTCTGTACATACTCTTTTAAATCCTTCCTTTGTCTCAATAACACAACCAAGGCAGGCACCAACACCACAAGCCATTCTCTCTTCTGTTGCTACATAGCAGGGAACATCTTTATTTTTAAGTAATTTTTTTAACTCTCTAATCATAATCATCGGTCCACAACTGTAAATGGGTAGATTAAGATGTAATCCCTTCTGTCTAAATAACTCCGTAATAACACCTTTGTAATCAAGAGTTCCACATTCAGTAGATATAAAAACTTCCTTTGCAACTTCTTCTAATTCTTTATAGTAAAAAATTTCTCTTCTATGGCGTGCTCCATAGAATAAATAAGCTCTTTTCGGAAATTTTTTCATCAGATAAAAAACTGAAGCTATTCCTATACCACCAGCAATTACAATATAATCATCCTTTGGAAAGGGATACCATTTTCCAAAGGGACCTGTAATCTGAAGATTTTGTCCTTCTCTGAGTTTACTTAATACAGATGTACCCTTTCCTTTTACCCTGTATAGAAATTTTAATGTTTTGTCTTCTAAATCAAAAATACTAAAGGGCCTTCCTAAAAGGGGATCAAATCTTTCGTTAATTTTAATGATAAAAAATTGTCCTGGTTTTGCTTCTATATTAAAAGGCACATTGATGCTAAGACAATAAACATCCTCTGTTAGTGCTTGATTTTTTAAAATTTCTGCCTTAAATATCTTATTCAAAGCTGATTGAGATTATTTCGTAATTAAATGTTTTGGCAGGAGCTTTAATTGTCACCTGCTCCCCAACTTCTTTTCCAATTAAGGCTTTACCAACAGGAGAAGTAATTGAAATTTTTCCATTTTTTACATCTGCTTCATCGGGACCTACAAGATGAAACTCCTTTTCTTCTTCTGTATCAAGGTCTAATACTTTTACTTTTGCTCCGAAGGCTACTTTATCATGATTAATCTTTGCAGGATCAATAACCTGTGCTCTTGCAAGCTTTGCCTGTAATTCCTGAATCCTTCCTTCAATAAAGGATTGTTTTTCCCTTGCAGCATGGTATTCAGCATTTTCAGAAAGGTCACCATGGGCACGAGCTTCAGCAATTGCCTTTATAACAGCAGGTCTTTCTATTTTTATTAATCTATCAAGTTCTTCCTTAAGTTTTTCGTAACCTTCAGGTGTCATAGGAATTCTTTCCATTAACTCCGCCTCCTCATTATAGAAGTATAATATTTAATTTAGCAAAAAATAAGCATTAAGGTAAACAATAAAAACTTCGATGGTGTTTATTGGTTAATCGAAATATTCCTTTTAATAAATGGTATACTTTAATTAAAAAATATGGAGGGCTGTTATGTCAAAAATAAAAAAATTTGGAAATATTATTCTGTTTTTAACATTTGTAATAATTTTATATGCAGGACATTCATCAGCTGGAATATTCGATGATATTTTAAGAAACCTTCAATTACCAGAACAAAGTACAACAGATACTGATACAACAGTGGCAGGTCTTAAAGAAGCTCTTACCATTGGAACTGGTAATGCTGTAAGCGCGGTCTCTAAAATTGATGGCTACTTTAAAAATGAAGCAATAAAAATTTTACTCCCTGAAAATATTCAAAATATAGCCAATATCCTAAGTAAAATAGGCTATCAAAAAGAGGTAGATGAATTTATTCTATCTATGAATAGAGCAGCAGAAAAAGCAACTCCTAAGGCAAAGGATATATTCATATCGGCAATTAAAGAGATGACATTTGATGATGCAAGGAAAATTCTCACTGGAGGCGAAACATCTGCAACAGATTATTTCAAGTCAAAAACTTTCAATAAACTTTATGAATCATTTAAACCTATAATTTCAAACAGCATGAATGAAGTTGGCACAACAAAAGCATACAAAAATATGATGAATAAATATACATCTATGTCACCCTTTTTTGGAATGGAATCTATTGACCTTGACCATTATGTAACTAAAAAAGCCTTAGATGGACTATTTTATATGTTAGCATTAGAAGAGAAAAAAATTAGAACAGACCCATCTGCAAGAGTAACAGAACTTTTAAGAAAAGTATTTGGTAGATAAAGGAGAAGAAGATTATGAAGAATCTTTTCTCCTTTATTTTTTAATTATTCAAAGGCTTCTTTTGTTTTCCAGACTTCCCAGACTTTTCCAACAAGGTCAGGTCCTGGTTTCAATGTTGCCTTTCCTGGTTTCCAGCCTGAAGGTGTTGCCTCAGCTCCTTTAGTTTTTCTTACATGCTGAAAAGCCTGTATTTGTCTTATAGTTTCAAGAACATTTCTACCAACAGGTGGAGTGAGAATTTCATATCCTTGAATAACTCCATCAGGGTCTATAATAAATCTTCCTCTTGTCTCAACTCCTGCATCTTCATCGTAAACTCCGTATAATGTTCCTACTTTACCTCCTGCATCAGAAAGCATAGGGAAAGGTACTCCGCCCTTAACCATTTTACTTAGTTCATAATCATTCCACATTTTATGAACAAAGATACTATCAATGCTCATTGATAGAACTTCAACCCCGAGCTTTTTGAATTCTCCATATTTTTCGGCAACTGCCGAAATTTCAGTAGCTCAAACAAAGGTGAAATCACCCGGATAAAAGCACAGTAATACCCATTTCCCAAGATATTCTGAAAGTTTAACATTTACAAACTTACCTTTATAATAAGCAGGGGCTATAAAATCAGAAGCTTTTTTACCTACTTTAACCACTTGCCTTCCCTCCTTTTCTTTAATAATTTGTTCCTGAGATTCTTCTTTTTTTGGTTCTTCACCTACAAGACCACCTGTAGGTCTTGCACAGCCTACTTTTAATTCTTCTGGCATAAATTGATTCACCTCCTTCTTTGAATTAAATTTTTTTAAATTATATTTTTTATAGAAAAAATTTTCAATGGCAGAAGAATAAAAAAATACTCTGGTAAGCATTTAAATTATTCAAGCTTACCAGAGAAGGAAATTGTCAATATTTGAAAAGCTCTTTTAATAAATTTTTTATCTTATTTTCTTTATAGATAAGTCTGCTATAGTGTCTAATGTATTAACTTTTCCTTTAAGTTCATTTTCGTATTTAGTCAACCACTTTTTAAATTCTTCTTGATCTTTAGGTTTCCACATACCTAATTTAACGCCTTCAATAATAAGATCATGGACAGCCTTTTCAATTGCTTCCTGTACCGCCATTTCAAGTGGTTCATTGGTTGATATACCTGTCTCAGCCTCTAATAACCTATTTAATCTTACAAATCTGAAAATACCAAAGGAAACCATTTGAGAAAGAATAGATTTAGTAGCTTGAACAGTTTTTAAAATAGCACCATTCTTTACAGAAACAGCTCGGAGATATACTGTAACTCTATCAATCCTATACTCTGCTGAACCACCTAATCCAAAGTATCTTGCACCAATTCCTCCTGTAGATATGTTTGAATCATAGCCTATAATCCCACCCTCAAGAATTACTCCTGCATATACTAAAGGTTGAAGAATTTGACTTACAGCATCTTTTAATTTTTCATCTGTATACTGTTGTCCCATTTGCAGAATTATTTTTCTTTCCTGAAGTAAATTCCCGAGATTTTCTCTTTCAACAGGAATAAACCAGCCACTGTCTTCAAGGGCTTTTATAAGAATAGATGTGGCTCCTTGGGTAACTGCTGTAGAAAAATTAGTAGATGTTGTTGGTGGTTTATATTGACCTGTTTGGTCTTTAAATTTATAAACTGCCACAGGAACTTTTTTCTCTGGTGGAGGTAAACTGATTAAATCTCTATGAATGTTTGTTATATATTCAGGACCACTTACTGGCTCAGTCTTTATTGATGAAGCTGTTGTCATTGTACAGCCAGACATAAGTAATGGTAATAAAAGTAGAAACATTATAGAAATAATTAACTTTTTCATACATTAGTCTCCTACATGAATTTAGGTATTTCTATTGTTGTTGATTGTCCTGTAGATAAATCAGTGATAGTAAAAACATTATTCACGCCTGTTGGATCAAAGAAAATCTTAAAATTCCCGACAGTATACTCTACTGGTCTATCAGGTAGAGTATCATCTGGTCCAAAAAGTTGGTCTAAAAGTGAACGTGACATACGATAAAGCAATTGATTTGTAAAACTTTCTGTAAATCTTTCCATAAGTGTAGGCATCTTAAATTCAAGGGATTTGTCCTTAAACTTATTTTGCATTTGTGCTTGTTGAAGCAAAAAACTACCATTTAATGGATTCCCTCCAAATGCGGGATTAATGAACTGAAAGGTAAGCTCAGAGCAAAAAGCCGAGGAACTAAAAAAAATAAAGCTCATAAATAATAAAGTAATAATTAAAAATATTTTTTTTAAATTCATCGATACACCTCCTAATTATAGAAATTTTTGTTCTTCTTCTAAGTATTTTAAATACATAGCTTTATTTACCATGTAATCAAAGACACTCTGAACTGCTTCGTCTGCTTTTTCATCTATATCCTCTAAGCGAGGCTTAAGCATCGTATAATAAACAAGAGTATTTTCAACATAAACAAATATCTGGGTCCCCCATCGAGGATCTGTTTGTTCTTCAATAGTAATATTAACTTTTTCTAATTCTGTTTCTACGGGTAATTCCCAGAGTCTTAGAAAGGCTTCGTAAAAATCTCTTCCAACTTTAGTCTTAGTTTTTTCATATATAAATCCCTCTATTTCTAAATCTTGAGAATGAGTAAAGGATGGAGAGAGTATAAATAAAATCAATAATATAGAGAATATTTTTCCTATCAATTGCATTTATGAAAAATCCTTACTGTTTATTTCTTTTGTAAAAATTACATTATCATCTTTTATTAAAAAAAGTCTCAAAATATAGCTATCCTCTTTTTCTATTGAAAAAATATTTCTTAATCTACAAACATTTTCTGAAGGTTTAATAGAAAGATTCTGACTCTGATAAGTTTTTATACTTCCAGATTTGCCAATTTTTTTTACTTCAAATACAAGTTTTAAATTTACTGTGCTGTCAGATTTATTTTCACAGCATATTTTCACTGAAATTAAACCTTTATTATTTTCAAATGATAGATTTGTTAAATATAAGTTATCGCCTATCTCCTCTGCTTGAAGAGGAATTAATAGGATAAAAAAGATTAACAAACTTATAATTGAAAAATAAAGCATTCTTTCCCCTCAATTCTGTATAACTTTAGCAAAATTGCCATTTCCTTGCTGGATTATTATACTTTTATAATTACTACCACCATACTTACCTTGATATTGTTCAGCAACATTATTTGAACCATACTGTATAATAATTGCTAAGTTATTAACAGAGTACTGCTCCTGAATAGCCCTGTTATTGTCTCCTTTTTGAACAGCATAGGCATAGTTGTAACTTCCCCTTTGATTTTGGATGACAGAGTTATTATAACCTTCCTGATAAATAAGGGCTATATGACCATTACCATTTTGATTTTGAATAGCACTATTTATATCTCCACGTTGTATTATATGGGCAGTATTTGCTCCTATTTGATTGATAAAATATCTGTCAACTGTATTTGAAAATAAATCAATTTCCGAATTAATCTGCCAGTTTTCTCCATTTAACTCAGGAAGCTGAACATTTAAATCAATATCAATATTTTGAATAGCTATTATTGTATAGTTAGTCTCAGCAAAAGCTAAAGAGAAAAACATTAATATGGAAATAAAAATTGATAAAATATAAATTTTTTTAATTTTTTGTTTATCCTTTATGTTATGTTTCATTTTCATTCCTTTTATTTTAATTTTTATAAAAGCCAGGGCTTTGCCCTGGCTTTTTTATCCCGATGCAGGGAATTAAAATTTAATACTGGGAAATGCTACCAATATTTCCACAGCCCCACTGACTAATTACAGCAGAGGCTCCGGTAACACCTGATTGGGTAATGAATGCATCGTTATTCATTCCAAACTGAAAAGTCAATGCTGTATTTTTAGAACCTGATTGGGTTGTGTATGCTTCATTATGTGATCCAGCTTGATAAATTAAAGCAAAATTTTTGCCTGTCTGAACAATTCCACCCGTGTTTTCTGTACCAGCCTGAACAATAACCGCTTGCTGGCATCCTTCATATGGGCAAAGCTCCTTTGGAAGGTCCACGCATACATCAAAATCTAACTTTATATCCACTCCTACAGCAGCCTGATAAGGATTCGGAACATAACAATGGTCACCTATGCAAAAAGCAAAACCTAAAGCTGGTAATACTAAAACCGCACAAATTACAAATAAAAACTTTTTAATACCCATTTTTACACCTCCTTATTTTTTTACCCCCTGCATCGGGTTTTTAAAGCTTTAGTATTTTTTATCATCCTAATTTAAATATAGGCATATTCGAGAAGTTAAACAATTAATCGAGAGTATATTTTTATGTTTACTTAAGATTTATAGTTATAGTTTAAAGGTGGTACTCAATAAGTTTAATACCAAAGTTTTACTGATTAAAAATCTTTGAATATATGACTGCAAGGTGAGACCTATTTTTGACTCCTAATTTTTGATAAATTCTGTGAAGGTGTGCCTTAACAGTTTGTTCACTTATAAATAATTTTGAGGAAATTTCCTTATTTGATAAGCCTTCGCAGACTAGTTTTATAATCTCCCTTTCTTTATCAGTTAATCTGATTTTTTCAAAATTATTAAATATATCTTTATCAATAAGACATTTTACTAATTCATCGCTAATCCATGTCTGACCATTATAAATAACTTTTAAAGCCTTCTTAAACTTTGAAAAATCAGACTGATATAAAAATATTCCCTTTAACTTATATCTTATTATTAAGGAAACTAGCTCTTCCTTTGGTAATCCTGTATCAATTAAAAGAATTTTGGCATTGTTGTGTTTATTAATCAAAGCAGGACTTAATTCGAATTTATCAGTAACAACAATATCAGGATTATTTTCTGATTTATCCAATTCACTACAAATAAGTATATCTTCCTCCTTAGAGAGGGAATTAACTAAAAGTTCCGTAAAAAGTTTACATTTTAATTTAATCAATAGTTTAATCATAATTAATAAATTACATAGTCGGATAAAGATTAAATATATTTAAATATTAATCTTTTTAAATAAAAACTTCAATATATTAAAGTTTTAAATCAAAAGTTTAAAAATTTTTGATCTAAAGTTTAGCAACGGCTTTATGTTAAATTAAAAATATGACCATTGAGGAGAAAATTAAAGAACTTGGTTACGAACTTCCAAAAGCTATAAAGCCTGTTGGGGCTTACACTCCTGCATTAAAAATTGGAAATTTACTCTTTTTAAGTGGAATTCTTCCCTTTGTAGACGGAAAACTTTTAAAAACTGGTAAAGTTGGAAAAAATTTAACTATTGAAGAAGCACAGAATGAGGCTATTAAGGTTGTCCTTAATGCTTTAGCTATTGTAAAAGATTACATTGGTAGTCTTGAAAATATTAAACAGTGCATAAGAATCACAGGTTATGTGGCTACTACACCAGATTTTACCGAACATCCAAAGATTCTTAATTCCGCATCAGAATTTTTAATTAAAATATTTGGAGATAAAGGTAAGCATTGCAGAGTTGCTGTAGGAGTTTGTAGCCTTCCCCTTGATTCTCCTTTAGAGATGGATTTTATCTTTGAATTGTAAAATCTTTCAAATTTGCCTTAAAATTCAATTATTTGATATTATTTAAAAATGAAGTTCTGGAAAGCCTTTTTAGTAGTTTTTCTCAGTTATCTTGTTTTTTTATCTCTTTATGTGACCATTGAACTTACAAAACCTTTAAAATTAAAGGAAGATACAGAGGTTTTTATCCCGCAAGGATCAAGTTTTTCAACTATTGCTTCCATTTTAAAGGGAAAAAACATAATTGGAGATGAAACAATTTTTAAAATAACAGGACGCCTATTGGGAGTGGAAAAAAAAGCCCGAGCAGGTTATTACCTTATAACAAAGGATATGAATCTTCTTGAATTACTTGAAAAACTTCTTGAGGGGAAAATAATTGATTACACAATTACAATCGTTGAGGGAGATAGTCTCTTTGAAATAGCAGAAAAACTTTCCAAGTTAAATCCTGATTACGGGGAAAAACTTTTTAAATTAAGCAAAGACAAACAGTTTTTAAAAACTCTCAATATAGATGCTCCATCTTTGGAAGGTTATCTTTATCCTGCAACATACAGTATTCCAAAGGGTATGGATATTGAAGAAATAATAAAGATTATGGTTAAAAATTTTTGGAGCATTTACGATGAGAGACTTCAGGAAAAAACAAGAAAAATGGGATGGACAGTAAATCAGGTAGTAACACTTGCATCAATTATTGAAAAGGAAGCTAAACTTGAAGAGGAAAAACCATTAATATCTGCTGTTTATCACAATAGATTAAAAATCGGAATGCCCCTTCAGGCTGATCCAACAGCAATTTATGGAATTAAGAGATATAAACAGGGAGTAACAAAAAAAGACCTTTTAAATAGAACTCCATATAATACTTATATTATTAAGGGATTGCCTCCGGGTCCTATTGCCTCTCCAAGTTTAAGTTCAATTAATGCTGCATTAAATCCCGCGAAAGTTCCATATTTATACTTTGTTGCAAAAGGTGATGGTTCCCATGAATTTTCAGTAAATTATGATAGTCATCTATCTGCAATAAATGAAATAAGAGGTAATAAGAATGAATAGAAAAAAAACAAGAAGAATTTATATTGGTAGTGTACCAATAGGTGATGGAGCTCCTATCGCTGTACAATCAATGACAAAAACTGATACAAGGGATATTTTTAAAACAGTTAGACAAATAAAGAAACTTGAAAAAGCTGGATGTGAAATTGTAAGAATCGCCATTCCCGATATGGAAGCAGCAAAAGCAATCGGAGAAATAAAAAAAAGAATAAAAATTCCTCTTATCGCAGACATACATTTTAATTATAAATTAGCCCTTGAAGCAATAAAACAAGGTGTTGATGGATTAAGAATAAATCCAGGTAATATTGGAGACAGATTGAAAGTAAAAGAGGTTGTAAGGGCTGCAAAAGAAAGAGGGATTCCAATAAGAATAGGTGTTAATGCTGGTTCTCTCCCAAAGGATTTAATTAAAAAATATGGTAGTTCAACTTCAGAGGCTATGGTTGAGGCAGCTGAAAGGCACATTGAAATACTTGAAGAACTCGATTTTAAAGATATAAAAGTTTCCCTTAAAGCCTCCGATGTTTTAAAAACAATAGAAGCCTATAGATTATTTAGCGAAAAACATGACTATCCTTTACATGTAGGGATTACTGAAACAGGTTGTCCACCTGAGGGAATAGTGAAAAGTTCTATTGGAATTGGAATTCTTCTTATGGAAGGCATTGGTGATACAATAAGGGTATCCTTGACTACATCACCTGTCACTGAAGTAGAAGTTGCCTATGAAATATTAAGAACACTTCAATTAAGACAAGTTGGTGTAGAAGTTATAAGTTGTCCAACCTGTGGAAGATGCGAGATAAATCTTAAAAAAATGGTTAAAGAGGTAAAATCAGCAGTTAAAAAAATTAAAAAACCAATTAAAATTGCTGTAATGGGTTGTTCAGTTAATGGTCCTGGTGAGGCTCGAGAAGCAGATTTTGGAATTGCTGGAGGAAAGGGACAAGGAATAGTTTTTGTAAAAGGTGAAATTGTAAAAACTGTAAAGGAAAATGAAATTGTCTCCGCTTTAATTAATGAAATAAATCCTGAGATTGCCGATAGGCATATAAAAAAGTGAGCCTCCTTTCTATAGGATTTTAATTTTAAGGGTGATATAAAATATCCTCCGATAGATTAAATAAATAAAAAAAAGGAGGTTCATCGATATGATAAAACAAAATATACTTTCTTTCAAGTTATCCCGCACAAAAGATGAAATAACAGTAAAAGCAGGCTTAGCAGTTTATGATGAAACTCTCAAAGGGGCTTTGCACCTTTGTATCCCAAAAAGATAAATTCTTTATTTTTATCTAAGGAGAGTTTGAGGGACTTTGTCCCTCAAAGATTGGGTTATCCTGCATACTGTTTATTGAACCAATACTTCTTATGCTTACAGGGGGAGGGAAAACAATAGAAGATTTAAGAGAGATAAACAATGATACAGCATTAAGGAAACTCATAGGAATCAAAAAATGCCTTCCACCTCTACAGTTGGAGATTGGCTAAGAAGGCATGGTAATTCAGAGGGTCTTTTTGGGATAAAGTCAATTAAGGCAGAACAGATGTATTGGCGAAAATGAACACTACTTTCCTTATTTTACAATGACTTACATTCAAAAAGTTATAAAGTCCGGTTTAAAATAAAATTATGCATTTGATAACTGAAAAAATAGAGTCATTGAGAAAAAAAATGAAGGAATTAGAAAAAAATAAAATACTATCACAGATTGAAGAAAATCTCTATCAACTAAGAGAAATTATTATTGAAGAAAATAATGAAAGAGCAAAAATTGGAATGACAGAAATATGTATTGATTGTGGTAAATCAGGCAAGGTTTGTTGTGGCAGTGCCATAGAATTTAAGTATTCCGATGAGCTTCTTTTAATAAATCTTATTCTAGGGGTAAATTTCCCAAATCAGTCTCAGATTCCTGATATGTGTTTTTTTCTCTCTCCATCAGGATGCTGTCTTATTGCAAGAGATGCTTTTTGTATAAATTTCATATGTGACAAAATAAAAGAAAAAATTCCTGTTGATAAAATGAGAAGATTAAGAGAACTTGAAGGGCTTCATCTTAATCTTCAGCTTCAGATTGAGCAAAGACTTAAAAGATTCATCAGTGCTTATGATTTAACTGCTTTTCGAAATTACAATAAATAGAACTGTCTTTACATTTGATACTTTCTATCTGAATAACACTATGATTAATACCAAATTGTTCAATCTCTCTTTCAATCTCTTTTCTTAATTTATCAACTTCACTTAAAAGCTGATCTTTTACAACAATATGGGCTGAAAAAGCTGTAACACCAGAGCCAATTGACCATATATGGATATCATGGATATCAATAATCCCTTTAATTTTTCTGATTTTATTTGATATCTCATCTACATCAAATCCTTTTGGCACAAAATCAAGAAAGACCCATAGGGAATCCTTAACAACTTTCACACCACCAAATATAATAATAGCTCCGACAAACCAGCTTATTATGGGGTCAATAATTAACCAGCCTGTATATTTTATCGTTAATCCTGCAAATATTACTCCTGCCGATGATATAGTATCTCCGATCACATGAAGCCATGCACTCTTAATATTTAAATCTTCATGTTTATGCCCCAATATCCATGCCATAAATAGATTACCGATAAAACCAAATAAAGCAACAGGAAGCATAACATCAGTATCAATATGGGGAGGGTTTATCAATCTTCGATAACCTTCAAAGAGAATTACAGAAGCAATAATTATTAAACTTATTCCATTTATAAAAGCTGCAAGAATGCCAATTTTATGATATCCGTAAGTAGCTCTTTTCCCAGAAGGCTTTCTTACAATAATTGAAGCGATTAAGCTTAGGATTATAGCAAAAGAGTCTGTAAAAACATGCCCTGCGTCACTAAGTAAAGCAAGACTATTGCTAATCAAACCGCCTATTACCTCTACAACGAAAATAAGTAAAGTTACTCCAAGTGTGATAGATAGTTTCTTTGTTGAAGAATGACTCATCTATTATTTAATATTAACTAAATTGAGAGCCCTTTTATGAAGAGCTTTATTAGCCGATACAAGTAAAGTTGTTTTTGTATCAAAGGCAACTTCAAATTCATCAATTGAATTTCCCTTGATGTCAGAAATGATAGCCCCGGATTCCTTTGCAATCAAAATCCCTGCTGAAAAATCAAAAATTCTTGATGGAGTTGGAGTAACAAAAATATTTAAAGCTCCTGCTGAAAGATATGCAAGGTCTAAGGCAGTGCTTCCAAAACATCTTACTCTGTTGGCTATTTTAAAAAGAGACAATATATTTTTTAAAGCCTCATAGGGATTTGATGCTTCAAAGCCGATTATTACAGGTTTTTCATTATTTTTTGTTGTAATTTTATCTCCATTGAAAAATGCACCCTTTCCTCTTTCTGCCCAAAATTCATCTCCATTAATGAGATTTATTATATAACCTAATTTAAGACTTTTTAGGGTTGTTCCATCGGATATGGCGATTGATGTAGAGAAAAAGGGAATACCAGATATTGCATTTTTACTGCCATCTATTGGATCAACTATTAGAAATGAATGATTCCCTTCTATGTTTTCAGAACCTCTTTCTTCGGAAATTATATTAATTTTAATCCCTGCTTTTTCAAAGGTTTCAATAATTAGGTCTTCAGCTAATTTATCAATGGGAAAGGTTGTATCACCTGAAGCACCTCTTCCAAGAGCAGTTCCACTAAGATGAATTTTTGATGAGGAAATCTCCTTAAGTAAACTTTGACCAATATTTCTTAGAAACTCTATTTCCATAAGCTTTTATTATAGCTTAAAGAAATAATATTTCACCATAAAGATGCTCTTTAATTTAAAATACATCAATGTATATTTAAGAAAAACAAAAGGGGAAATTCTATGCAATGGTATCAACTGAGCATTAGAGATATTTATCATAAACTGAAAACTTCAGAAAAAGGATTAAGTCAGGAAGAAGCAAAGAAAAGACTTACCGAGTATGGCTATAACAAGCTTCAGGAAGAAGATAAAATAAACAAACTTAAAATACTGATTAGACAATTGGCAAGCCCCCTTATTTACATTTTACTTGTTGCAGGGTTAATAGCCATTCTTTTCAGAGAATATGTTGATGCAGGGGTAATTTTTGTAGCAGTGATTTTAAATACAATAATAGGATATCTTCAGGAATACAAAGCTGAACAAAGTGTTAAAGCTTTAAAAAAGATGCTTGTAAATAGAGCTAAAGTAATCAGAGAAGGAATTGAAAGAGATATTCCTGCTGATGAACTTGTACCTGGTGATATTGTAATGCTTTATTCAGGAATTCGTGTCCCAGCAGATATAAGACTCATACATTGTGTGGAATTCAAAACAGACGAATCTCTTCTTACTGGAGAATCTTTACCGGTGGAAAAACATTATCATGCAATAAAAGAAGACAATTTAACCTATGGTGATCAAAAAAATATAGCATTTATGGGAACGATTGTTGTAAGTGGTAGAGCAAAGGGAATCGTTGTTGCAACTGGAATGAATACTGTTTTAGGTAATATTTCAAAATATATAAAAGCAACTGAAACAGTAAAGGCTCCTCTTCAAGAAAAAATAAAAAAATTTGCCAATTCTCTCGGCATAATTGTAATATCGGCATCTTTATTCCTTTTTGGCATAGGATTAATAATTGGAGAATCAATTAAAGATATGTTTATGACAGCGGTTGCAGCTGCTGTTGCTACAATACCTGAAGGTCTTCCTGTGGTTGTAACAATTGCCCTTGCAGTTGGAGTGTCTCGAATGGCAAGATACAATGCTTTAATCAGAAAAATTCATGCTGTAGAGACTCTCGGTAGTACTACAGTAATTTGTTCTGATAAAACAGGTACATTAACTAAAAATGAAATGACTGTAAAGGTAATTTATGATGGAGAGAATATTTATGAAGTAGAAGGAATCGGATATGAACCTGAAGGAAAGATTCTTCATGAGGGTATTCAAGTTAATCCAAAACAACATAGGCATCTAATTGATGTTCTAAGAATAGGTTTACTCTGTAATGAATCAAATTTATATATTGAAGACGGACAATTCAAAGTTGAAGGAGATCCAACAGAAGGAGCATTAATTGTATCTGCAATGAAAGCAGGACTAACTCCTGAAGAAGAAAAAGAAAAGTATCCTCAGATTTCAATGGTGCCTTTTGAATCTGAAAGAGGATATATGGCAACCTTACATAAACATAGAGGTAAAAAATATCTTTATGTAAAAGGCGCACCTGAAAGAGTTCTTGATATGTGTGTAAGGGATAGTTTAGGTAAAGAAATAGATAGAGAAAAAATTTTAAAAATTGCTGAAGAGTTTGCAAAGAACGGGCTAAGAATTCTTGCTTTTGCTTACAGAGAAGTAGAAGAACATG
>Ga0272449_1003003_pt1 | contig 14978 bp, 19 predicted proteins | sample YNPCB0241_FD_198679 | JGI IMG/M metagenome (GOLD analysis project Ga0272449, IMG submission 198679) | Hot spring sediment microbial communities from Yellowstone National Park, WY, United States - YNP-CB-024-1 | ecosystem: Environmental > Aquatic > Thermal springs > Hot (42-90C) > Sediment...
CATAGCGATTGCCGCGCAAGCGCAGGGCGAGGATGTCGCCGCGCTGTGGACGACTGAGGTACAGCGTGCCCTTGTCGTCGAACTCCATAAAGCGCGCGTTGCCCAGATTCTCCGCGACCAAGTCCACGCGATAGCCAGGACGCACCCAAAATTCGGGCACGCCTTGCCCGCGCACGCCTGCCGTCGGCTTAGGTGCGGGAACCGTCGCTTGTTGGGGACGCGGATTCGCGGGACGCTGCGCCGTCAAACAGCCAATCAAAACACTCGTTGCCAACACGCCCATGCCAAAACCGAGCGCAAACTGCCGATTCATAGTGGGGGTATTGTACCTCGTTTCACTGGGCGAGCGTTTCTGAGACGCGCATGCCGCACTGCTGCACGCTGACCACCCACGCGCCGTCAAGACGATGGCATAACGCCTCATCATTCGTCATGGTAGAAACGGTAAGACATATACGCAAACCCCAAGCCTATGAGGAACAAAACGGTCGGAGGAAAAAACACTACAAAGTGCGCGGGAAGTTCTACCTCGCGCCCCCTGCGACGAACCATTACATTGCCCTTCTCGTCGGCTTTGCTAAGAGTGTCCAGTGAACCAATAGCCACTCCAATCGCGACGAGCATCAACAGAATCGACAAGGTCATCGCTGTTATGTATTGCGCTTTGCTCACCGTCGCCTCCTAACTCCCAGACGGGGTATCAGTTTGAGAAGCCTTGTAGCGCACAGCCTCGATAACGACAGAAACCAGCAAGGAAACCACGAACAGGAAAATGTCAACACGGTAATCCAAGGCGAAATCCCAAGAATACCTTTCAGCAAGCCTTTTGATAAGCCGTGAACAAAGCAGGCTCAAAAAGACAGCTATGCAGAAGACTAACACCGTGCGGAGCCAACGCCAATCGTGAAGGCGTCTCTCTCTATCCGACGCCCACAGTGCGAATAGGATGGTGGCACTCAAGATGCCCAAAACAACTGCGACAATACCCATATTTGTCACCACTTGAGCGGGTCTCGGAAACCGTCCCACGGGGGCGCAGGGTAGGGGGTTTCCTTGCTTTCTTCGATGGATCTTATGAGATTGTCGATTGGCCAGAAAACCACATCCTCCCAACCTGGAAAGTATCGGTCAAGCCCTCTTTCTATTATTACTACGCCAAGTCCTATGCCAATTCCACCTCCGACCCCTCTTATGAGCCCTCCACCTATCCGACCTCCCCCTCCTTTTGGAGAACCTCCACCTGAACTTGTACCACCTGTGACACCTGAACTGGAAAAGCCGCCCCCGCCTCGATTGGATGCACCCGAACCGCAGTACCTGTTGATAAATCTGAATATGATTACGATTGCACCAGCTACCGCAATAATTTTTAGTAGTCCAACCACTATCGCCCCTATGGCAAACTCTCCACTCGGATCCACTGCATTCACGGGGTCATTCACGCAGTACCCATACGCATTCAGCGTCAACGGTGCATAGATAGACCCCAACCACGGATCCTGCTGCAAAAACCTGCCCACCGTCGGGTCATACCAACGCACCCCAACCTTCACCAACCCGCCCGTGAGCGCCTCGTTCCGATAGCCCCACGCGCTGTTCCAATCGTAGGTTGGACGCGCGCCTGCAACCGCGCCGCCGAACGCATCCGTGATTGGCGCAGGCGCATGGGTTCCCGTCGAGCTGCTGGTCGCTACCAAGTCGCCCCGCAGGTTCCAGTGCTTGTATTCCGCGCCCGCGTTGCTTACCTGCTGGTACATCGACCCACCGTAGCCGTAGTATACCCACTGCAACGGGGCGCTACTGCGCTGCCGACTGCCTTCCGCTACCAGATACCCAGCATGATAGCGATTCCTTTTCCGACAGTGCCCTGCGCCAGTGTGCGGCGCACTCGCTTCAGACTCCAGCCCTTCTGCAGACCCAGCATTGATCTAACCTCCATCAGTTCGGCGTATCCCCACAACTTTGCGGGGTGCGCTTATATTATAAGCACAGGATTTCGCGATTGTCAAGGGGGGACAGGGGAATTTGGGGGGATTCTGGTGGGAAATCGGGCTTTCCTCTCCAAGCGCAAGAACTCCAGAGCGGGATTCACGACTGCGTTGATGCCGAAAGGTCTCGCCTATGGTACAATTCCCCTACTGGAGGTTTGTATCGAATGAGCTACGATGTGAAGGACTTGGCGCTTGCCGAGCAGGGCGCGCTGCGCATGGAATGGGCAGACAACGAGATGCCCGTGCTGCGCCTCATCCGCCAGCGGTTCGAGCAGCAGAAGCCCTTGCAAGGCGTGCGCATTGCCGCATGCTTGCATGTGACGACTGAGACGGGCAACCTGATGCGCACGCTCAAGGCGGGGGGTGCGGAGATTGCGCTGTGCGCCTCGAACCCGCTCTCCACCCAGGACGACCTTGCCGCCGCGTTAGTGAAATACGAAGGCATAGCGGTCTACGCCATCAAGGGCGAAGATAAGGACACTTACTACAAGCACATTCACCAAGCGCTGGACATCCAGCCGCACATCACGATGGACGACGGGTGCGACTTGGTGAGCGTGCTGCACACCGACCGCCGCGAGGGGCTATCCGAGGTGTTCGGCGGCACGGAGGAGACCACCACGGGCGTTATCCGCCTGCGCGCGATGGCGAAAGAGGGCGTGCTGCAGTATCCCGTAATCGCCATCAACGACGCCTACACCAAGCACCTGTTCGATAACCGCTACGGCACGGGGCAAAGCACGATGGACGCGATTATGCGGGCGACGAACCTGCTGATTGCGGGGCGCAAGGTGGTCGTGATTGGCTACGGCTGGTGCGGGCGCGGGGTCGCAATGCGCGCGCGCGGGCTGGGGGCGCATGTGATTGTGTGCGAGGTCAACCCACTCAAAGCGTTGGAAGCCCTCATGGACGGCTACGAGGTGATGCCGCTTGCCAACGCCGCGCAGGTCGGCGACATCTTCATCACCGTCACGGGCAACTACCATGTGCTGCGCGAGGAGCATTTCCGCGCGATGAAGTCGGGCGCGATTGTGTGCAACACGGGGCACTTCAATGTGGAGATCGACATCCCCGCGCTGGAGCGCATGGCGACAGGCAAGCGCACGGTACGCGCCTTCGTGGATGAGTACCAGCTCGCCGACGGGCGACGCCTCTACCTGCTGGCCGAGGGGCGGTTGATTAACCTCGCCGCCGCCGAGGGGCACCCCGCCGCCGTGATGGACATGAGCTTCGCGAACCAAGCGCTGAGTGTGGAGTACCTCGTGCAGAATCGAGGCAAGCTGCCGCGCAAGGTGTTCGCTGTGCCCGCCGAAATTGATGCGCAGGTGGCGCAGCTCAAGCTGCAGGCGCTCGGCGTGCAAATCGACGCGCTCACCGACGAGCAAGCGAAGTATCTCGACTCGTGGCAGGAAGGCACATAGCGGGCTGGTCGCCTGAGTCGTTGGAGTTTCTGGACGCCTGCCCTGTGTGCGGCGCGCGCACGGGGCAGGCGTTGCTCTATCGCGGGCTGCGCGACAAGGTCTACCCCAGCACGCCAGGCGCGTGGGACTTCTACCGTTGCGAGGAATGTGGGTCGGGCTACTTCAACCCGCGCCCGACGCCCGAAGCAGTCGGCAGGCTCTACGAGGCGTACTACACGCACGCGCACGCCGACGCGCCCGACTACGCGCAGCTCAGCCTGCTGGGCAAGCTGCGCCGCATCTTGGGCAACGGCTACCGCAACTACCGCTTCGGGATGCAGGAGCGACCCGCCAGCATCTTAGGTGTGCTGGTCGCGTGGCTGATGCCCAACTACCGCGCCTTGCTGGATGCAGGCGGACGCCATTTGCCCAAGCAGCCCAAAGGACGCCTGCTCGATGTCGGCTGCGGCAACGGCGACTTCCTGCAGTTCGCGCAGCGGGCAGGCTGGGAAGCCATCGGCGTGGAGCCTGATCCCAAAGCCGTCGAGGTCGCTCATGCGCGGGGGCTGACCGTGCATCTCGGCGGGCTGGAGACGCTGGAGGCAGAATCGGAAGCGTTCGACGGCATCACGCTGAACCATGTGATTGAGCATGTGCATCACCCGCGCGCGACGCTGGAGCAGTGCTACCGCCTGCTTCGGCACGGCGGCTGGCTGTGGCTGGAGACGCCGAACTTAGACGCGCTTGGGCACGCCCATTACGGCGAGAACTGGGTTGGGCTGGACATCCCGCGCCACCTGGTGGTGCTGACCGACCGCGCGCTGATGCGCCTGCTGCAGGAGGTTGGCTTCACGCGGATTGAGCGGCTGCCCTACTACCCGCTGTGCGAGCGCGTGTTTGGGATGTGTCGCGCACTGGCGATTGGCGCGTCGCCCCATCACCCGCCGCCGCTCCCGCCCGAAGAGCGACGGGTCGCACGGCAAGCAGAAGCGAAGGCGTGCCGAAACCCCGAAATCCGCGAATTCACGATGGTACGCGCGTGGAAGGGATAAGCCCGCAACAGTGCGGGTGAAGCCAACGCAGCGCGCCGCCGACAATCAGAGTATGCAAATCACAAGCATGAACCCGGTTGCGCTCAGTCCTGCGAACGCGCAGCAGCAGGTGGCGAACCAAGCGCAGGTGAGCCTTGCACGCAAAGTGATGGATGTGCAGAAGCAGCAAGCGGCGACCCTGCTCAAGCAGTTAGACGGGATGGGGCAGAACCTCGATGTGCGAGTCTGACGGGGAGAGACGGCAGTGCGCCTGTCCCTCCCCTCTAATAAGGCGTGCTACGCGCGCGCCTTCGCTTCCAGCCGATTCAGCCAGACCACGATGCCGCCGAGCATGGCTGCCACTGCCAGCGCAGTCGGCAGATAGGGCAGGCGCAGCGTCTCGTGCAGCGTGAGTTTGCCCAAGTCCAGCGGCTGGATGAGAATCGGCTCCAGCGCGGGGTAGGCGAGGATGAAGGCGAACGCGCCGAGCAGCCCGCCCGCGACCGCAAGCAGCCCATCGCGCACGCCGCCACCTAAGCCTACCAACGCCGTGCCTGGGCAGTAGCCTGCAATCGCCATCCCGACACCGAACACCAAGCCGCCCACCAACACGCCCCACACATAGAGCGACTTGATTTTCAGGTGTGCCACATCAGGGGCGAAGGTCGCTAACACCGCTGCACCCACCATGCCCACTGCTATCGCTGTGAGCATGACTTTCAGCATCGTGAAGTCGCGGAACGCCAGCCCGCGCATCACCAGCCCGCAGCGGCTGAACCCTGCGCGATGCAACGCGAACCCGAACAGAACGCCTGTTAGTAGCCCCAACAGTTGTGTCTTGTCCATACTCAGTTCCCTCCGTTAGCGCGCTTGAGCAGCAGCGAGGCGGTCAGCACGCCTGTGGCGAATGCCGCCGCGCCAAACAAGAAGCCGCTCAGCGCGAGTTGCGCGATTCCGCTCAGCATATGCCCCGAAGTGCAGCCGCCCGCAAGGCGCGCCCCGAACAGAATCAGGAAGCCCCCAACGAACGCCGCCAGCCCGCGCGCCCATGAGGCGCGAAACACATTCGGCAACTCGCACGCCACCGTGCGGTCGCCCCCAGGCAAGACGCGCGAGAGCAACGCGCCCAGTGCCATGCCGATAACCAACATTACTTCCCAGCCGATTTTCGCGCCGATTTTCTGCAGGTACGGCTGCGACTCGGCAAAGCCCGGTACGATTTTATCCACCAAGTACCCCACTAACTGCGGGTAGGCGGTAGAGACGCCGAGCGGCTGCACAGTCGCAATCGCGAAGATTTGAACCAGCCCGATCATGCCGCCCCAAATTAGCCAAGGCGGCACGCCAGCACGCGACGGCGCGTCAGTCGCACGCACCGCCTGTGCCGAAACCTCCGTACGCTCCGTTATCATAGTCTGGATACCTCCATAGCGTTAGAGGCAGCACCCGCATGAAACGATTCACGCGCCTTGCAAAAAAACGCGGGATAGTGTATAATAGGGCACGGAGGTAATTTTGCATGCGTAAGCGAGGATTTACCCTAATCGAGTTGTTGGTCGTCATCGCGATTATCGCGATTTTGGCGGCAATCCTGTTCCCTGTGTTCGCGCAGGCGCGAGAGAAAGCGCGCCAAACGCAGTGTCTGTCGAACCTGCGCCAGAACATTCAGTCGGTGCTGATGTATACGAACGACTACGACACGCTCTATCCACGCGGCATTAGCGGCGAGGGGACGCTAATCATTCACCTTTTTGACCTGCTTCACCCCTATCGCAAGAGCGCAGAGGTGCTGACCTGCCCGTCGTACCCCAACGAGAACGGCGGGATGGACTGGCAAGCGCGGCTTCGGTTCCGCAACAGCTCGAATCGCAGTGTGGGCACTTTCCGCTACTTCGCGTTTGTGCCCAACTACGGCGTGTTCAGCCTCAACACCTGCCGCATCTCGACGATTGGCTACCGCAACGAGGGCAAGGTGGTCAGCGAGGCGTTCGTGCCGCGCCCTGCAGACACCATCGCGCTGGTGGACGGCTACTGGTACTACAACGCAGGCACCTACTGGTTCGAATACTGGTTCAAGATCGATATCTGGCCGCGCCACCACTTAGGTAGCAACATCGCCTATCTGGACGGACATGTGAAGTGGTCGCATCATCTGGGCATACCGCGCGGGGGCGAGATTCCACCCGCATGGCGGCAAAACTTTTCGGGCGTATGCCCCCAGCGCAACACGAACACCTACTACTTCTTCAACTATCCGCCAGGTTGGAACAACCGCACGCCGAAAAACGAGGGCGAATTCAACACGGTCAATCCGCACGGGCAGTGCTTCGGCGACTTCTTCGGGATTCCCGAAACGCCTGTTGTGAATGTGTGCGAGCGTAGCTGCGGCTCGACGCAGACTCCGCTCTGCTGGTAAACACGCTTGCCCTAACATGTCGGCGCGTGATTAGGTATAATTAGGCGTCCCTGATGCTTCAGGGACACACATCACCACACAAGGAGGGTTCTGTATGATGCACAAGGGAATGCTGTGGATCGCAGTAGCGGCTCTGACGGGGTCGCTCGCGCTGATGACGCCAGCCTCTGCGCAAGATTCGGCAATGCAGGGGTTCACGGTCAATGCGGGCATCTTCTACCCCAGTAAGAAGAGCGTGCGCAACGCCACTGAGGATGTATGGTTCAGCGTGGACTTGGGCTACAAGTTCCAGACCAGCGAGCCGACCGAGTCGGGCTATTTCTACGAGCTGGGTGCATCCATCGGCTATCGGGGCGCGGGCGGCGCGTCCTACATCCCCGTTCACTTGACCTTCACGGGCTACCTGAACGAGCAGTTCTTCTACCGAGCAAGCGCGGGCGTGGGCTTCCCGAGCGACTTCAAGAAGTTCGGTCAGAAGGACGACGCCGCGTTTTCTTACGCCATTGAATTTGGCTACAACTTCAACGCGGGTACCACGCCAATCGCTCTCACCATCGGCTACGCGGGCATCCAGCGCGGCGATGTGAATGGCTTCACCGTTGGACTGCAGTTCAAGTTCTAAGCCGAGTTCAGGAAACCTGTGAAAAAATCCCCCTGCTCTAACGGCAGGGGGATTTTTTATAGGAAGGAAGGTACTCTCCGCCTCTATAAGACTCAATTTCCCCCCAAAAGCGGACACTCCATAGGAAACCTCGCAATTCGCCTGTCGTCTAATGAAGTGTATGACTCCGTGTCGGCGTGCAGGCTTTTCGCTGGTGGAGCTGTTGGTGGTGGTCGCGATTATCGCGCTGCTGATGGCGATTCTGACGCCTGCGTTTTTGAGTGCACGGCGGGGCGCGCAGCGCACCGCGTGTATCTCGAACCTGCGGCAGATTGGGCTGGCGGTGTGGATGTACCGCGACGACTATCAGGAGTTGCCCCCGTACCTATCGGCGGTGCGTGCGTATGCGGGCGACCCGCGCGTGTTCGTGTGCCCTGTTGACCCGCTGGCGGGCAAGCACCAGGCGGGCGATACGCTGGGCGACGCGCTGCGCCTGGAAGGCGATTATTACCTGCCCAGCGGCGTGAGCTATACCTATGTGCCGAACTGGGCGATTGCGCGGATGCTCGGCTGGTGGCAGCCCGGTCCGCCCTACGGCGAGGGCAAGTGGGGCGAGCTGACCCCGCTGTCGGAGTGCCACTGGCACTGGGCGCGACAGTTCAACCCGACTTGGCAGACCGACCGTATCACGGGCGCGCGCGGCTGGGTGCTGGTGCTTACCCTCAACGGGGCAGTGCGCCGCATCCGCGCCGAGATACCCCCAGACGCCTTCACGCCTGATAACTACTACTGACGGTCTGCGGCGCGCTCGCCTCGATATGCTCCAGCAGAATCTCGGCGATGTCCTTGACGGGCACCGTGTCGTCTTTGATCTTGATGCTGTCGGAGACCATAATCATGCAGAACGGGCAACCGACAGCGACCGTGCGCGCGCCTGTTTTGAGCAGCTCTTCGGCGCGGATGACGCCTGGTCGCTCGTGGGGCTGCTCGTCCATCCACATGCGTCCGCCGCCTGCGCCGCAGCAGAAGGTGCGGTCGCGGTTGCGCGCTGGCTCAGCGAGCGTCGCGCCCGTCGCACCCAGCACTTCACGCGGCGCGTCGTGAATCTTGTTCACCCGCGCCAGGTAGCACGGGTCGTGGTAAACAATCGCGCCGTTCGTTCTCGGCGGCAGCTGGGGTAGCCTGCCCTGCTGAATCAGCTCCGCCAGCAGTTGCGTGTGGTGAACAACTTCGAAGCTCGCGCCGAACTTGCGGTACTCGTTCTTAATCGTGTGCAGGCAGTGCGGGCACATCGTCACGATACGGCGCGGGTTGACCGCCTTGAGCGTCTCCACATTCTGCATCGCCAGCTCTTGGAACAGCAGGTCTTCGCCGAGGCGGCGCGGGGTATCGCCCGTGCAGCGCTCTTCGGGACCCAGAATCGCGAAGTTGACGCCCGCGCGTTGGAGGAGTTTCACGAACGCGCGTGCGACCTGCTGCCCGCGCCCGTCATACGCGCCCGCGCAGCCGACCCAGAACAGCACCTCGAAGGTCGGGTTGTCGCGCACGGTGGGCACATTCAGCCCTTGCGTCCATTTCGTGCGCTCGGCAAGCGGCAGTCCCCACGGGTTGGACTGCGTCATCGTGCGTTGCAGTGTGCCCGCCGCCGTGCCGCGCAGGTTGCCCTCGGCGACCCGATGGCGGCGCATCTCCATAATCAGCGTCGGATGCTCAATCAGCACGGGGCACTCGTTATTGCACGCGCCGCAGGTGGTGCAGGCGAACAGCTCCTCGTCGCTGATGACCTGCGTCAGGTCGTCGCCCTTGCCGTTCGCCATCGCGTCGCGCAGTTTTTCGACGATGCGCTTGGGGTTCAGCGGCTTGCCCGTGGCATTGGCAGGGCACACGCGCTCGCACCGCCCGCAGCCCATGCAGGCGTCTAAACTCATCAGATGCCAGCGCGAGAACTCGCTAATCGAATTCACGCCGATGCGCCCCGTCTGCTCCACGCGCTCCAGGCTCTCAATGCTGGGCACATTCGGCAGGTAGTTCGGCTTGTAATAGGCAACCACAGGCGCGAGGAACCAGTGGCGCAGGCGCGTAAACGGTAGCACGGCGAACCAGCTCGCTATTGAAAGCGCGTGGAACCACCACCATAACCGATAGGTACTCACAGAGATATTCTCGAACAGCGGCGAAAAGGTATAGCCGACAAACGACCACACCTGCGCGTACTGCGGGCGCGGTGGGTTCATAAACTCAGGGTTGCGCTCAATCGCAAGCCGCGCGCTCTCCAGCGCATAACCGTTCAGGCAGATCAACAGCAGCAGCCACACGGCGATTCCGTCCAGCCGCTCTAAGCTCACCGAGGCGGGTTTTTGCGCATGCCGCCGCCACAACGCCAAGATACACCCGAAAATCACGCCCAGCCCGAACAGATCCAGTGTGACCTCGTACAAGATGTAATACAGCCCCTTGTGGAACCAGATGCCCTCGTTGAGGAAGATGTGCGAGCCGATTTCCGTCCACTCGGCGATTGCCAGCAGCGTCGTGCCAATCAGGAGCATCACAAAGCCCGCGTAGAGGGGCAGGTGGAACAGCGTTGCGAAGCGGTGGCGGGGCACTTTTTTCTGTCCCAGCGCGTAGCCCAACATATTCTGCAGGCGAACGCGCATGGGCAGCGGCTCGCCGTCGGGCTGACCCTGACGCCACAACTGCAGTCGCCTCCAGTACCACACCACGCCCACGCCCAACGAACTGAGGATAATCCCGTAAAAGACCGCTTTCCACAACGGCGTGATACCGATATAGGTGTGTCGCGTGATCAGATCCCAATCCCAGCTCATCGTTGCGCCTCCTGTAGGGCGGCAGGGCGGTGTGAGTGTAGGCGCACACCGCGCTATCGCCCCAATTCGAACAGCGGGTTAAAGATACCGCATGGAGGGGGTGATTCCTGCCTCTGTGGTACTTTCAGCGGGTTCCTCCGTCTCGAAGCTCTCAAGATAGAGTTCCACTGCCTCCTGCAGGTTCGCACGCGCCTCGTCCAGCGTGCGTCCCTGCGTGGTGACGCTCAGCTCGATGCAGGGGGCAATATACCATTCGCCCTCGCGTGTGATGATTGCCGTGTAGCGCAGGCGTTTCGTGCGCTGGGATCGTGTCTGTCTCATCGTCAGGGAGTATACCCGCGAAAAAATCGCGCCGTGCAGGGCGAGAACTGCACGGCGCATCGTTTTACCCTCGCGCAGGCATTAGGGGAGAGGACTCTAAGCCTCCGATGATGACGCCTATAGTATGATTGGCAGGGAGTTAAAGGTAGGTTAAGTCGTGTTAGGGGTTGGTTAAATTTGGTTAAATCTTCAGGGTGTCAGGTATCCTACTGTTATGCTGCGGACGGCGTTGCTGATTGGTCTGGGCGGCTTTGTGGGCGCGAACCTGCGCTACTGGCTCGGCGGTTGGATTGCACAGAAAATCGGCGTGCTGTTCCCCATCGAGACGATGCTGATTAACCTCTCTGGCTCGTTTCTGCTGGGGCTGTTTATGACGCTTGCGCTGCACTATACTTGGTCGCCTGAGTGGCGTCAAGTCGTCGCGATAGGGTTTATCGGCTCGTTCACGACCTACTCCACCTACGAGTACGAGAGTTTGCGCCTGCTCCAAGAGGGCGCGTGGGTCAAGGCGGGGCTGAACCTATTCGGCAGCCTCGTGCTGGGGCTGGCAGCGGTGATTTTGGGCGTCGCGCTCGGACGCCTACTGATTGGAGGGACAGAACCGTGAGAATCGAAGGGCAAGCGAAACTGTTGCGGATCTACATCGGCGAGACCGACCGCTGGCACGGGCAGCCGCTCTATATGGCGATTCTGCTCAAGGCGCGCGAGATGGGGCTGGCAGGCGGCACGGTGTTTCGGGGGATCGCAGGCTACGGCGCGAACAGCGTCATCCACACTGCCAACATCCTGCGCCTGTCGGAAGACCTGCCCGTCGTTATCGAAATCGTGGACGCCGACGAGAAGATTCAGGCGTTCCTGCCTGTGCTGGACGAGATGGTCAAAGAGGGGCTGATTCTGCTACGCGAGGTGGAGGTCATCAAGTACGCAGGGAACAGCGAGTAGGCGTGGGGTATAGTTTCCCGTGATGCAAGCCGAAGCGTTGACCCCCTGGATCGAGACCGCGCCGTTCGAGGTGCGCTACGCTGAGACCGACGCGATGGGCGTGGTCTACTATGCGAACTATCTGGTGTGGTTCGAGGCAGCGCGGGGGACTTTCTGCCGCGTGTACGACATCGATTATGTCGCGCTGGAGACCAGTGGCACGCCCGCAGCGGTGGTGGAGGCGTACTGCCGCTACCGTGCGCCTGCCCGCTATGGCGACACGGTGATTACGCGCGTGCGCCTGACCGAACTCAAGGGCAGCAGTATGCGGTTTGAGTACGAAGTCCTAAACGCCGCCGACCGCCGCCTGCTGGCGGAAGGGTGGACGCGCCATGTGTGGATCACGCGCGAGGGGAAGCCGACGCGCTGCCCGGAGGTGATTCGCCAGCGCGTGGAACAGCGCGCCGATTCAAGGTAAGGTACACCAGCGCGCCCCACAGCATCCCAATCGCCGCGCCCGTTAGCACATCCGACGGGTAATGTACGCCACGATAAACGCGCGACAGCCCTACCAGCCCCGCCAGCAGCAGCGCGCCGTAGCCCCACCACCGATAGCGCGTGCGATAGGTCAACAGGAACACCCAAAACGCCAGCGCGAACGCCGTCGTCGTGTGCCCCGATGGGAACGAGTTGTGGAAAATCCGCTCGTCGGGGGCGACGATAGCGTCAGGCAGATTCGACGGGCGCAGGCGCGGAACCGTGCGCTTAATAATCTGCGCCAGCGCCCCGCTGCCCACAAACGCCACGATGCCTGGCAGCAGCACCACCCGCGCCACCGAGTAGCCCACCCGACGCCACACCAAGTAGCCTGACACAGCCACCAATAACAGCAACTGCACCCAGCCCAGCCCCAGACTCGTGATGAGCCACATCACGGGGTCGAGCAGCGGGTGGCTCAGCCCGTGATTGATGGCGTAGAACAGCTCGCGGTCGTAGTGCGTCAGCGTCTCCATCAGAGCAGCGCTATTTTGCCGAAGCCCACATACTTCGGCTGGCTCAGGCGTTCGATGCGCTGCAGCATGTCCTCGAAGCACATGTGGTGTTCCTGCATGTCGCCGCGCACGATGGGGTCAATCGGCAGGGTAGGCGTGTCGTTGATATGCACGCTGAGGGCGCGGGCGTGGCGGGCGAGTTCGAACGCTTCGGCGATATCCCGCGTGTAGACCGAAAGCCGCACGCCAATAGAGAAGCGGTTGAGGTGCTGTAGCAACTCGTGGGGCGTCTCGTAAGGGTATAGGATGACGACGGGTCCGAACACCGCTTCGGCGTAGAGCGGGCTGTCTGGGGGCACATCGGTCAGCACGGTGGGCAGGTAGAAGGGGGATTCCGCTGTTGCGCCTGTGAGGGCGCGTGCGCCGCGCTGCAGGGCGTCGTCCACCCACTGCGCAATTCGCTGCAGCGCGTGCGGATGAATCAGCGGCGGCAGTGAGACGCTTTCGTCCATCGGGTCGCCTGCGCGCAGGCGCGCCACCCGCTCCATCAGCGCGTTCGCCAGCGGCTCAAACAGGCTCTGGTGTGCCCACACATGCTGGATTGAGGTCGCCGACTGCCCCGCCATCATAAACCCGCAGCAGGCGACCATTTCGGCAACCTGTTCGTGGTCGGCGGTAGGGCACGCGACCAGCACGCCGAGCGTGTCCAGCTCCATCTCGATGCGTTTCGCGCCTGCGTGGATAGGCAGGCTCAGCCCCACCTCGCGGCTGCCCGTAAAGGTCAGCATCTGCACCAGCGGGTGCGCCGCCAGCGCGTGTCCTAACTCCTCGCCCTTGCCTGTGAGGATGCTCAGCGCTTCGGGGGGCATGCCTGCGCGGTACAGCAGTAGTCCCAGCCGCAGCACGGTCAGCGGGGCTTCGGTGGAGGGCTTGAGGATGACGGCGTTGCCCGCGGCGATGGCAGGTGCAGCCTTTTGCGCCGCGTGCGCCAACGGCAGGTTGAACGCCAAGATCGACGCCACCACGCCCAACGGCTCGCGCGCCCAGAACCCAAACCGCGACGCGCCGTCCGTAAACGACTCGGGCGGGAACTGCGTCGCGCGGGGATGATGGCACGCCTCCGCCGCCAGCTCGAACACCATCGCCGCGCGCTCGACCTCGATGCGCGATTCGCCGATCAGTTTGCCCGTCTCTTGGGTCAGCAGCGTCGCCAGTGCGCCCCGCTCTTGGCGAATCAGCTCAGCGACATGGCGCAGGATCGCCGCGCGTTGACTGAGGGGCATCTCGCGCATCTTTTCCGCGCCGTGCCGCGCCAGCGCGACCGCTTGGTCGACATGCGCTGCGCCCCCGCGCGCCACATGGTCGACTGGTTCGCCTGTGTAGGGGTTCAGCACCGCCAGCCACTCCTCCGCGCCGACCAGATGCCCGCCAATCAGCATTTTTTGCATGGCTAACCCCCTGCGTAGGCAATCGCTTCAATCTCCACCTGCACGCCTTTGGGCAGCGCGTTCACCTGCACTGTCGCGCGGGCAGGATACGGCGGATGGAAGTAGGTCTCGTAAACTTTGTTCATCTCCTGGAACATGCTTAGGTCTGTTAGGTAAATCGTCGTCTTCACGATGCTGTCCAGGTTCAGCCCCAACGCGGTCAGCACCGCCTGCAGGTTCTGTAGTACCTGTCGGGTCTGTGCCTCGATGCCGCCCGCGACCACCTCGCCCGTGTGCGGGTCTACAGGGATTTGCCCCGACAGGAACACCCAATCGCCCACCCGCACGGCTTGCGAGTAGGGTCCAATCGGCGCGGGCGCGTCTTGGGACAGGATTGCTTGCTTGTGCATCGCCTCACCTCTAACGGGAGAGTATACCCCGTGATAAGGGTACTATCGGCGGGCGCGAATTTTCCCCAGCGCGTGCGCAAGGCGGAAGTGCAGTGCGCCCCTGTTTACAGTTCGCCGCGCAGTCGCCTAAGTTCTGCTTCCAGCTCGGCGAGGCGTCGCTCGGCTTGCTCGGCGCGTTGGCGTTCGGCTTCGGTGCGTTGGCGTTCGGCTTCAGCAATCTCGTCCTTCGTCGGTACTAAACGCCCCTCTGCATCATAATAACGCAACCAACGATACCGCCACCCATAGTACGGCAAGTCCGACACACCCAACCACACCCCCAACACCTCGCTCCACAACCAACCGCGCTCGTTCGGCGCAATCGACACATACTCGTCGCCCTGCAAACGATACCCCGCTAACTCCCCTGCCTCCTCATCATACCAATAATACTCCCGCGTCCGAAATACCTTCGAATACAACACCAAGTTGTCTTTCGTATCTTTGGACTTCGTACTCGGCGAGGTAATCTCAATAATCACATCAGGATACCGACCGCCCTCGCGCCACACCACCCAACTCTTGCGCTTTTTCGTGCCGTCTACCCCGCCCAGCACCACGAAAAAGTCGGGCCCCTTGTAGGGCGCACTGGGGCGTTGTCCTT
>Ga0272449_1003005_pt1 | contig 14972 bp, 15 predicted proteins | sample YNPCB0241_FD_198679 | JGI IMG/M metagenome (GOLD analysis project Ga0272449, IMG submission 198679) | Hot spring sediment microbial communities from Yellowstone National Park, WY, United States - YNP-CB-024-1 | ecosystem: Environmental > Aquatic > Thermal springs > Hot (42-90C) > Sediment...
CCGTGAAGAAGATCCGAGGTGCCGCTGAGCAGCCGCACTTCTTCCTCGTTCAGCTTCAGGAGGTCGCATAGCGGCAGAGTCGTGAGGATCCGCTTGCGCGCTTCCTCTGGGGGCCAAAGGGCTGGGCGGTAATTGGGGTCAAAGGAAATGAGGGCATGTGCTTCCTTGGCGACCTTAGCCGCTTCGAGCGTTGCGGAGCGGCTGGGCTCTGCGATCAGGGAGATGGAACCGAAGTGGAAAGCCTGCGTATTGCGCAAGTACTCGCGGTCCAGCTCGTCCGGCCGGAGAAGCATGTCGGCGCTGGGATTGCGGTAAAAGATGAACTGCGGGTTGTCGGGGCTGGGCAGGGCGACAAAGGCAAGGGCGGTGCGGGCCTCGTTGCAGAAGAGCATGCAACTTGTGTCGACGCCGCAGGACTGAAGTGTGTCCCTCAGAAAGTGGCCGAACGGGTCATTGCCGACCTTGCCGAGAAAGCCGGAGCGCAGGTCGAGCTTCGCGGCAGCAACAGCGACGTTTGCGGGTGCGCCCCCTGGAGCCCAGGTGAAGACTTTCGCCTGGGTTAGTGGCACGCCCGGCCGATCGGCGAGGAAGTCGATGAGGGCTTCGCCCATGCAAACAAGGTCAAGCATATGTGCGGCAGTACCTCCCAAAACGTCTGCTTAGCATTGCTTGTTTCCGAGGGAATTCTAGCCGGAAAAGTGACTCTCTCACAAGCGCCTAAAGGCTTTTGAGCAGCTCTTGCAGGGCGTCCAACGCTTGAGAAAAGAGCTGCTTGCCTGAGAACCCGCTCGCCAGCCCGCCCAAGGCAAGGTGCGGTTCAAGCGAAAGCGTGATTGGGCCCCGCCCCCTGAGGGCTCGCAGTAGTTCGCGCACCTGCCCATCGCCGGCACCAGCCACGACCACTTCTCCTGAGCCGAGCTTGGCATCTTTGACGTGCACGTAGCGGATCTTCTGGCCGTAGAGTGGCCAGGCCCTGTCGAAAGGGCGCTCCACATCCACTTGGACGAAGTTGGCCGGGTCGAACAGGGCCATAAGCTTCGGGCTGTCGATAGCCGTGAGGATATCGGCACATCGCTCTGGCGTCTCCCCGTAGATGCCCTTCTCGTTCTCGTGCAGGAGGGTTACCGGCCAACTCTCTGCCTCTTGCACGAGCTGTGACAGCCGCTCGAGGACAACAGGCCTTAGCGCCTGCGAGCTGGCCTCTGGGAGGTAGAAGGAGAAAATGCGCACGAATGGTGCGCCCACAGCGGAGGCTATGTGCAGGATGCGGCGGAAGAGCTCCAGCTGCGGCGCAAATGGCAGGTCGATTGGAGTCTTGCCGATGGGAGAGGCTATGGATGAGACGCGCATGCCAGATGCGCGCAACCCCTGCTGGAGTCGACGTAGCTCCTCTTCATCAAGGTCAGCAATATTCTTGCCCCAGATTCCCCTGAGCTCGATATAGTTTATCCCGAGCGATTGCAGGGCAGCGAGCTGCTCCTCTAGCTCGGATGCGATTTCGTCCCCAAAACCGCTAAAGACAAAAGAGCTGTCGACCACCGCAGGTTCGCTCACTTACCCTCCCCCTGTGCGCGTGCGAATCCGCCTTATCTGTCGAGCTCTGCCAGCCGGCTGCGCAGCCTGGAGAGCGTCTCCGCTGCGCGGGCCGCCTTTTCCTTCTCCCGCTCTACCACAGACGCTGGCGCTCTCTTCACAAAGGATTCGTTGTCCAGGAGCGATTGCGCGTGACGAAGCTCGCGCTCCGCCTCAGCGATTTCCCGGCGCAGGCGATCCACTTCAGCTTGCAGATCCAGCATGCCAGCAAGGGGCAGGTGCACGGTCACCTCGCCCACAACTACCGTGGCCGATTTTTCTGGAGCGACACACTGCTCGGAGATCACGAAAGCTGTTTCGTCCAAGCCGGCCAGAGAGGCGATGATCTCGCGGTGCTCTGCAAGCAGGGGCTCGTAGGCTCCAGCTGCAATGAGGGCCTGGATGCGCCGGTGCGGCTCGACGCGGTACTCTGAGCGCGCATTGCGGATGCCTCGCACAAGATCCATGATCAGGGCAAAGGCATCTTCTGCGCCTGCGTCCCGCGCGCCTGGCGATGGCCAGCTTGCCACTATGAGCGCCTCGCCTTCATGCGGCAGTCGCTGCCAAATGGCTTCGGTCACGAATGGCATGTACGGGTGCAGCAAGCGGAGGCATCTGTCCAGCACGTAGAGAAGAGTGCGTGCAGCTCGCTGCCTATCGTCGGCGTGGCCACCCCGCATGATGACCTTGGCGGCTTCTATGAACCAATCGCAGAATTCTCCCCAAATGAACTCCTCGATCTGCCTTCCAGCCTCTCCCAGCTGCCAACTGCGCAAAAGGCGATCCACGCTCTCAATGAGCGCGTGGAGGCGACTCACAATCCAGCGCTCCGGGAGGGAGAGTGCTGCCATGTCCGGTTCCTGCGCGGGAGGCGTGTCTGCCGGCAGCGCACTGACGACAAACCGAGCTGCATTCCAAAGCTTGTTGGCGAAGTTCCTGGCAGCCTCAATCTTCTGCAGCGAGAGCTTGGTGTCATTGCCAGGGGTGCTGTTGGTTACAAGGGCGAAGCGCAGGGCGTCTGTGCCGTACTGGTCGATCACCTCAAGAGGGTCGATGGCATTGCCCAGGCTCTTGGAGAACTTACGGCCCTGCTCATCGCGGATAAGCCCGTGCAGGTAAACGTACCGAAATGGCTCTTTGCCCGTCATGGCGAGGCCGAGCATGATCATGCGGGCCACCCAGAAGAAGATGATATCGTAGCCCGTCTCGAGGACGGTCGTAGGGTAGAAATAGCGGTAATCCTCGGTTTCCTCTGGCCAGCCGAGCGTGGAAAAGGGCCAAAGGCCCGATGAGAACCAGGTGTCCAGGACATCTGGGTCCTGCTCAATGTTCTTGCTCCCACAGTGCGAGCAGGAGTCCGGATCGGTCGTTGCCACTGTGAGGCCCTGGCACTCATTGCAGTACCACACGGGTATGCGGTGGCCCCACCATAGCTGCCGCGAGATGCACCAATCCCGGATATTCTCCATCCAGTTGAAGTAGACCCGCTCGAACCTTTCGGGGATGATCTCAATTCGCTTCTCGCGTACGGCGGCGATTGCGGGCTCTGCCAGGGGCTTGGTGCGCACGAACCACTGCAGCGAGATGCGCGGCTCCGCAACTGTATCGCAGCGCTGGCAACGCCCGATGCTCAGCACGTGCTCCTCCACGCGCTCGACGAGCCGCTCTGCTTGCAGGTCCTTCAGCACCATCTCACGGGCCTGAAAGCGGTCGAGCCCAGCGTAGCGGCTTCCTGCAGCCTCGGACATCCGGCCATCGGGCGTCATCACGTCCACGACAGGCAGGTTGTGTCGCCTGCCGATCTCGTAGTCGATGGGGTCATGGGCGGGGGTCACCTTTACCGCGCCTGTTCCGAACTCAGGGTCAACAGCTTCATCGGCGACTATCGGGATGCGGCGCCCAACCAGCGGCAGGATAAGGTGCTCGCCTACGAAATCCTTGTATCGCGGATCGGCGGGATGCACGGCCACGGCGGTGTCTCCGAGCATGGTCTCAGGCCGGGTTGTGGCGACGACGATGTATCCATCCCGTTCCGCAAAGGGGTAGCGGATGTACCAGAGCTTGCCCTGTTCCTCTCGATGCACGACTTCCAGATCCGAAATTGCGGTGCCGCAGCGTGGGCACCAGTTGACCATGTAGTACCCCCTGTAGATTAGGCCGGCATCGTACAGCCTCTTGAACGCCTCCCGAACCGCCCGCGAGCAAACTTCGTCGAGCGTGAAGCGCTCGCGGCTCCAGTCGCACGAGGCACCGAGCCGCCGGTGCTGCTCCGTGATGCGCCGCCCATACTCCTGCCGCCATTGCCAAACACGTTGCTCGAACCGCTCGCGGCCAAGATCCCACCGCGTCAGGCCCTCTTTGGCGAGCTCGCGCTCCACCACGGCGTGCGTGGCAATGCTTGCATGGTCCGTGCCGGGCAGCCAGAGGGTGGGCTCGCCCATCATGCGATGCCAGCGGACCAGAATATCCTCAATTGTGGCTGTCATCGCATGCCCGATGTGCAGCGCCCCCGTGATGTTCGGCGGGGGCATGCAGATGACAAACGGTTTCTTCGCCGGATCTATTCTGGGGCGGAAGTAGCCGCTGCTCTCCCACCAGTCGTAGAGTTGCTGCTCGTGGAGTGCCGGCTGCCACGTCTTGGGCATTTCGGTGGTCTGGATTGGTGCACTCATCGCTTCTCCCCGGAAGGCTCGAAATGCGTGAGCCCAGCTGGCAAGTGCTCATGGAAACACAAGCAGCCTTTCGTCACAAGGACGAGAAGGCTGCCCCCTTCACGCGGTACCACCCTGTTTCCATACCTGGCTAGATATGGCTCTCATTGCCGCTCTATCGGGCGGCCCCCGTGGGACCTACTGCGGCGGGCAAGGGCCGGTTCAGTACCTGGCTCCCGGGCGACTTCCCCGCCGGCTACCAGAAGCGGCTCACACCCACTCGCCACTCCTCTCTGGTGGCGCCGCGCGGGTACTCCTCCCGTTCTGCGCCTTTGCTAGCGACTGAGCTCAAACTTCGGCGGAACTATACCATAGCGAGGCCCTGGAACTCAACTTCAGGAAGGAGCTCTTCGCCTCTGCCCCGCGCAATGGTTGCTCCTGCCTCTCTTCCCGCTTGGGCCAAATAAGGTGCAAGACCGACCAGTGCGCAGAAAGACTGCCCCCAGTTACGCTTCCCTTGCGGAGCAGTCCCGGGAATGCCTGGTGCGCACATGCGCGGTTCGGAAGGGGCCCGCAGTCCTCAGGAACGCTCGGGGCAACAAGTATGGCCATTCAGTGCTTGAACAGGCTGTAGATCCGGGAACGGGGCAGCTCGATCAGCTCGTACGAGGCGAACCTCTCAAGAAGCGCCTTTGCCCGCTCGTACAGCGGGCGCAGGCCGGGGTGACGCACGCGGTACTCGCCTGCGAGCTGCCTGAGCACCAAAGCGCTGTCGCCGTAGACCTTGAGGTGCACTTTCGGGCAGCCGCCAAACCCTTTCTCGGCGATAACCTGGGCCTGTTCCAGCGCCCGGAGGAGAGCTTGGTACTCTGCCTGGTTGCCGGTAAGGCCGGCCCCAAGGTCTATCCGCAGGGCGAGAAGCCGGCCGCTGCCAGGCGAGAGGAGCAGGTAAGAACCGTAAGCCTGGCGGGCTTTTCCGCTGGAACCGCCATCAAAGTAGAGCTCCATGGTGTGGGCTGCGCTGTCGGCTTTGGCGTCACTTGCACTCACTGCTGGCCCTCCGCCGGTAGACGGAGCGCTGATGGCTGTTCCTTGCGCGTGTAGAGATCGTAAAGGTAAGCAATGTTGGCCTCGTGCAGCTGTTGCGTCAGGCCATCGAGATCGAGGCGAGAGCCACCAAAAGCTTCTACTCCAGAGCTCTGCACCTCTTCCAGAGATGCGCCTTGAGCCACGGCGCTAGCCACATACTTGCGCACCTGGCGGAGATAGTTGATTCTGGCCTCGATGGCCTCCTTCACTTCTCCCTTGAGGATCACGTCTCCATGCCCTTGAACGATTGTGTGGATGCTCAGAGAGCGCAAACGGAGCAGAGTCCGCATCAGCGAATCGGGGTCGGCCCCTGCGAAGTGTGGGAGTGGAAGGACGGCATCGCCAGCGATGAGGGTCCTTTCCTCTTCCACGTAAGCTCCGATCGCATCGTAGGTATGGCCGGGCAGGTGCAACAGATGGACAGTTATGCCGCCATGGCGGATGGTGCCTTCGTTGCGCAGGGTTATCGTTGGCAAGCGGAGCTCGACATCCCTGAGCTCCGGAAAGGTGGCCGCAGCCTGGGCCAGCGCCTGGCGCATGGGCCCGGCAAGAGCCTCCCGCGTTCGGGCGTGTGCAACTAGCTCGGCCTCCGGGAAGAGGTAGTTTGCCGCCACATGGTCCAAGTGGCTATGGGTGTTGATAAGGTAGGCTACCCTGCGGCCACCCCGCCGGGCAAAAGCTGCCAGCTCCCGCGCCTCGTTTGGGAATGGGAGAGTGTCGACGACAATTGTCCCATCGGCAGTGAAGATGACTGTGGCTGTAGTCGAGGCGTAGCTCTCGCTGAAAAAGACAAACACGCGCTCGCCGACACGCTCCTTGGGCAATTCTCTTGCCTCCGCAACTGCAAAGCCTGCATTCGCAACGGGCCGGACCAGAATAGCAGAGCACGCCGTAGCGGTCAAGCTGGAACCCGCACGGCTGGCCAGAGCCAGCTGCAAGCGATGCCATACCCCTGCCTTCGCCTTGCCAGAGGCGCGCGGATGTGCTCCCGCCAGGCCGACTGGCCAGCTTGTGTTGACTGCTGCACGCGGCGCTGAGACAATCGTTTCGAGGACATGCTGGGAGGGCCAATATGTCGGTGCAGGTTCTTGTGGTCTACTACAGCCGCACGGGCAACACGAAAGCCATGGCAGAGGCAGTGGCGGAGGGCGCGCAGCGCGCTGGAGCGCAGGTGAAGGTGAAGCCCGTGACGGAAACAACGCTTGAGGATCTTTTGGCAGCGGATGCGATCATCGTCGGTTCTCCCACATACTATGGCACCATGGCTGCAGAGGTCAAGAGGCTGATCGACGAGAGCGTCGAGATCCACGGCCAGCTCGAGGGCAAGGTAGGCGGCGCTTTCTCCAGTGCTGGAGGGCTGGGTGGCGGCCAGCAGACAACGGTGATGGAGATTCTCACAACGATGCTCGTGCACGGCATGATCCTCCAGGGAGATCCGCGCGGGGATCACCTCGGGCCTGTGGCGATCGGCGCGCCCGACGACCGCGCGCGAGCCCAGTGCATCCGCTACGGGGAGAGACTAGCTGCGCTGGCTGAGAGGCTTCACGGCCGATAGCTTTATTGAGACCGGCAATTGGTCGAGTTCGCGCAGCAGCTGAACAACGGCATCGTAAGCCGCAGCCAAGCACTCTTCCTGCAAGTGAGAAGGATCATCCTTGGGGGTATGCCAGTACGGGAGATAGCCCCGTTCGTCTGTGCCCACAATGGCCAGGCTGCGGTAGCCCTTCTTGGCAGCCTGGCCTGCCTCAGTGTAGCCGATTGGCAGCCGCACTGGCCGCATGCGCAGCTCTGGCTTACTCCGCGAGACGCGCTCTGCCAGGCGGATGAGCTCGCTGTTGCTGCGGTAGCGCCGAAGCATGCCCTCGCGCAGCGAGTACGAAGGCCACGCAGCCCCCACCCCTTCCAACGCGATGACATAAGCCTGCATCAGCTCTTCAGCCACTCCGTCCAGGAAAGCAGCAGCTCCAGCACACCCGGTTTCTTCAGCACCGGTGAAGACGAACCACAGTTTGGTGTGGCGCAACGGTGCTTTCTGGAAACACTGGGCCAGGGCCAACGTCAAGCCAACCGAGGATGCATTGTCGTTTGCGCCCGGAGTATGAGGGCTCAGCTCTGCCTGCAACATCGCTGCAGCGGCGAGCAGGCACACGCAGATGGCGGGCAGTCCTGCCCAGGCCGGGAGCACAAGCTCGGCAAACCAAGATGCGACAAGCGCCACCAACGTCAAAGCCAGGATGGCGAAGCCGATGTAGAAGACGACAAGAAAGGCAAGCAGCGTGCCGCGTGAACGGGAGAACAACGGTGTCCGCTGGGTGTCCACGTGTGCAAAGAGCACCGCGTGGCGGCCCTCGCTTTCAGCTGGGGGCACGACTGCATACACGTTACCACTCTGGGTGCGCGGTGCAAGCCCAGTAACTGGCGTCCAGCCAAAGTTGAGCCGAGCATACACTTCCCAAAGGGCAAAACCGCAGCCCAAGGCCCCCAGATACGTTGCAAGTAAGGAACGGCCAAGGAGAAGCCACAGCCCTATCCCAATAAGCGCGATGAGCGAGGCATTGAGAAAGGGCAACCAGGCTGACCGCATGGCCCAGAACTGCTGGCGCTGGGGTTGCAGCCCAAGGCTGCGGAGGATGGACTCGGCGTAGTCAAGCGCAGCTCGTTCTGCTGCGGAACCCGCTGGCCTTGGCCCGAGCTCGCCAGCCAGGTGCTGGGCGTGCCCGCGCGCAATCCGCGCAGCCTCCATCGGTGCCGGCTCAGCGGGCGGGAATTCCGGTCGAACCTCCGGCTGCTTCCTAACGAGCTTCATGGGAACACATCCTTATGTGGTGCCCATCGGTGCGGTATTCGTACCGCGCGTTTCCGCAAGCAAGCACAATTCGGTGGCCGGGCGTCACGACGGAGGCGTAAACTTTGCCTTTCTCTGGGCAGCCAAGGCTCGTGTCCGGCCATTCGGCGGCCATCACGCTCACCACCGTGATGCTCTCCGCTGGAGCGCCCAGACGGCGGGCAAGATCCGCTTTCGCCCTTTCAACAAGCTCCGCAAGACCATATCTGCCCACTGCAACGACCTCGAGCCCTCACTGAGCGCCCTTGCCCCCGGAACCGCGTGCTTGCGGCTGCGCTTCGTCTGTAGGCTTCGTCGCCCCCAGGCAAGCGAGCACGGCTTGTGGGTTCAGGCCCACTACCTGGATCACCTTGGACCTTGCCTTGTGGCCTGCCACAATGCGCACCTCGCTCGCGGGCAAACCCAAATGCTCCGCGAGCAAGGCGCATACCCGCTCGTTTGCCTGGCCGTGCAAAGGGGGAGCGTCTACCTTGACAAAAAGGACTCCGTCTCTTAGGCCAACAATCCCTTCTGACTTGCTGCGCGGTGAAACGCGCACGCGCAGCAAACAGGCTTCCTGATGGCCGCCGCCCATTTCACAACACTCCAAGGAGCATGGTGATGATGATGCGCTGGGCGATCTCAAGCACGATCAGTGCGACAATGGGGCTGATATCGATCATGCCGATGGGCGGGACGACGCGGCGAAAAGGCCCCAAGATCGGCTCGGTGATCTGGTAGATCAGCTGCACGGCCGGGCTGTATGGGTCCACCCTCAACCAAGAGAGAATGACCCGCGCTAGGATTGCCAGGTTTATAGCAGTGAAGAGCAGACGGATGAAGTAGACGAGAAAAACTGTCATTAGCTTTCTCTCCCGAGCTCCCGTGCGCGGTGCCAAGCAGCTAGCACAGCCTCTAGGAAGGCTGCTCTCACCGCTTTCTTCTCGAGCTCACGAAGGCCAGCTGCTGTCGTCCCGCCAGGTGAGGTGATAGCTTCGCGCAACAGCGCCGGGTGAGCGCCTGGGGCCAGAAGCAGGGCCGCGGTGCCCTCAAGCGTGTGCGCGGCTAACAGCTGCGCCTGCTCCCAGCTCATCCCGGCGCTGACTGCTCCCTCAATAAGGGCTTCAACCGCCAGGCAGAGGAACCCTGGGCCAGAGCCACTCAGGGCTGTGGCAACATCCAGCAAGCTCTCGTCCTCGACCTCAAGCGCGTAGCCGATGGAGCCCAACAGGGTGCTCGCTATGGATTTCTGCATCTCCGTCACGGCTGGCCCTGCATACCAGACTGTTGTGCTGCGGCGCACCTTAGCGGCAGCGTTTGGCATGGCACGGACAACTGCCTCGTGGGCTAGGGCCTCAGATATCCGCCAAGTGGGCACACCCGCCATCACCGAAATGACGACAGCTTCTTTGGGAAAGCGCCCGTGCAGCTCCTCCGCGACCGCCGGAAAGGCCTGCGGCTTCACGGCAAGGACGAGAGCATCGACCTTGGCGGACACCAGGGCGCTGGAGGCAATTGCCTCGACCCCAAGTTCTTCCTCGAGCGCGAAGCGTCTATGGGCCGCTGGCTCTGCAACGACGATTTGACGGCCGGAGAGCAGGCCACTCTCGACCAAGCCGGCAGCAAATGCGCGGCCCATGGTGCCGCCTCCGACGACTAAGATCCTGAGCTTTGTCGGGTCGAGGGATGAGAGCTCAGCTTTCATCTGCAAATATCGCCCGCCCGATGCGCACAATCGTTGCACCCTCGACAATGGCAGCCTCGAAGTCGTCTGTCATGCCCATCGAGAGGTGCTTCCAAGCGACCTCTGGGTAGTGCTCACGGAGCCATTCTATCATGAGCCGAAGCGCACGGAAATACGGCCGTGCTAGCTCTGGCTCTGGCACCGCCGGGGCCACAGTCATGAGCCCAAGCACCTCCAGCCGCTCCAGCCGCAGAATGCGATCCACCTCCTCGAGAAAAAGCTTATGAGGACGGCCATCTGGCTCTGGTGACGGGTAACCGAACTTGGTCTGCTCCCCAGAAGTGTTCACCTCCAGCAAGGCTGCCAGGCGCTGCCCGCTTTGCTCAGCCAGGCGGTGCAGCTTTTCGGCCAGCCGCAGCGAATCCAGGGAGTGCACAAGCTCGTACTGGCCGACAACGAGCTTAGCCTTGCGGCTCTGAACGTGCCCAATCATATGCCAAGAGAGCTGCTCTTGCTCCTCCGGAGAGAGCAGCGCTGCGAGCGCTTGCCTCTTGGCAAAACCCTCCTCTGGCCGGTTTTCGCCGAAACAGCGCAAGCCTGCCCTGAAGGCACAAACAACATCTTGCGCCTCGCGGCCCTTCGTGACCGCAACAAGAAGGACTTCGTCGGCGCGGCGCCCGGCGGACTCGGCCGCTTTGGCGATGCGCTCCTGTACCTTGGCGATATTAGCGGCTATTCTGGCTGCCCTTCCTTCCGTCATAGAATCCCCGCGAAAATGCAGAAACGTCCAGTGCGCCCACCCTCGGCGCGATGAGAAAAGAAGATATCCCGGCGACAGGCAGTACATATCGCTGTATCAAGCACATTCAGGCCCTGCTCCTCAAGCAACAAGCCGTTGAGAACGGCTAGGTCCAGGTAGGCCTGCCCGTTTCTCGTTAGCAGGCAGGACCCGTCGGACAGACCCATTTCGACCACAGCCTCGGCCACCTCTGCCCCGACGGGGTAGCAGCAGCCGCGGATCCCCGGGCCCAGGTACACGCGCGTTGTCTGCGCCGTTGCACCAAGGCTTTGCATAGCGCGCCAGGCTGCCACGGCCACGCGACCAACACTGCCGCGCCAGCCAGCGTGCGCTAGCGCCACAGCGGGCACGCGCTCATCGACAAAGAAGATGGGCAGACAGTCGGCAAAGGTCATGGCAAAGATCAGCCCAGGCGCTGCCGTGGCCACGGCGTCTGCCGGCGGCAGCGGCCGGGGATAAGTGACGATGGTAGCGAGGTTGCCGTGCTGCAAAGCCACGAAGCATACCTGGCTGGGACGCGCTCCAACAGCCGAAATGGCAAGCCCTCGATTAGCCGCTACTGCTGTAGGGTCATCGCCCACACTGTAGCTCATGTTGAGCCAGTGGAAGGGCGCTTCACTCACTCCACCCAAGCGCGTGAAGATGGCGAACAACACGCGGCCGGCACCCAGATCCGGAACGTGCGCCATCGCCACGCCGTTGCTCGTGCTCCACCGCAAGTCCACATGGCTCAAAACGTGCATCTCGTACAGACTAGCATAGAGTAAGGGAAGGCAGCAACGGGGCAGAGGCGCGAAGGTGGCTGAAACATCTATCCGTATTCTGATCGTGGACGACGACCCCGATTTGCTCGACTTGCTGGAACAGGCTCTCCAGGGCGAGGGCTACGAGGTGGTCACCGCGGCAGCCGGTCGGCCTGCGCTCAGGCTCTTCTACCAGCTCGAGCCAGATTTGGTGATCCTTGACATAATGCTGCCCGATATGAGCGGCTTTGAACTCTGCGCGCGCATTCGCGAGATGGCCGACACGCCCGTTTTGATCCTGTCGGCCCGTGGGCAAGAAGCAGATGTGGCGCACGGGCTGGACGTTGGTGCCGACGACTACCTCAGCAAGCCGTTTAGCCTGGCTGAGCTCCTCGCCAGGGTAAAGGCTGTCCTGCGCCGCTCCGGCGCCAGGCCTCGCCGCTTTGTGCCGCGCTATGTCGAGCTTGGGCAAGGGGTGGGGGTGGACATGGCCAAGAGGCGGGTGATTTTCGCCGGCAAGCCTGCCTCGACGCTCTCGCCAACGGAGGCTAAATTGCTGGAGGCCCTGCTTGCAGAGCCGGATGAGACGATTCATTACGATGATCTGTTTGCGAGGGTTTGGGGAGATGAGCCCGTGCCAGAGATAGACCGGCGCACCAGGCTCAAGACGTACATCCACTACCTCCGCCGCAAGATCGAACAAGATCCAAGCAACCCAAAGTATATCGTGACGGTCCGCGGCCTCGGATATCGGCTCCAGCGCTCAGAGGCCTAGGCTGGTGCCAGCGCTCTCACCAGCGCAGCCGCAATTCTCGTGCCGCCCGCACTTCATCCGGCCGGCGGACTGGTGTATGGTGAGGTGCCTCCAGCAACAGCTCGGGTGCCGTGCGCGCTTCTTCGGCAATGTGCTCGAGAGCACTCGCGAAGGCATCCAGAGTCTGGCGGTCCTCTGTTTCCGTTGGCTCGATCATGAGCGCTTCGCGGACAATGAGAGGGAAGTAATTGGTCGGCGGGTGGAAGCCGTAATCAATTAGCCGTTTGCTTATGTCCAGGGCGCGGATTGCTGGCGCCCCCGGGATGCGGCCTTCCAGCACGAACTCATGCATGCAGCGGCGGCCGTAGGGGAGGTGGTAGCTTTTCTTGAGGCGCTCCTGAAGATAATTGGCGGCGAGGACAGCGCATTCGCTCGCTGCGCGCAGCCCAGCCTCCCCGAGCTGCCGGATGTAGGCGTAAGCCTTTATCATGACAGCAAAGTTTCCGTAGAAAGCCTTCACGCGGCCAATGCTGCGGCTCGGCATGCGCAGCGCAAAATGCCTGTCCTGTTTCACGACAATGGGGCCAGGCAGGTACTCGGCGAGCTGCTCTCGAGCCAGCACTGGCCCGGAGCCAGGGCCGCCGCTGCCGTGCGGAGCCGAAAAGGTCTTGTGAAGGTTGACGTGCATGATGTCAAAGCCGAGGTCAGCCGGCCTGGCTATTCCAAGCAGCGCGTTGAGATTGGCGCCATCACCGTAGACGAGGCCACCGCATCGGTGCACGAGCTCGCAGACTTCGCGGATGTGCTCGTCAAACAGGCCCAGCGTGTTGGGGTTGGTGATCATCATACCGGCGATGGAGCTGTCGCAAGCGCGCTCCAGTGCTGCCAGGTCGACGTTGCCGCGCGCATCTGAGGGCACCTCAACGGGTTCGAACCCGGCCATCGCTGTAGAGGCCGGATTTGTACCATGGGCTGAATCGGGGATGAGAACCTTCCGGCGAGCTGCATCGCCGCGATCCCGATGGTATTTGCGCATCATCAGGAGCCCGCTCAGTTCCCCTTGCGCCCCTGCGGCAGGCTGGAGCGACACCGCACGCAAGCCTGTCAGCTCTCCAAGCAACTGCTGGAGCTCCCACATGAGCTGCAGGCAGCCTTGGGCTGTCTCTTCCGGCTGGAGCGGGTGGACCCGGCGGAAACCGGGGAGGCTCGCGGCCTCCTCGTTGACTTTGGGGTTGTACTTCATGGTGCAGGAGCCAAGCGGGTAAAAACCCGTGTCGATGCAGTAATTGAGCTGGGAAAGGCGCACATAATGGCGCACAACTGCCGGCTCCGCAAGCTCCGGCAGCTGCAGCCTCTCGCGCAGCCATTCGGCAGGGGGGGTGGCATGCGGCACGTCTGCAGAGGGCAGGCTGTATCCCTTGCGACCTTCGCTTGACAGCTCGGAGAGCAGCGGTTCGGTCATGCTAGCTCCTCCAGTGTTTGGACAAGCCTATCGATTTGGGCGCGGGTGTTCATCTCCGTGCAGCACAACAGCATGCACCCTGTGTATTCGGGGTAGTCCTTCCCGATGCAGTATCCAGGGATGATGCCTCGCTCCAGGAGCAGCGCAGCGATTTCCTCAGCGGGCATCGGGCAGGAAAGCACGAATTCGTGAAAAAAAGCCCTATTGAGGACGGAGAAGCCCGGGAGTGCCGCAAGCTGGGTGGCCGCATAATGCGCTTTGTCGTAGCACAACGAGGCGACATGCCGGAGCCCGCTGGGGCCAAGAGCTGCCATGTATACCGCCGCCGCTAGGGCGTTCATGGCCTGGTTGGTGCAGATGCTCGAAGTTGCCTTCTCGCGGCGGATATGCTGCTCCCTCGTGGCCAGGGTGAGCACGAAGGCGCGCTTGCCATCGCGGTCGACAGTCATACCCACCAGCCGGCCAGGCATGCGTCGCACATATTCCATCTTCGTGGCGAAGAAGCCAAGATACGGCCCGCCAAACGAGAGTTCGTTGCCAAGGGGCTGGCCCTCACCAACGACTATATCGGCCCCAAAGGCTCCTGGTGGCTTGAGCAGGCCCAGGGAGATAGGGTTCACAACGGCTATAAGCAGCGCGCCAACCGAGTGTAGCCTTTCTGCAAGGGAGATGAGTTCGCCCAACGGCGCCAGTTCGCCGCGAAAGTCCGGCACCTGTACCACGGCGCAGCACGTGCGGCTGTCCGCCATGTGCGCAAGCTCACCGGGTTCTGCAGGCCGTTCTTCCCCGGCAATCTCCAGGTTGAAGCCCTGGAGGTACGTATGCACTGCCTGCCTGTAGTGGGGGTGCACATAGCGCGAGAGGAGGACGCGGTTTCTTTCGCCGCGGAGAACGTTGAAGGCCATCAAGACGGCCTCAGCTGTGGCAGTGGCCCCGTCGTAGTGGGAGGCGTTGGCCACGTCCATGCCGGTAAGCTCGCAGATCATGCTCTGGTACTCGAAGGTCGCCTGAAGCGTGCCCTGACTGAGCTCCGGCTGATAGGGGGTGTAGGCCGTGCAAAACTCGCTGCGCTGCAAAGCGTGCCGGACGACGGTAGGGATGAAGTGGTTGTAAGCACCAGCACCGAGGAAGCAGGGGTGGTGATCCGCGTCCCAGTTTTTCTCCGCGATGGCGCGCAGCTCAGCCAAAAGCTCGGGCTCAGCAAGCGGGTCAGGCAGGTCCAGGTGCGGGAAGCGAACATCCGCAGGGACATCCGCAAAAAGCTCCTCGATGCTTTGAGCCCCTACGGCGCGCAACATGAACTCCCGATCTGCTGGGGTGTGTGGCAGGTAGTGCATCGCATCACTCCTGCCACTCTTCAGGGAGAAGCTTTCGGTAGGCATCCACATCGAGCA